>ERZ1643247.451-NODE-451-length-49695-cov-8.153203_pt1 | contig 49695 bp, 48 predicted proteins | sample MGYA00579264_ERZ1643247 | MGnify/ENA primary metagenome ERZ1643247 (study PRJEB29033, sample SAMEA4952262) | chicken gut metagenome | biome: Broiler Chicken; feature: Gastrointestinal Tract; material: Caecum | place: Ireland | collected 2018 | study: Broiler... | reverse complement strand
CTTGCACTCGTGTTCGCAGCCCGGTTTGCGATGCCCCGCGGTGTGGGCGTGCGGCCGCGAAGAGGCTCGTGCCGAGGTCGGCATCCTGTTCGCTGCCGGGATGCTGCTCGGTACGGCGGGGATGCGGCCGCAGAGGCGGGATTCGGAGGCTGCGGAGTGCGCCGCGGAACTCTATTCGCGCGTCTCGCCGGAGGGGCTGCCGTCCTCGCAAACGGCGGCGGGGAAGACGGCGGCGTGCCGTGCAACGTTCGTGAGGTCGCCCTCCGGATCGGGATTCGCCTCCTCGGGCCGGAAGAAAACGCCGCGCGGGCCGGTGCCGGTATTTGCGGGATCGGGACGCACGCCGGCATCCGTCTCTGATTGCCCGAGGGGAAGAGGCGTTGCGGCTGCCGCATTCCCGCGGCGGACGGAAGAAGCGGCAGCGGTCGCCGCCGCATGCCGCACGGGACGGCCGCATGTACGGGTGTCGGTCCGACGACACCGGACGGGATCGGCGTCGGTCTTGGCTCAGGGCAGGGGTGCGGCGTCCGCATCTGCACGCTGCACGGGATTCGCCGTCGCGTCGTTCGCCGTGCGCCCGTGCCGGACGGAGAGGTCGTCCGCGCCGGCGTCCGCAGTGCGGGCGGGGAAGCTGGCGGCCGGCGAATCTGCCGCGGTGCGGATCCGGTATTCCGGTTCCGACGGCGGATTGCCCCCTCCGGATGTCGCGGCGCGCTCATCGTAGAGGGCCAGCCGTTCGGCGCAGAGCTGCTCGATCCGGGCCCGGATGGTGCGCGTGCGGTCGAAATAGTGCGTAACCTCGTCGCGCAGGACGGGGCAGTCGGGATCGTGGAGCGCCATCCGGCGAAATCCCTCCATGCGTGCCAGCATGCGGCTCACGCCGGCCCGCTCGGGGTCGAGCAGCAGATGCAGTTCGGCCGAAATCGTTTGCAGCCGCAGAAAAAGGTCGGGCAGCCGGTGAAGCGGGCAGAGCTCCAGATGGTAGACGGCGTAGAGGGCGTCGAGAATCAGTTCCATCGCGCAGGCGTTGCAGAAGGCCGCCTGACGGAGGTCCGCGGCGGCGAGCGCCTGAGCCGCGGCGTCGAACATGCTTCGGGCGCGGGTCAGATAGTGGCGGCCGAGGCGGGAGGCGGTCCGCAGGACTTTGTCGGGATCGCATGGCAGCGGCGGGAGGGGATCGGCGGCGAAGACGACCCGGCCCTCGGAGCGCACGAAGCGGTAGAAGAGGCTTTTGCGTGCCTCGCGGGTAGGCAGGAGGTAGAAGTTGACGAAGGGAATGGCGCGGTTGCGGGCCGGCAGTTGGAGCCGCAGCTGTCGGCCGACGGTCTCCCACTCGTCGGGCGTGCGATGCTCGGTGAGAATCGCGAGGTCGTAGGCGGCCACTTCGCTGAAAGGGGGTGCTCCGGCGAGCGAACCGAAGTAGACGATCTCGTCGGGCGAGGTGCATCGGCACAGGACGGCGAGAATTTGCCGCAGTTCATCGGGGTTGCAGTTGAGGGCGGGTACGTTGGGGCCCGCGTTCGGTGTGGTTTGCATCTGAAAATTTGTTTAGGATTCGACAACGGAAATTCGGCCTTCGCTTTTCGCGCGGGGCGCAGCGAAGGCGGCGAGGACGGCGGGCGGTGCGCGTGTCAGTCCGGAGGCGGGAAGCGAAGACGGGAGTGGATCGGGCGGGGCAGAGAGGGCTGCCCTGCACGGCGGGCCTTGCGGCATGTCGGCGTCGGAACGCAGACGGAAAGAGTTGTTTGCATAGAATAAAAATTGCGCAGCTGCAAACAACTCTTTCCCCCTTTTACAGGCTCAATAGCGTGCCGTTCGCGGGATATCTCCCCAATGGCTCTGCGCATACTTTAAGAGTATGTTGCCATTGAGACAGTTCCGTAAAAGTTCCGAGAAAAAATTGTTTGCGCTGCAAAGATACGAATAATTTTCGGTCGTCAAAGGAGCTTTATGTTTTTGTGGCGGCAAAGGCGGTTCCGGGTGCTTTATGCACGGCGGCTCCGATGCGGGGATAGAAACGGAATGCGACGAAAGCAGGCAGAGGGCGGGGATGGAAGGATCGCCTGTTTGTCAGTAAGCTGCGGCATGGTTCCCCTGATTCGGGGGATTGCGGACGGCAGGCGATTTCGTCCGAACGCGATTCGGACATGGGGCCCCGCTCGAACGGGGAGCTCGGACCGGAAATGCGGCAACGGTCTCAGGAGCCGCAGAAAGAGCCTTGGGGATTTTCTTCGATGCGTTCAGCGAATACCTGTCTTTCAGAACGGCATGCTCCTGTCATACGCCGTCAAAACCGCTTGTGATGTTCTTTTCCGTCGGGCCGCCGCTCGGGAGCCGTTCGAATACGGATGGGGCGGCCGCCGTAAATCCGGCGGATCCCCGGATCGTCGGATCTTTCGGATTTCGGCCGTCCGGCGAGAGGGCAGTCTGCGAATCGCCGCAAAACGGAGATTCCGTAGACAGATGCCGTTTCGATGCCGTTCGCCAGTGGATTCGCGAATGGGAGGGTGGATGGAAATCGGAGGTTCGGACCGGAAACCGGCGGATGCGCGGGGCGGGGTACTGCCGCGGCGTGGCATCTATGTAGATAGAACATACGCGGCAGCGATGGATCGGGACGCCGCAGAAGCTCCGGGAGCCTCGAAAACATGTGTGTGGCGGGGGCTTGGGCCGGTATATGGGAATGACATTCTTTTTTCGTACATTTGCAGGGATGAAACTGACGTTTTTAGGTACGGGCACCTCGCAGGGGGTGCCGGTCATCGGATGCCGCTGCGAGGTGTGCGCCTCGCGCGATCCGCACGACAACCGCCTGCGGACCTCGGCGATGGTCGAGACGCGCGGCGTGCGCATGGTGATCGACGCAGGGCCCGATTTCCGCTGTCAGATGCTCCGCACGGGCGTGCGGCACATCGACGCCATTCTGCTGACGCACGAACACAAGGACCACATCGGCGGTCTGGACGATGTGAGGGCCTTCAACTTCGTGGATTATCCGACGATCCGCCGCGTGGACATCTACGCCACGCGGCGGACGCTGGCATGCGTGCGCAAGGATTTCGACTACGCCTTCGCTGCGGACAAGTACCGCGGCGTGCCGGAGATCGAGCTGCGGGAGATCGACCCGGCGCACCCTTTCCGCGTGAAGGGGGTGGAGGTCGTGCCCGTGTCGGGGCACCACTCGCCGCGTTTCGAGGTAACGGGCTACCGCATCGGGCGGCTGGCCTATCTCACCGATTTCAAGAGTATCGACGAGGGCGAGGTCGCCAAGTTGGCGGGTGTCGAGGTGCTCGTGGTGAATGCCCTGCGCGCAGCGCCGCACGATTCGCATTTCAATGTGGCCGAAGCGCTGGAGCTGATCCGGCGGGTGGGGCCGCGCGAAGCCTACCTGACGCATATGTCGCACGAAATGGGGTTGCATGCCGAGACCGATGCGGCGCTGCCTGAAGGGGTGCATCCGGCTTGGGACGGATTGCAGGTCGAAATAGAGGACCCGTTACGTTGAGCCGGCGCGATCCGGGTGCGATCCGGGCTCGTGCGGGGCGGCAGGGGGGCAAGCGATCGAAGCGGACTGTTGCATCGGGGGAAATGCGCAGAACCGGGTTTGTGCAGGGCGCGGCCGGGGCGGGAAACGAAGGATCGGGGCCGACTGTTGCGTCGGCACGGGTGCAGCCCCGAAGTCGTCCGGGGTACGGCCGGGCGGGGAAACGACTGTAATGAAGCGAACGATATGAAGAGTTTGAAGAATAAAGTGATCGTCATCACGGGCGCCTCGTCGGGCATCGGCGAGGCGATGGCCCGCGTCTATGCCGCCGATGGGGCGAAGGTCGTGCTCGGAGCCCGAAGCGGAGAGAAGCTGGAGGCGATTGCCGGAGGGATCCGGAGCCGGGGCGGCGAAGCCGCATGGTGTGCGGCCGACGTGGTGAAGCCGGAGGATTGCGAGGCGTTGATCGACACGGCCGTGAGGGCGTTCGGCGGCGTGGACGTGCTCGTGTGCAACGCGGGGCTTTCGATGCGCGCGCTGTTCGACGAGGTGGACCTCGGGGTGCTGCACCGGCTGATGGATGTCAATTTCTGGGGCACGGTCAACTGCTGCAAGGCGGCGCTGCCGCATCTCCAGCGGTCGAAAGGCTCCGTCGTCGGCATTTCGTCGGTGGCGGGGCTGCACGGGCTGCCCGGGCGGACGGGCTACTCGGCGTCGAAGTATGCGATGACGGGATTCCTCGAAACGCTCCGCATCGAGAACCTCAAGAAGGGGTTGCACGTGATGATCGCCTGCCCGGGCTTCACGGCTTCGAACGTCCGTTTTTCGGCCCTTACGGCCGACGGTACGCAGCAGGGCGCCACGCCCCGCGACGAGGCGAAGATGATGACGTCCGACGAGGTGGCGCGGATCGTGCGGCGGGGCATTTTGCGCCGCAGGCGGCTCTGTCTGATGGAAGCCGAGGGGCGCGCGACCCATTTCGTGAAGAAGTTCGCGCCGGCGTTCCTCGACCGGATGTTCTACATGGTGATGGCGCGCGAGCCGGACAGTCCCCTCAAGTAGTTGCGGATTGCTCCGGTCGGGCGGGTGCCGCCGCGGAGCCGCTGTTTCCGCAGGCGCGGCCTTCGCGGGTGCGGGCTGCTGGGCCGGCCGTCGGAGAGAGGATGTGCGTGCGCCGTATGCGATGGCCCCGGCCGAGGGGTTTGCGGCGGAAGGGTCGCAAGGTCCGGAACGTTTGCAGGGTGAGGTTTGCGGCCGAGGGTGTATCGGACGTGGTTCCGGCAATTCCGCCACCGATCGCCCGAGCTTTGGGCCGCCGATCGCCGGAGCGTCAGATCGGGTTTGCGGAGCCGTGGCGATACGAATGCTGCGGATGTTTCGTGCCGAAAAAGTTTCCGTTCGGGGGGCGTGTCTCCGGACACCGGCGCCTCTTCCGCCGTCAGCGGGCCGAGAGGCAGCGTTTTGTCCTGTCCGGCGTGCGGGCGGGCGAATCGCCCTGCGGAGCGGAAACGTCTCATGCTCGATCTTCGGCCGGGGCGGAGAATGAAAATGCGGCGGGAAAGGCCGGCTGCCGGAGGGGGCGGCGAGGCTGCCGGGCGGCGCTTCTTCCTCCCGCACTGCTATCGGACAGCGTGGGGAAGCCTGCGCGTCGCTTGCGGCTCAGTCGAGCTGGTCGGCCCAAGTGAAGCAGTTGGGGTCCGTTTTCGTCCAGCAGACACGTATGCCCACGTAGAGATAGGGATATTTGTCCGGATCGTCAAGCTCCCAGTTCTGCCGGATGAAGGTCTTGATGGGGCCATCGAAAACCACCTGTTCGTTGCTCAGGGACACGATTTCGAGCTCCGACTGCGTAACGGCTCCCATGTAGCGGAGCGAATCGTAGGGCGTGCGGATGTGGAGGGTCAGGGCGTTTTCGTCGTACTCGATGTCATAGAGGTTCTTGTAGTAACCCGTATATTCGCCGTCCTGCTGCACGTAACGCCAAACGCTGCGGTCCTTGTCGACGTAGACAGCATCCATCAACACCTGATCTTCGAACGTGTAGCCGCTGCTGCCCCTGTAAGCCTCGATGATGTCCCGCGAATCCGCGTATATTTTCGCGTTGTCGGTCCCCTTGCGCTGGTAGAGGAAATGAATCTCCTCTTTCCAGTAGCTTTTGGCGAGGATGCTTTCGATGAAGCCCGTCTGCGGAACGGGTGCGGGCGGCGTCTCCTCTTCGTTGCAGCCAGCGAGCAGGAGGAGGAGACCGAGAACCGATGCGGTTTTTCGAAGAAGCGTTTTCATGGGCCGGAAGTCGTTCGCAACGAACGGTTGCGCGATAGTCGCAAAGATAGGAATTTTTCGGCGGATGTGCAATGCGATCTTTCGGGCGGGCGACTTTGGGGAGGCTTCGGCACGCCGGACCGGTCGTTCGTCTGGTGTCGGAGTGTTCGTGTCGTCGCTTCGACGCCGTTTCGGATGGCGGCTCTCGTTGTCGGCGGATGTGCCGTCGCTTCCGGACGATGCGGAGGCGGGGACGTCCGTTCGCTGCCGCGCATAGGCGGCGTACGTTTCGTTTCGGCTGCGGCGCTCGGCCGGTTGCGAATTTCGGGGCTGTGGGTATAATTGGAGGTTTTCCTGAATTGCACTGAATTGCTACGAGCTGTTCGGGAGGGGCCGGACACGTTTTGGCCGGGGTGAAACGGGGAGAGCGGCCGGTTGCGGCTGGCGGTGTCTGCGGGCCGTGCGGTACGCAGCATCCGGCGGCGAAGGTCCGCTCTTTTGGGGGAGACGTGTGCGGCACCGGTTGCAGACGGTTCGCGGAAGCCGGAAAGAGGTGCGGAAGCGATCGGGAAGGGACGGAGAAGGGGCTGTTTCTCGTGTCGGCCGCGAAGGGAATGATTTTGTGCTCCGCCGAAGGAAGCCGAACAAGAAAGTCGGGAACTTTTTGCTCGTTCCTGCCGTTGTCGGCGGGCGGCGGGTGCGGGGAGACGGGGCCGCTTCGTCGGATCGGGGCAGGAGAAACGCCTTTGCAGCGGGACGGGAAGAGACGAAGGGAATTCGACGTTTTCGGCCGAAGGCGTTGCGGCGTGCCGTTCGGACTGTGCCGAGGGACGGGAACGGCTGCGCGGGAGCGGCGGAAGGTCCGGCGCGGAGTTCGGGCCGGGGATTTCCGGGACCGAAGAGGGTGGCTGCGACAGGCAGCCACCCCCGTATCCCGCTTGGGAATGCGCGATTCTCGGACGGTTGAAAAAAACTTGTCAGGCATCCCGTCAGGCCCCCCCCCTTTCCTCCGACAGGGGGGCGAGCCGCGCTATTTGAAGAAGATCGACGAGATCTCCTTGTAGTTGTGTACCCGTTCGATCACGTCGGCGAAGATGTCGGCGACGCTCAGTACGGTGAACTTGCTGAGATTCTGGTCCTGACGCAAAGGAATGGTGTCGGTAACGATCACCTCTTCGAGCGCGCTCGAATTGATGCGGTCGTAGGCCGGACCCGAAAGAATCGGGTGGGTGATGGCCGCACGCACGCTCTTCGCGCCGCGCGCCATGAGCATGTCGGCCGCCATGCAGATCGTACCGGCCGTGTCGATCATGTCGTCCACGATCAGGATGTTGCGCCCTTCGACCTCGCCGATGGCGGTCATCTTGCCCACGACGTTGGCCTTGGCCCGCTCCTTATGCGAAATGATGATCGGCGTGCCGAGCAGTTTGGCGTAGGTGTTGGCCCGTTTCGCGCCGCCCATGTCGGGGGCTGCGATCGAGAGGTCCTCGATGTCGAGGCTCTTGATGTAGGGTACGAAGATGCCGCTGGCGTAGAGTGCGTCGACCGGCACGTCGAAGAAACCCTGTATCTGGTCGGCGTGCAGATCCATCGTCATGATGCGGTCCACGCCCGCGGCCATCAGCAGGTTGGCGACCAACTTGGCGCCGATCGGTACGCGGGGACGGTCCTTGCGGTCCTGACGCGCCCAGCCGAAGTAGGGCATCACGGCCACGACCTTGTAGGCCGAGGCGCGGCGGGCGGCATCGACCATCATCAGCAGTTCCATCAGCGTGTCCGAAGGCGGGAACGTGGACTGGATGATGAATACCGTGCATCCGCGGATCGATTCGTTGAAGCAGGGCTGGAACTCCCCGTCGCTGAATTGCAGGACTTCCGACTGTCCGAGGGTCGTGCCGAAGCTGGCGGCGATTTTCTCGGCGAGGTACTTCGAGTCCCGACCGGCAAAAATTTTGATTTTGTGGATAGCCATAGTAGGTCAAGAGGTTTTTGGTCGTGCAAAGATACGAAACGGGACGGAAAATTCGTCGTTCGGCCCCCGTTTTTATCAATTTTCGGTCAAACTTTTGCCGATGAAGTCCAGAATCGCGTCGCGGCCCGTGCCGCGGGCGCTCGACGTGGCGAAAAACGGCGGCAGCTCCTCCCACTCTTCGAGCAGCGCCGAACGGTAGCGGGCCACGCTCTTTTCGAGCCGGGCCTTGGAGAGTTTGTCCGTTTTGGTGAAGACGACACCGAACGGGATGCCGTGTTGGCCCAGCATGCGGATGAACCGCAGGTCGATGGCCTGCGGTTCGAGCCGCGAGTCGACCAGCACGAACAGGAAGTGCATCCGTTCGCATCGCAGCACGTAGTCGAGGATCAGTTGCGAGAATTCCGCACGCCGGCTTTTCGAGGTGCGGGCATAGCCGTAGCCGGGCAGGTCGACCAGATACCAGCGGTCGTTGATGAGGAAGTGGTTGACGAGGCGCGTCTTGCCCGGCGTGCCGGAGACCTTGGCCAGTCCGCCGCGGCCCGTGAGGGCGTTGATGAGCGACGATTTTCCGACGTTGCTGCGTCCGATGAAGGCGAAGTCGGGCAGGGCGTCCGCGGGCACCTGCGAGAGCTTGGCGGAGCTGCATTTGAATTCGGCTTTGGTGATCTGCATGGGACAAAGATACGACAAATCTCCGGGAAAACAACGGGGTGTGCGCGGCGGTGGATGCGGCCGGGGGTGCAGAGCGGCGGTGGGAGGACGCCGGGGACGATGCGGGTCGGGTCGGCTGCGCGGATGGCGGCGGACGGCCGGGGCCGGGGTGCAAGGCGCGGGCGGAGAATGCGGTGGCGGCCGGAAAGAGGGGCGAGGGATGCGAGGGGCGCCGGCGGAAGCGGCGGGCGGGGCGGGAAGAGCTATCCGGCGGTAAGCGGATGTCGGAAGGAGGGGGCGCTGCGGGGAGACGGCCGGAATGTCGAGCCGGCGGATGCGGGGCGCCGGGGTGTCGGGATTCAGCCTGCCGGAGGGGGTGCCTCCCTGTCATGGTCGCTGTCGTCGCGCCGCAGGAGGACGAGGCTTACGGCCCCGAGGATCAGGACGATGCCGACGGCGCCCGAGAGCGTGAAGGGCTCGCCGAAGACGCGGATGCCGATCGCCACGGCCGTCAGCGGTTCGAGCGCTCCGAAGAACGAGGTCAGCGTGGGGCCGATGCGTTTGATGGCCCACACGAGCGTGATGTTCGACACGGCTGTGGCCGGAAGCGCCAGTCCGAGCACGTAGAGCCACGTGTGCGGATCGTCGATGAACCGCACGCCGCCCGTGAGCCAGCCGCCCGCGAGGAAGAGGAGGGCGCCGAAGCCCATGACGTAGCAGGTGAGAGCCGTGGAGTCGATGCGTGCGGCCCGCGTGTTCTTCACGCCGACCATGTAGCCGCCGTAGGTCAGTACCGACATACAGGCCGCGGCGGTTCCGAGCGCCGGGTCGCCGGCGCCCGTTCCGCTGCCTCCTGCCGAGAGAAGCGCCGCGCCCGCGATCGAGACGGCGATGGCCGCGAGGGTCCCGAGCGAACGCCGTTCGCGGAAGAAGAGCATCATGGCCGCGGCGACGGCGAGCGGATACATGAAGTGGATGGTCGACGCGGCGCCGCTGGCGATGTTGGCGTAGGCGGTAACCAGACAGAACGAGGTGGCGGCACGCAGGAGCCCGAGGCACGCGACGACCCCGAAGTCGCGGCCCGAGAGGCGGAACGAACGGCCCGTGGCGAGGCCGGCGGCGATGAGGAACAGGGCCGCGATGCCCCAGCGGTAGCTCAGCACCTCGAAGGGCGAGAGACCGGCGGCGAGCAGCCCCAGCGTGAAGAAGGGGGCCAGTCCGAACGTGGCGGACGAGGCGACGGCGCTGGCGATGCCGATGATGCGGTTTCCTGTGTGCATGCGCGGGACGTGAAGGTGAGGATTCGCCGGATTTCCGGCCTGCAAAGATAATGTTTTTCGGCGGACGCTGCGTCGGCGGGCGGCGATTTTCGAAGGGGCGCCGCAGCGTTTTCGGCAGAAGTGCGGGGTGCCTCTCTCTGCGGCGGAGGCAGGCGCCGGCCGGGACGGCCCGGATGCGGGGCGGCCGGGGCGATCGGGCGGCCGCGCATCGCTTTCACTTGCGGCACGCGGTTTGGGGAGTGCACGAGGCGGTAACGACAATTCGACGAATCCATGAAAAAAACACTTCTTCTGGCGGTATGCGGAGCCTGTGCTCTGACCGCCGCTCCGCCCGCCTCGGACGCCTGCACGCGGGCCGTATACCTCGGGCCCGACGGCATGATCCTGACGGGCCGCACGATGGACTGGCGCGAAGATCCGCGCACCAACCTCTATGTTTTTCCGCGCGGCATCGAGCGGCGGGGCGCCCTCACGGACCGCACGGTATTCTGGAAATCGAAGTACGGATCGGTGTCGGCCGCGGGCTACGACATCGGGATCGCCGACGGCATGAACGAGGCGGGACTGGTGGCGAGCCTCTTGTTTCTGCCCGAATCGGACTATACGCGCCCGAACGATACGCGCCCCGTGATGGGGCTGAGCATCTGGACGCAGTACGTGCTCGACAACTTCGCTACGGTGCCGGAGGTGGTGGCCGAACTGCGCAAGGAGCGTTTCCGCATCGACGCGCCCGACCTGCCCAACGGCGTGGCGTCGCGGCTGCACCTCGCCGTTACGGACGCATCGGGCGATACGGCCGTGTTCGAGTACGTCGGCGGAGAGCTCCGGATTTACGAAGGCCGGCAGTATCAGGTGCTTACCAACTCCCCGACCTACGACTTGCAGCTGGCCGTGAACGACTATTGGCGCGAAATCGGAGGCACGGTGATGCTGCCGGGCACCAACCGTTCGTCGGACCGCTTCGTGCGCGCTTCGTTCTACATCAACGCCGTGGAGCAGAGCGCCGATCCGAAGATCGCCGTGCCGGCCGTATTCAGCGTGATGCGCAACGTGTCGGTGCCGTACGGGATCACCACGCCCGACAAACCCAACATCGCGTCGACGCGCTGGCGTTCGGTCTGCGACCAGAAACGGAAGATCTACTACTTCGAGCCGACGCTCGAAACGGAGATTTTCTGGGTCGATCTTTCGACGGTCGATTTCCGGGAGGGGGCGCCCGAAATGAAACTCCCGCTCACGGGAGACGAACGCTACTCGGGCAATGCGGCCTCCGAGTTCCGCCCGACGGACCGGCCGTTCGCATTCCTGTTCGGCGTCTGACGCCGCCCGGGGCGGACGGACAAGACCGAGCGGCCGCGGTGCATCGTCTGCACCGCGGCCGCTCTCCTTTATACATACTTAACGCTTATGGTTTCATCGGGGATTTGCTTTTGCCCTGAGCGGCGACGGCGGCCATTTTGGCTGCGATCCGGGCCGGATCGCCGAGAAAATAGTCGTCCACGAGGCGCAGGTCGTCGTCGAATTCGAACACATAGGGCACGGCCGTGGGCAGATTGAGGCCCGCGATGTCCTTGTCGGGGATCTGCTTGAGGTATTTGACGATGCCGCGCAGCGAGTTGCCGTGGGCCACGACCAGCAGGGCGTCGTGCCGCTTGAGCGAGGGGAAGATCGTGCACTCCCAGTAGGGAAGGGTGCGGGCCACGGTCTGCCGGAGCGATTCGGTGCGGGGCAGATAGGCGTCGGGGACCTCCGCATAGCGGGCGTCGAGCGCCGGATTGCGCGGATCGTCCTCTGCGACGGCGTCGGGTGCCGTGTCGTAGCTGCGCCGCCACAGGAGCACCTGCTCCTCGCCGTAGCGGGCCGCCGTCTCGCTCTTGTCGAGTCCCTGAAGGGCGCCGTAGTGTTTCTCGTTGAGGCGCCATGATTTCTCCACGGGAATCCAGTCTTGGTCGAGCAGGTCGAGTACGCGGTCGAGCGTCTTCACGGCCCGTTTCAGGTAGGAGGTGTAGGCTTTGCCGAAGGCGAACCCCTTGTCGCGCAGCAGCCGGCCGGCCTCTTCGGCTTCGGCCGCTCCCTGCGGCGTGAGGTCCACGTCGGTCCATCCCGTAAAACGGTTCTCTTTGTTCCACATGCTCTCGCCGTGGCGGAGCAGTACGATTCGTTTCATTGCATTCGGTTTTATCGGCCGTTTCCGCCCCGGCGGTCTGCGCTGAGGTGCGGATTGCGCCCGGGATGTCGGAAAGGCTCTGTTACCCGAAGGCTCCAAGCAAATTCGGTTCCGTTTGCAAAGGTCGTGCTTTCGGCGGATGCGGGCAATACCCAAAAACGGGGATTTTCGCTTCGGGGGCTGCGGTGCTGCGGACCGCCCGGACCTCTCGGGGGCGGCCGGGCAGGGCCGGGCACGGAGGCCCGCATGGGGTGCGTATTCCGCCCGGAACGGGCGCCGGGGTGGGGCGAGCCGCCCCGGACGGAATCCGCAAAACGGGACAGGTGCATGCGTCCGCAAACCGCTATCTATGCTGCGAAATGAAAAACAAACCGACGACAACGGACGATTGCGAGCGACGAATCGCGAAGGCCGTCGAATCATATTCAATGATATTCCAGTATATTGCTACTCGTTTTTTAATTGAATCTAAAATATTTTTTGTATTTGTTTTGTCGTGAGCCGATGTGGATACATGCCCCCCCCCAAAAAAATACCGCTATGGAAAATTCCGCTTTATCTTATTGCAATCCCGCAGGGAGGAATATTCACCTCTTTGCATGCGACATCGGCCGACACTGAAGCACATCGAAGGACAAAAAGGGCATATGATCGTAATGCGGCGATGGAAGTCCCCGTATACCTTTATATACGACAGTCAACTTGCGGGAGGGAGCTGGCTATACGATTCAGATCCTCTGGGAGGGTTGCGAGGGTATCGGATATTTGGAGCTGCTGCAACCGCTCTAACATCCGGCTACTCGTCTTCTTCATCCTTGGATGAATGAGTTCGGATACGGTGTACAGCTTCGAGCGGAATGACTAAATGGAAGCACAAGTATGGATAATCGGCAAATTTCGAATGACCGGCGTATTACGCGCGATGAGGTTTTCTCCTTATCGGTCGATCTGCGTCAATCAACCTTCGAGGGTACCGATGCGTGCAACCAGCGATGCAAGTATTGCGGGTACGGCGACTTATATTTCGGATATGACGAACGCGAAACGAAGTGCATGGCATTCGAACGAGGCCGATTGCTCCCTCGATTATCTCGCGTCTCTGTGGCGCACATATCCTGCTCGTTCTGCCGTGCCGCGAACCTACCTCAGTTTTTATGGCGGATTTTATGGCGGGGAGCCGCTGATGAACACGGACTTCATCACGCGCATGGTCGATTATGCCGGGAAACTCGATGTGCGTAGAAATTTCATCTTTTCGATGACGACCGACGCCATGTTGCTCGATCGCTATACGGACTATCTTGTCGAGAAGCGTTTCCATCTGTTGATCCGTCTCGACGGTGATAAACACGGGCAAAGTCGCAGGGCAACTCATGACGGGAAGAATTCGTTCGATCGGGTCTGTAAAAACGCAAAGGACCTACAGGCGAAATATCCGGACTATTTTACCCGATACGTAGAGTTCGATGCCGTGCTGCATAACCGCAACGGCGTTGCCCGAACCCATGATTTCATCATGCGCGAATTCGGGAAGAAACCGACCGTATCGGAATCGAACAATTCGGGAATTCGTCCCGATAAGGTGGAGGAGTTCGGGCAATACATGTCGGCAGATACGAGTTCACGATATGCTCTTTGGGATTCGCAATACATCGCCGATCACAAAGTATTTCGGAATCGTCGAGCAGCTCGAAACCCGGCATTCGGATTCGCGTTGACACGCTTTGGATTCGTGCGCTCTTTTGCATTCGGGAGTTTCACACGCCGGATTTTGTTATCCGTACGATCGATTGTCCGGACATGGAACCGTCTCGCAATAAGCCAAGCCGCCCAAGACGCGATTACGGCTGCCGAAAGTTGCGCAACCGAAGATTTCATTCAGCGCATGATCTCCGAATTGCGGAATCCATCGGGGCGACGAACCGGCGGTTCATAATCAAAGCGGCGTATTTTCATTCGGATCCGCCGCTTACCCCGTATTCGCACAATAATATTTACAACAGCCGGACCGATATTGCAGCGTATTGAATTACAGGATCATGCGATCCGATTCTATGACATGGAGCCGGGGTGTCGGAATCGGCCGAATAAGATTCTGACCGCCAGCGCCTAATTTGTCGGGTATGATACGAGGTTCCACGGACCGATTTGCAAAATCGAACCGTTTGGATTATATTTACACAAACCAAAATATGCTGCCATGAAAAATCGCTTCGTCTTATCGCAATCCTTTTGAGCGGATTATCCGCCGCTTTTCATATGCCACCGGCCGACGCCGAACCCCGGCTGAGGTACCGAAACAAGAGACAGCAATATCCGGGGATGCAGCAAGGTTCGGAGGAAGCGGAACCCGAATAGCGCGAGCGCGTCGTACGATTCGGGGCTGTCTGTAACGGAGGCGTCATTCAATCGTGAGGTCGGGAGTGCAGCCGTCTGTGTGCGGAACGGAATGGATCCATGTACTGCCCAATGCGGTTGCCGCACGGCATCCGTACCATCGGAGTACATGATAAGGTTCATTGATTTTGCATTTTGATTCTGTATAAACCATTTTAATAAACATTTTATTTATGAGCAAGTTCCTATACCCCCTGCTGCTCCTGCAATTCGTCGTGGTTTCCTGCTCGTCGAACGGACGGACGCCGCCGGCTGCCGACAACACGAATTTGCGCCTCGATCAGGACCGGATCTTTACCCCCGTCGTAATCAACGCAACGGATACGCTCGAAATGCTGTTCGATACGGGATGTCTGGTCGGCTGCCTGCTGCCGCAGTCGCTCGCCGAAAATTATGCCGACTCATTGACCGTTACGCAGCCCGGAACCGTCGTATCGAATATCGTGGTCGAGGATATATCGCTCGGCGGCCGGTCGCTGAACGACAACAGGATTTACCATGCTCCCGACGAAAGTTTTGACTTTGTCGGGCCCGTCGACTTGCTATGTACTATTGCTCCGGTGTATGCGACCGAAGAACGGATCTGGTGTTTCGATTTCGACAACCGCATGTTTTCCATTCGCGAGACGGACACGCTGCCCGAAAATGCCATCGTCTATCCGCTGCTGTTTGCAAAGTATAAGGACCGGAAGATCGCTCCGTTCGTCAATATTCCGATGACTTTGTCTTACGGCGACTGCTCTTTGTCTACGGACTACCTTTATATGCTCGATACGGGTACACCGCACGGATTCGCCATTACGGACCCTCCGGCGGAGCTGGAAGATTTCGTTTCGCGCATTCCCCATTGGAAAATCGAGGATCGTTTTTGTGCGGAGCTTCCCGATCGGCAATTTCTGGATTTCGAAGTCGACATCGATATGCCGCCCTTTGTCCTGCCGGACGTGCGCTGTATATTCAATACGCAGAGAAGCTATTCGGACGAATTCCGGAATTATCTTCCCGACACCGGCAAACCGGTCGTGGGCACACTCGGCATGCGCATACTCAAGCATTTCAATATGATTCTCGATTTCAAAAATGATCGGCTTATCCTCACGCCGGCACAGCGCACCTATCCCTCCAAACCTGCGAACCGGACGGGATTCTGGTGCGATTCGCAAGGGGTGGTAACGAGAATCCGCACGAACGACGCTGCCTACGGGCAAGGGCTTCGTCTCAAAGACACCGTTATGACCGTCAATGGCCTCCGGTGGACCGACATCTCCGAGGAGCGGAGGGAAGAGCTGTATTCTACGGAAGAGCGTACCGTCTGGGAGGTCCGTTCAGCGGAGGGAACCAAAAAGATAATCATCTGAAAACGGATTACGGATAACCCGCCGGAGTTTCATGCGGCTTTGCCGGCCCGACAAAAAACTTCCCGCGGGGAAGCGAAACAGAGTGCGACACTCATAAGTTCGACTAAAACACAGAAAGGCAGCAAGAGATGATATAATTCTCCGGATTTCGGGGCAGGATTCGGAGAACGGCGGATCCGGACACTCCGTCGCAAGACAAAAATCCGATAAAAATCTGTTGTATAAAACCTAAAACACAAGAGCCATGAAATCGCTTAAAGCAAATCAAATCGAAAGAAACAACCTTGAGGAAAAGGAAATGCAACACATTACCGGGGGCCAACACGAAGGAATGTGTGGTTGCGGCTGTAGGTTTGAGGGTCTGGGCGGGTCTTCGTCCATGGACAACGGACTGGCAAATGCCGAGACCGGAATTTGGACCGGGGACAAATTCACAAGCATCCAATCCGTAATCGTCGTAGCTAAAAGAACGGACAATTTAACCACCAACTAATTTTCATCCTGCCCTGCGGCTCGGAATGAGCCGCAGGGTAACAAAAACTTTGACCTATGAGAACTTTCTTGATATTGTTGTCTGCACTCTCGCTTTCATGGGGGACGGCTTCGGCGCAGCATTATTCTCCGGAAGTCAGAGACCCGGGCGCAAAATATCCGATCGACACCTGCCGTCTCTGCGTAACCTATGACTTCGCCTATGTGGAAGATACTTTGGATATGAATATCCTGCACGACCGCACGCTGCTCGAAATAGGACCGAGCACGAGTCGCTATTACAGTCAGTACACCGATCGGATCGACTCGATGGCCTATCTTTATTATGTGGATATTCCGCCGACGGACATTGCCCGTCTGGAGAGTGGCATCCCATTGTGGGACTGGATGCAACCCGATGAACAGGCGTGGTATTGCGATGTATATACTTTCCCGAAGGAGAAGAAACGGATGGTCTCCACCCGCTTCCTGGAGGAAGAATACCGATACGACGAGCCGGTCGAAGCGCTGGACTGGCGGATTACGGAACAGACGGATACGGTCGCGGGGTATCTCTGCCGCAAGGCGGTCGCGGCCTTTCGCGGACGAACATGGGAGGCATGGTTCGCGCCGGAGATTCCTCAGGCGCACGGACCGTGGAAGCTGGGCGGTCTGCCCGGGCTGATTCTGAAGGCTGCCGACTCGGAGGGGCTCTTCCGCTGGACGGCGATCGGACTGGAACAACCCGTCGGACGGATGATTCACGACTATGCGGACAAGGCGCTGAACGGTACGAACCGCCATGAGCTCATCATTCCGTCGCACAAGAAAGTCAAGTGTTCGCGTAAGGACGTTGACCGTCTGTGGCGCAGGCAGTGGCTTGCCCCGTTGACGGTGATGTTTCTGGACGGAGAGGAGCATATCATCTACGACATGAGTACGCAAAAGACGGTCGAGATCGACATCAACTACATCCCCGAAGGCTATTATCCGAAACTGGAACTGGATATATGAATTTTTTCCGGTTCGGACTTGCCATCCGAATACAGAAAAGCCTTCCCACAAGGAAGCAAAACCGAGTGCGACAGCTCATAAGTTCAACCAAAACGCAGAAAGGCAGTAAGAGATGATATAATTCTCCGGATTTCGGGGCATGAATCGGGAAACGGCAGTTCAGGGCGCCTGTCGAGAAGCAAAAGTCCGGACCGAAACAAAATTCAAAACCTACAAAAACTACGACTATGAAAACCATAAGAAATTTCGCGGCACAGCAGCTCTCGAAGAAGCAGATGAACGAAGTGAAGGGCGGGCGCAAATGCACGGCCGTACTGAAAACATCGAAAGAAACCGTATCGGTCGAGGTTCCCAATGGCCATGTTATGACCGAAATCATAATGGCAGGAATGGAAATCGAGGCTCGCTACGGCGATATTGCGACTAATATCAAATGTCGTTAACCGCTTAGGGAACGGGGGAGCGGCCCTATCCGGCCGCACCCCGTTCATTCCGTTCGATCGAAATACTGTAAGATACTGAAGTTATGAAAAATTCTCTGTTCGTTTTTGCCTTGTTGTTCTCAGCGTGTACGCAGCCGAATTTTACGCTCGACATGACCATCGCTGACGGACACGATTTCGACGGGCATCAGGCATATCTGCTGGGCTATTACGATACGAACTCCGCCACTTGGCTCGATTCCGTGCGAATTACGGATAATAGAGCGACGTTCCGAACGAAGATGCCCTACCCCGAGATGCTGTGCGAGGTCATTATCGAGGATTGCCCGACAAGTTTTCAACAGTTCCGGTTCGCTCGGGGAGAAAGAGCCTCTTTCGTGTTTGATCCGGATATGCAGACTCTTTATCCTGAGGTCGACGGCTCCGATGCTTCGGAGGAAGTGGCCGGCTATTGGAGCGGGCTCCGTGCCGCTATGCGAGAACAGCGCGAATTGCGAATGGCCTTGGCGAATGCGGAGCCGGGGAGCGATCGAGCGGAAGAACTCGGACGGAAATCAGAACAAGTTTCTGCCGACATACGTTCACGGAGCATCAATTTGCTTCTCGGCACGAAAAGCCTAATAAATGCCTTCTTGGCCTACAATATGCTATTCGACCTGCCTGCCGATTCGCTTGCAAAAATCAAGGATGAAATACTTCGCCGCTGGCCGGATGACGTGAATCGTTCCATGTTGACGGGAGATTCGATCGGCGATATGACGCTTCGAACCAAAGCCGTGCTGAATCGTCGTGCTGTTCTGATGGGTGATTTGCCTCCGTATCCGATTGAATCGCATTCCGAACCGAATGCGGCGGAGCCGGAAACAGAGCGCTATGCCTTGAACGATGTGGTTGCAGACTTTTCATTGCCCGACAGAGAGGGCAGGGAGACATCGTGGCGGGGCCTGCGAACGCCCTATGTGCTGATCGATTTCTGGGCCTCGTGGTGCGTTCCGTGCCGCGAGGAGATGCCGGGGCTGCTGGCTGCGGCCCGCGATTACGAAAAAACGCTTGCGGTATACGCCGTATCCGTCGACGAGAATCTGAACCGCTGGAAGCAGGCCGTCGAGGCCGACGGGAGCGGCACGGTGCTGACCCACGTTATCCTGCGCGAGGACAATCCGGACTACAACCGTCTGTTCCGTCTGTTCGGCATCGAGACCATCCCGCACAACTTCCTGCTGGATGCCGACGGGAAGATCGTCGCCGTCGATCTGCGCGGCGATGCGCTGCGCTCGAAGCTCGAAGAGCTGCAACGGGAATAACGTTTCGGGAAACGCTGCCGAGGTAAAAACTCGCACCGAAACAATATTCCAAGAACCAATATAATGTTGAATCCGGTTTTGCCGGCCTGATTCGACGAAAAAGCCCTCCCCTGGTGGGAACAAAACCGATTGCGACAGCTCATAAGTTCAACTAAAACGCAGAAAGGCATAAGAAAATGGAATTCTTTTCCGGATCATCGGGATATGAATCGGGAAACGGCAGTTCAGGACGCCTGTCGAGATGCAAAAGTCCGGACCGAAACAGAATTCAAAATCGACAAAAACTACGACTATGAAAACGAACATGAAAAATTTTGCAGCACAGCAACTGACGAAAAAACAGATGAACGAAGCCAAGGGCGGATGGCGCTGTCTTGTTGTCACCAAATGGGGCGAAGGCGATAGCCCGAACGAAGGCTATTGGATCGATGTACCTGGTAATAACGCCAACGAGGCTGCAAACAATATCAAACGCCCGGCAGATGCGATTGGCATTGTTTGCTAAATAGAACTCGGGGAGTTGTTCGTCGAATTTTTTGACGAACAACTCTTCCTGACAAGCCCGATGACAATTTCAAGCAAGTTCGATGACAAAATTCACTTATATAATTACCTTGTTGTCATGCCTTTCGGCTTCGGCTCAGCGTATCGTTCCGCTCTCCGAAATGAAACGCACCATGCCGGTCTATTCAGGTACTTATATCCCGAATTTCGAGAGTTTTTATTCTACTGCCGAGCGGGAGGAGATCGATGATATCGCCCTGCGTGTCATCTACGACCTCACCGTTCGGATCGATACGCTGGTGCGCCATGACAGAATCGTTGCCGAAACGGGGAGCCGCTACACAAGTTTCTACAGTCTGTACCTTCGGGAACTATCAAAGAACCATACCGACCGGAACCGAAGAACTTCTTATGAGTGGATGGACTCGTGCAGCGTACAATATTCCGCGGCACTTTACGTCGATCTCCGCCGCCGGATACTCGAAGAATGCGTGTTGTTGCCCAACATCGATAATCTGTTCCATACCTATGATGAACCGCTGCCGGCAATCGAATGGGAACTTGACGACGCTGTTTGCGGGATTCTGGGATACCGCTGCATGAAGGCTCGGTGTTCATTCCGGGGGCGGGAATGGAGTGTTTGGTATGCCCCGGATCTTCCTGTAATTGCCGGATTCTGGAAATTCCACGGTTTGCCGGGGATGGTTTTGGCCGCCAAAGACGCTTCCGGAGAGTACAGCTTCAGGGCTATCGGCATCGAGAAGCCCGCAGAACCGATGCTTCGTTACAAGGTGCCCTCCCGCAAGATGTCGCGCGAGCGGGTGCAAAAGGCCGCTCGCACTGTCTACAACAATCCGATCGACTCGTTCTTTGCCGAGACGGGACAAAACTATTTCGTGACGCTTCAGGATGGCCAACCTCGGCTCATTACCCATGATCAATGCAGTCCGATTCCCTATAATCCGCTTGAGCTGGAGTAAAAATATACTTGTTAAGCATTTGCCCCCCCCCAAAAAAATCCACCTTTGCCATGCGTACACTCCCGATACTTTTTGTTGCCTTGCTGCTCCTCGGAACCGCCGAAAATCTCCGGGCTCAGGAGCGAATAATCATCAGCGGTACACTCCGCGATGCGGCGACGTCGCGTCCGGTGGAGAGTGCGAACGTGATGCTGCAGGACACAGCGCGGCGTGCCATGTACGATTATGCCATCACGGGCGACGACGGCGTCTACCGGCTCGATTACCGGGGCGATGCCGACTCGCTGGCGGTGGTGGTTACGGGATTCAACATCCATGAAGAGGTGCGTTTCGTCGCGGCGCGGACGCAGCGGGTGGATTTCGCAGTCAGGGAAAACCCGACTAAGATTCGTGAAGTGATAGTCAGGGCTCCGGCCGTTACGCGCCGTCGGGATACGCTGACCTACACGGTGGCCAAATATGCCGACGCGACGGACCATTCGATCGGGGACGTGCTGCGGAAGATGCCGGGCATCGAGGTGGCGAAGTCGGGCGAGGTCAAATACAACGGCAAGGCGATCAACAAGTTCTACATCGAGGGTCTGGACATGCTCGAAGGGCGCTACGGCATCGCGACGAACAACGTGCGGGCACAGGACATCGCCTCGGTCGAGGTCTACGAGAACCACCAGCCGATCAAGGCGCTCAAGGACCTCGTCGCCTCGAACCAAGCGGCCCTGAATCTCAAGCTCAAGAAAGAGGCCAGGGGGACGTGGAACTCCACGCTCCAACTGGGCGCGGGCTACAAGCCGTGGATGTGGAACGCCGAGGCGACGGCGATGTACTTCGGCCGCAATTTCCAGACGATTGACACCTACAAGACCAACAACACGGGCGACGACGTCTCGCGCGAATTGACGAGTTTCTACGACGGTCTGGACGCCACCTCGTCGCTCTTGGGCATACACCGTCCGACCGAGCCTTCGCTCGACAAGGAACGGTACCTCGACAACGAGATCCATACCGTCTCGACGAACGCCATCGTCAAATTGCGCAAGGATCTCGAACTGACGGCCAACGCCCATTACATCCACGATTTCCAGACCTCGGAGGGCGGGTCCATAACAACCTACTACCTGCCCGATGCCGTACCGCTCGTGATCGAGGAACAGACCTTTGCCGACCGCCGCACCGACCGCACGGAGGTGAACCTGCAGCTGCGCTCGAACACCGAGCGACACTACCTTCAGGAGAAGCTGACCTTCGGCGGTCAGTGGGACACCGACTACGGGCGGGTAGTGAACGACGGCGAGCGGGTCGACCAGCGCTTCCGGCTTCCGAAGATCACGCTGCGGAACCTCTTCACCGGCGTGCGGCGCTGGAGCCGCTGGGCGGTGAACTTCCGCTCGGAGACCGACTACACGACGCAACCGACGTCGCTGCGCATCCGCCCGATGCTCTACCCGGAAGTCTTCGACGCCCCGGCGGATTATCCCGATGCGCTCCAGACGCTCGACAGCCGGCGCTTCCGCACCCGTAACTCGGCCTTTACCTCCTATATCGTGGGGCGGTGGAATTTCACGCTCAATGCGGCGCTCAACGCGCAGGCGGAGCGTATGGAATCGGCACTCTCGGCCATGAACGCCGCGGGCGCAACCCTCCCGGCGCCCGACACCCTGCGCAACGACATCTACTGGCGGCGTCTGGACTTCGTCGCGGGGCCGAGCGTCGGCTACCATATCGGCGACCGCTTCTCGGCGACCCTCTATGTGCCGCTGGACTTCATGTCGCTGCGTACCGAAGACCGCAATCTCGGCCGGACCGTTACGGACAACCGCCTGCTCATCACCCCATCGCTGTCGCTGCAGTCGAACCTCACCTACAACCTCAAGTTCTCGGCCCGGGCATCGTACAACGAGCTGATCGGCGGACTGTACGACACTTACAGCGGCTACATCCTCTCCGACTACCGGATGATCGCCAGCAAGGAGGGCGACATCAGCCGCACGCGCATGCAGAACTATACGGCGTCGCTCACCTACGGCAATGCCATCCGCGCACTGTTCGGTTCGATCGACGCATCCTACTATCGCTCCGAGCGCAACCTTATCTACGGCACGACATACGAAGGGTCGTTGAGCCGCATCGAGGCCATTGCGATGGACAACAGCTCGGACGGCTTCAGCGTCAGCGGCAAAATCAGCAAGCGGTTCGACGGCATCTCGACGACGGCGAACCTCTGGGGCGGGTTCTCCCGTTCGTGGAGCGAGGTGCTCCGGCAGGGAGTGCTGATGCCGACGACGTTCGACCTCGCCACGGCGGGAATCGGCATCTCGACGCGCTTCACGAATGCCGTGCGGATGAATTATACGGCGGAATACCAACGCTACATGAGCCGGATCGACGGTGGGGCGCTCGACCCGATCGACGTCCTGCGGCAGGACGTCGCGGTGAACTTCATCATCCGCAAGCGTTGGATCTGCCGCATCGGAGGCGAACACTACTACAATGCCGCCATCGGCGGCGCGGACCGGCACATGTTTTTCCTCGACGCCTCGCTCACATGGAAAACCGAGCGCATGGAATATTCGCTCGAAGCCCGGAATCTGATGGACATCGGCACGTTCCGCTCGGCCATGCAGTCGGACATCACCGACTATGTCTACTCCTACCGCCTGCGACCCGCATCGGTGATGTTCACGATCAAGTTCAGTTTGAGATAAGAAACCGAAATAGAAAAGGATACGGGTTATCCGCCGCTTTCACTTCGGCCCTGCCCGCCGAATACAAAAAGCCTTCCCGCGAGAAAGCGAAACCGAGTGCGACAGCTCATGAGTTCAACTAAAACGCAAAAAGGCACCGCAAAGGTAACATTATTTTCCGGATAACGGACAGTCGGAAGGAAAACGGCGGTTGCGGAATATCCGTCGAGAAGCAAAAGTCCGAAAACAATGAGTTGCGAACCCAAAAACTGCGATCATGAAAACCCTGATAAATTTCGCTGCACAGCAGCTCTCGAAGAAGCGGATGAACGATGTAAAAGGCGGTGGACTGTGGTTCTGCCGATCTTTCAATTCGAAAGGCGAAGTTACGGGTGAACTCGACGTCGGTTTCAAAGACGGCCGAGAAGATTTTGTCAAGGAGGCCGTTGCCCAAGCTATAGGCCCCGGGCAGGTAGCCGATTGTCGGGTCGTCGAATAAGATTTGAATGTTTGCGAGTGAGGTGAAACAATTCATGCCTCGCTCGCACTTAATGCTTTCGCTTATGAAATACTTTTTTTTCTTAGTGCTATGTGGCCTTCCTCTGACGAGTGTTGCACAAAAAATGGTCATTGGTACCTCTCAATCGTTCAGGCAAACCCAAGGAAGACCGTATGAATATGCAGATTCCGTATGGGTCGACAGCAGTCGCCTGACATTGTTTTATCGCCATGAGCGCATGGTCGATTCAACGGATCGTACGATGCGTTGGAGCCTGATTCGTATGCGTATCGGAGAAGGGTTTGCGCAACAGACCGACATGCATATCTATTTGGGAAACCGACGTTTATGTGCGATGGTTCGGAATCAAGATATGCTCCCGCTCGATTACATCGGTCGATTCGGCGATAATAATCCGCCGTATTGGGCAGATATGATCCTCGACCGGCGAAAAAGAGAAATGAAGATAACGTGCTGCAATTTCTATTCCTCCGCAGGCCCTTTAACCTACCGGGAAGATATGCCGGAATTGACTTGGGATTTACTCGACGGTACGGAAGAAGTTTGCGGTTACGAATGCCATATGGCTCAGACTTCGTTCCGAGGAAGAATCTGGAAAGCATGGTATTCAACCGAGCTGCCCATCAATCTGGGTCCTTGGAAATTATCCGGATTACCCGGATTGATACTCAAGGCGACCGATCGGCAAGGCGCTTATTCATTCGTGTGCACGGAGATCCTCTCGAATCCCGAACCGATATACGAGTACATTCCTCGGTCCGCAAACGTTGTGTCGAGGAAAGATTACCTTCGTTATGAAAAGCTGTATCATAAGGATCCTCAGTATGTTATTGCTGAAGGGGAGGAGATCTTCGTCTTGCGGAACGACCAACAGGGGCTAACGGAATTCGATGAATTTTGGGAGATTCCCTACAACCCGATTGAACTGGAATAAAAATAAATCTTATGTCTTTTCCCTACTATACCCAACTCGATGCGATGGACTGCGGGCCGACGTCTCTGCGGATCGTCGCGCAGTTCTACGGCCGGCATTACTCGCTGCAAAATCTGCGCGAGCGGTGCCACATCACGCGCGAAGGCGTCTCTCTGCTGGGGATCAGCGATGCTGCGGAGTCGATCGGTTTCCGTACTACGGGCGTCAAGATCACGTGGCATCAACTGCGCGACGAAGCCAACCTGCCGTGCATCGTCCACTGGAACCAGCAGCATTTCGTGGTGGTCTACAGAATCGCCCGCAAACGCGGTAAATGGTGGGTATATGTCTCCGATCCGGCATCGGGACTGCTCAAATACACCGAGGAGCAGTTTCTGAAGGCATGGATACAAAGTCGGGAACTGCCGAACCGCACGGAATCGGCCGCTCGCCCGCAGCAGGAAGTCCCTTCGCTCGCTTCCGCCGATTTCCTTGCCGGCCCGGCCAACGGCAAAGGCATCGCCCTGTTGCTGGAGCCTACGCCCCAATTCTACAAGGAAAAGGGCGACGAGGACAAGCGGCTGAAACTGGGTTATCTGCTGCAATATCTGCGGCCCTATAAAAACTACCTTGCACAGCTCGCGCTGGCGATGCTCACAGCCAGCATACTGAGCCTTATCCTGCCGTTCCTCACACAGTCGGTCGTCGACAAGGGCATCGGTACGGGCAATCTCTCGTTCGTGGTGATGATGCTCATCGCCCAAGTGGTGCTGGTGTTGGGCCAGTTGGCCAATAACCTCATCCGCTCGTGGCTGATGCTACACATGACCACCCGGATCAGCATTTCGCTCATCTCGGACTTTTTGGCCAAGCTCATGCGTCTTCCGATCGCCTTCTTCGATTCGAAGATGGTGGGCGACATCATGCAGCGCATCGGCGACTACGACCGCATCCAGTCGTTCCTCACGGGCTCGTTGCTGAGCATGGCGATGGCCGTCGTGTCGTTCGTCATCTACGGAGCCGTGATGGGCGGCTACGACCCGACGATTCTCGGCATCTTCCTGCTGGGCAGTGCGCTCTATGTCGGCTGGATCCTGCTCTTCATGAAGCGCCGCCGCAAGCTGGACTACATGCGCTTCCAAGAGGCGGCGGCCAACCAGAGCAACATCGTGCAGCTCATCGACGGCATGCAAGACATCAAGCTCAACGACTGCGAAAAACAGAAACGCTGGGAGTGGGAGCGCATTCAGGCGCGGCTGTTCCAAGTCTCGATCAAGGGGCTCGTGCTGGGGCAGACGCAGGAGGTGGGCGGCACGTTCATCGACCAGACCAAGAACGTCGTCATCTCGTTTCTGGCCGCCTCGGCGGTCATCGAGGGCCACATGACCCTCGGCATGATGGTCGCCCTGCAATACATCATCGGCCAGCTCAACGCGCCGCTGTCGCAGTTCATCCAGTTCGTGCAGGCGACGCAGGATGCGAAGATCTCGCTCGAACGCCTCTCGGAGATTCAGGAGAAAGAGGACGAAGAGCCGGCCGGCGAGGAGCGCATCCGCGTGATTCCCGACCATGCCGACATCGAATTCCGGGGCGTAACGTTCCAGTACGACGGTCCGCACTCGGCCAAGGCTCTGGACGACGTGTCGGTAACGATTCCGGCGGACAAGGTTACGGCCATCGTCGGGGCGAGCGGCTCGGGGAAGACCACGATGCTCAAGCTGATGCTGGGCTTCTACACGCCGACCTCGGGCGAGGTGCTGCTCCGCGACCGCCGCATCGGGCAGTACAGCCCGTCGTGCTGGCGGCGGGCGTGCGGCACGGTGATGCAGGAGGGATACGTCTTTTCGGATACCATAGCCGGTAACATCGGCGTCTCGGACGATCGGCCCGACATGGAGCGGGTGCGACGCGCCACGCGCATCGCCAACATCGACACCTTCATCGACGCGCTGCCCTTGGGCTACAACACCAAGATCGGCGCCGACGGACACGGACTGAGCGTCGGACAGAAACAGAGGCTTCTGATCGCGAGGGCAGCCTACAAGGAGGCAAAGTACCTCTTCTTCGACGAGGCGACCAACTCTTTGGACGCGAACAACGAACGCACGATCATGGAGCGGCTCGACCGGCTCTTCGAGAACAAGACGGTCGTGGTGGTGGCGCACCGCCTCTCGACGGTCCGCAATGCCGACAAGATCGTCGTGCTGGACCGCGGACGCATCGTCGAACAGGGCACGCACGAGGAACTAACCGCAAAAAAAGGATATTATTACGAACTGGTGAGAAATCAGTTGGAATTGGGAAACTGAATCGCCGTTCGGAGCAGAGACAACGATACGACAAGAAACGGAATCTTTTGTCGGCGAATACTTGTCAGGGTGCCTCTCCGGAGGATAACCGACAAATACGGAATATTCGGTTACGAAAGGCCATATGCGTAGCGGTAAGCTAAACGGTGCCTTGAGTAAGAATTCATAGTTGACATGGATGAGGGAAAAAGTATCGAAGCATTAAATAATGTGGTGTGTCGACTCAAAGATAATCGCTTGGTCGATTCTTTTCGAATTGCGTGATTTTATGCAGATGGACATGGAAAATTGTACGCATGTTTCAATGAGGCCGGGAAAGCCGACGGATTGCGGACCCGTAAAATAATTCCTGATAATGGGGAATCTTACATCACTGATGAGAGGCAGTACAATAATGGAACGCTGGAGGTTGTAAAAACGAGCACCCGTCGGACGGGAGAAATCGCTGCAAAAACATAGGTTTATACAAAAGATACAATTCTAAAATACGTTTCCCAGACTTCGCTATCGAAAATTTGCAGAAGATCTTAATCCTTGGGATTTCGATTCGGGAAAGGACGAACTTTCGGGACGTTCCTCCTTTTACTGAAGGATAATAACCCATTATTGCAATAGGACAAGCCTTGGACGACGGGTCCGTATTATACCGGTCCGCCCGGATCTGTCTTTCTTATTTTAGCATGCATATCTTATAAGTTCTGCTGTATTTGCATAATAATCGAAGTTTTAACGATGCTGTAAATCCAATCGGAACCTCGGCATCGTCCCTGCAAAGGATATGACGATTCGATTCCGCGAACGAGGGCATGGCATGGCAGGACGCTCCTTGCATGAGACCCTCTCTGTGCGCAGAGAGCCCGCTGTCTTTCGGCAGGTCGAGCGCTGCTGTCGGCCTCCGGCGCCGGGGGCGTCGGTCGAAAAACGGAGATGATCGGTACTTTTTCGGAAGTAATTCGTAAAAATTCTGATATTCTCGTTATCTTTGTCCGGTTATTCGAACCGGATATGCCCAGACTGTATACATACCTCGTGTTTCTTCTGTCGTTGGTCTGCCTGACGGACACCGCGTCGGCTGCCGGGATTTCGTGCGGCGGGAAGTCCGATGCGGGGGTGTCGTGCCAGCGCGGCGGGACGCTCGCCCACGGGCGGCGCGAACATGCGGAGCCTTTCGTCTGGGATTGTATCGCGGCCGAAGCTCCGGTCGGCTGCGGGCAGTTGGGCTGGGATGCGTCGAAATCGCCGGTGAGGCCGCCGGCGCTCCGCGGAGGCTGCAAACCGCACGCCTTCGACGGGCTCGGGACCCGCGGCCGCGTCCGTGCCGTCGTTTTCGGTCCCGTCTCCTCGGACTTTTACGTGGTGGCCTATCGCAAGATCGTCGTTTAGCGGTCGTTTCTGCCCCGGTGCTGCCGGGCGTGCGGCGAGCGGAGATGCGCCGCAATCGTTTTCGAAGGAGTAATCATTGTTTATCGCAGTCATATGCAGTTTACGTTGTTGGTTGTCGTGGTCATCACGGCAATAGCGCTGGTAGCCATCGCGCTCGGCATCGGGCGGCAGGTGTCGCCGCGTTCGTTCAACGCCCAGAAGGGTGAAGCCTACGAATGCGGCATCCCCACCCGCGGGCACTCGTGGATGCAGTTCAAGGTGGGGTATTACCTCTTTGCCATTCTGTTCCTCATGTTCGACGTGGAGACCGTCTTCCTGTTTCCGTGGGCGGTCGTGTTGCAGGAGCTGGGCGTCGCCGGACTGGTGAGCGTCTGCTTTTTCCTCGTGGTGTTGGTGCTGGGGCTGGCTTACGCATGGAAGAAAGGAGCGTTGGAATGGAAATGAAGAAACCCCGTATCAAGTCGATGAAGTACGAAGACTTCAAAGACAACGAGACCCTTGAGAAGATAGCCGCCGAGCTGAGGGCCGGCGGTGTGAACGTCGTCGTGGGATGCCTCGACGACGCGGTGGAGTGGGGGCGCAGCAATTCGCTGTGGCCGCTCACGTTCGCCACGAGCTGCTGCGGCATCGAGTTCATGGCCGTGGGCGCCGCGCGATACGACTTCGCGCGCTTCGGCTTCGAAGTTACGCGGGCCAGCCCGCGGCAGGCGGACATGATCATGGTGGCCGGCACCATCACGCACAAGATGGCGCCCGTGCTGCGCCGCCTCTACGACCAGATGGCCGATCCGAAGTACGTGGTCGCCGTGGGCGGCTGCGCCGTGTCGGGCGGCCCGTTCCGCAAGTCGTACCACGTGGTGCAGGGGGTCGATACGATCCTGCCCGTGGACGTCTACATCCCGGGATGCCCGCCGCGCCCCGAGGCGCTGCTCTACGGCATGATGCAGCTCCAGCGCAAGGTCAAGGTGGAGCGCTTCTTCGGAGGCGTGAACCGCAAGGAGCCCAAACCCGCTAAAAAAGAGAAACGATGAACGAAATCATAACCGTCCCCGCCGCGGAGTACCGCGAGCGGATGCTCGCATTGCGCGGCGAGGGATTCGACTTTCTGGAGAGTTTCACCGGCATGGATTGGGGCGATGCGCTCGGCGTGGTCTGCCATCTTGAGGCGACCTCGACGGGCCGCCGCATCGCCGTGAAGACCTCGACGCCGGACCGCGAACATCCCGAGCTGCCCTCGGTGTGCGACATCTGGAAGGCGGCCGAACTGAACGAGCGCGAGGCGTTCGACTTTTTCGGCATCCGCTTCGTGGGCCATCCCGACATGCGGCGTCTCTACCTGCGCGAGGATTGGGTGGGCCACCCCCTGCGCAAGGACTACGACGCCTCGCCCGAGACGAACCCCGTGCGGATGAGCAACGAGGAGGCCGTGGATACGACGCCGACGCTTCAGCTCAACGAGGAGGGCGAGCTGGAGGAGCGCGTGAACGTGATCTTCGAAGACAACCAGTACGTAATCAACATCGGACCGCAGCACCCCGCCACGCACGGCGTGCTGCGCTTCCGCGTGGCGCTCGAAGGCGAGACCATCGAGAAGCTCGACGTCAACTGCGGCTACATCCACCGCGGCATCGAGAAGATGTGCGAAAGCCTCACCTACCCGCAGACGCTCGCCCTGACGGACCGGCTGGACTATCTCGCCGCGATGCAGAACCGCCATGCGCTCTGCATGTGCATCGAACGGGCCGCGGGAATCGAGGTGAGCGACCGCGTGCAGTATATCCGCACGATCATGGACGAGTTGCAACGCATCGACTCGCACCTGCTCTTCTTCTCGTGTCTGTGCATGGACCTCGGCGCGCTCACGGCCTTCTTCTACGGCTTCCGCGACCGCGAGAAGATCCTCGACATCTTCGAGCGGACGTGCGGCGGTCGGCTGATCCTCAACTACAACACCATCGGCGGCGTGCAGGCCGATCTGGCGCCCGACTTCGTGCGTGATGTCAAGGATTTCATCGCCTACCTCCGGCCGCAGCTCAGGGAGTACCGCGACATCTTCACCGACAACGTCATCGCCCGCCAGCGCCTCACCGGCGTGGGGGTCTTCTCGCGCGAGGATGCCATTTCGTTCGGCGCCACGGGCGCCACGGGCCGCGCTTCGGGCTGGGCGTGCGACGTGCGCAAACGCATGCCCTACGGGGTCTACGACAAGGTGGATTTCCGCGAGGTGCTCTTCACCGAGGGCGACTCGTTCGCGCGCTACATGGTCCGCATGGAGGAGATCGAGGAGTCGATGCGCATCATCGAACAGCTCATCGACCGTATCCCCGAGGGTCCCGTCCAGACCAAGACCAAGCCGGTGATCCGCATCCCCGAGGGGAGCTACTATGCGGCGGTCGAGGCGTCGCGCGGCGAGTTCGGCGTCTACATCGAAAGCCGCGGCGACAAGTCGCCCTACCGCATGAAATTCCGCTCGACGGGCCTGCCGCTGGTGTCGGCCATCGGAACCATCGCCCGCGGGGCGAAAATCGCCGACCTGATCGCCATCGGCGGAACGCTCGACTACGTGGTGCCCGACATCGACCGCTAACCATTAAAGCCAAGAACTATGTTTGATTTCAGTATAGTAACCCGGTGGTTCCACGAGCTGCTCGTGTCGTTCCTGCCGGTCGGCGCGGCCGTCTTCCTCGAATGCGTCCTGATCGGTCTGTTCCTGTTGTTGCTCTATGCGCTGCTGGCCTGTGCGATGATCTTCATGGAGCGCAAGGTCTGCGCCGCCTACCAGTGCCGTCTGGGCCCCAACCGCGTGGGGCCGTGGGGCGTGTTCCAAGTTTTCGCCGACGTGTTGAAGATGCTCACCAAGGAGATCATCGAGATCCGTCATGCCGACCGTTTCCTCTACAACCTCGCGCCCTACATCGTGGTCGTGGCTTCGGTGCTGGCTTTCAGCTGCCTGCCGATCAACAAGGGCATGGAGATCCTCGATTTCCACGTGGGCGTCTTCTTTCTGATGGCCGCCTCGTCGATCGGCGTGGTGGGCGTGCTGCTCGCAGGCTGGAGCAGCAACAACAAGTATTCGCTCATCGGCGCCATGCGCAGCGGCGCACAGATGATCAGCTACGAACTCTCGATCGGACTGTCGATCCTCACGATCGTCGTGCTGACCGATACGATGCAGTTTTCGGAAATCGTCGCCCAGCAGGCCGACTGCTGGTTCATCTTCAAGGGGCATGTCCCGGCCTGCATCGCCTTCGTGATCTATCTGATCGCCGGCAACGCCGAGACCAACCGCGGCCCGTTCGACCTCCCGGAGGCCGAGTCGGAGCTCACGGCGGGGTATCACACCGAGTACTCGGGCATGCACTTCGGCCTGTTCTATGTCGCCGAATTCGTCAACCTGTTCATCGTGGCCGGCATGGCCGCCACGCTCTTTCTGGGCGGCTGGATGCCGCTGCACATCCCGGGACTCGACGGGTTCAACGCCGCGATGGACTGGATCCCGGGCTTCGTGTGGTTCTTCGGCAAAGCCTTCTTCGTGGTCTTCCTGCTGATGTGGATGAAGTGGACCTTCCCGCGTCTGAGGGTGGACCAGATCCTGAACCTCGAATGGAAATACCTCGTGCCCATCGGACTGGCCAACATGCTGCTCATGGCGGTCGTCGTCGTATTCCGCTGGCATTTTTAACCGGTAAGTCATGAACGGATTCAAACGTTATATCACGGATTTCTTCCGCGCCGTCGGTTCGCTGACGACGGGTCTGCGGACCACCATGCGCGAGTTCTTCACGCGCAAGAGCACGGAGTGCTACCCCGAGAACCGCGCCGAGCTCGTGCTCCCGGCCCGCTTCCGCGGGACGCTCACGATGCTCCACGACGCCGACAACCATCACCGCTGCATCGCCTGCGGGCTCTGCGAGGCGACCTGCCCCAACGGCACCATACACGTGGCGAGCCGGCAGGAGACCACGCCCGAAGGCAAGACGGTGCGCGTGCTCGACGCCTACGTGTACAACCTCGGGAGCTGCATGTTCTGCCAGCTCTGCGTCAATGTCTGCCCGCGTCAGGCCATCGCGTTCGATCAGGAGTTCGAACACGCCGTGTTCGACAAGTCGAAGCTGGTGCTCAAACTCAACAGGGAGGGTTCGTCCCTCGCAAAACAGTAAGGTGCTATGGACATTACCCTTCAATCACTCGTTTTTCTCTTCATGGCCGCAGTGATGGTCGTCTTCTCGATCCTCACCGTTACGACACGGCGGATTCTGCGCGCGGCGACCTACCTGCTGATCGTGCTCTTCTGCACGGCGGGCATCTACTTCCAGCTCAACTACGCCTTTCTGGGGTCGGTGCAGCTCCTGATCTATGCCGGCGGCATCACGGTGCTCTACGTCTTCTCGATCCTGCTGACCTCGGTGCAGGGCAGCAAGGGCGACAGGCTCGGGCGGGGCAAGTTCTTCGCGGGGCTGTGCGCCACGCTCGCGGGGCTGGCGCTCTGCCTCTTCATCACGCTCAAAAACCGGTTCCTCGCAGTGGGTTCGCTTCCGGGCGAGCTGGACGTCAAGGAGATCGGCTACTCGCTGCTCAGCAGCGACAAATACGGATACGTCCTCCCCTTCGAAGCCATCAGCCTGCTGCTGCTGGCCTGCATCGTGGGCGGAATCATGATCGCACGCAAAAGATAAGTAGTTATGGAAATCAGAATGGAATACTATCTGGTGCTGAGCACCATCATGATGTTCGCGGGCATCTACGGATTCTTCACGCGCCGCAACCTGCTGGCGATGCTCATCTCCGTGGAGCTGATCCTCAATTCGGCCGACATCAACTTTGCCGTCTTCAACCGCTTCCTCTTCCCGGGAGAGCTCGAAGGCTTCTTCTTCGCAATGTTCGCCATCGGCATCTCGGCGGCCGAGACGGCCGTGGCGATCGCCATCATCATCAACGTCTACCGCAACATCCGCAACATTCAGGTCCGCAACCTGAAGGAGCTCAAATTCTAACCGCTGCGCGTCTATGGAATACACACTCATCATCATTCTGCTGCCTCTGGCGATGTTCCTCCTGCTCGGACTCGCCGGCGGACGGCTCGCACCCCGCACGGCCGGCCTGCTCGGCACGGCGGCGATGGCCGCGGCCACGGCGGCGGCCTATACGGCGGCTTGGGAGTACTTCACACAGCCCCGCACGGGCGGCGTGTTCCCTGCGGTCGTACCGTTCGACACGGTCTGGCTGCGCTTCACGCAGACGTTGCACATTGATCTGGGCATCCTGCTCGACCCGATCTCGGTGATGATGCTCGTCGTAATCACCACCGTGTCGCTCATGGTCCACATTTACAGCTTCGGATACATGAAGGGCGAACGGGGCTTCCAGCGCTACTACGCCTTCCTCGCGCTCTTCTCGGCGTCGATGCTGGGGCTCGTGGTGGCGCCGAACATCTTTCAGATGTACATCTTCTGGGAGCTGGTGGGCGTCTCGTCCTACCTCCTGATCGGGTTCTACTACACGAAGCCCGCAGCGGTCGCCGCCTCGAAAAAGGCCTTCATCGTTACCCGTTTCGCCGACTTGGGCTTCCTGTTGGGCATCCTCACGCTGTCGTACTGGACCGGCAGCTTCGGATTCGACGTGCTGTGCGATCCGCAGGCTCCGGCCGTCGCTTCGGCCGCGGGCCGCACCTTTCTCGGCGGTTCGGTGCTCGCATGGGGTCTTGCGCTCTGCTTCGTGGGCGGCGCCGGCAAGTCGGCGATGTTCCCGCTCCACATCTGGCTGCCCGACGCCATGGAGGGTCCCACGCCCGTCTCGGCGCTCATCCACGCCGCGACGATGGTCGTGGCGGGCGTCTTTCTGGTGGCGCGCCTCTTCCCGCTCTATGCGGCCTATGCGCCCGGGGTGCTCACGGGCATCGCCTGCGTCGGAGCCTTCACGGCGCTCTATGCCGCGGCGGTGGCCACGGTGCAGACCGACATCAAGCGCGTGCTGGCCTTCAGTACGATCTCGCAGATCGGTTTCATGATGGCGGGCCTCGGCGTGAGCGGCATGGGCGGCCACGCCGGGACGGGCTATGTCGGCGCGATGTTCCACCTCTTCACCCACGCCATGTTCAAGGCGCTGCTGTTCCTCTGCGCGGGCGCCATCATCCATACGGTCCACAGCAACGAGATGGGGGCGATGGGGGGCCTGTGGCGCCGTCTGCCTCTGACGCATGCCGCGTTCCTCGTGGCCTGCCTCGCCATAGCGGGCATCCCGTTCTTCTCGGGCTTCTTCAGCAAGGACGAGATACTGGCCGCCTGCTTCGCTTATTCGCCCGCGATGGGGTGGTTCATGTCGGGCGTGGCGGCGCTCACGGCCTTCTACATGTTCCGCCTCTACTACAACATCTTCTGGGGCCGTCCGGCTGCGAACCTCGCCGAAATGCACGAGGCGCCGGCCGCGATGACCGTGCCTCTGGTCATTCTCGCCTCGATTACGTGCGTGGCCGGATTCATTCCGTTCGGAGAGTTCGTGTCGAGCGACGGACTTCCGTACCGGATCGTGCTCGACGGGGGCGTCGCGGCGACGAGCGTCGTGTTGGCGCTCGCGGGCATCGGTCTGGCGACGTGGTTCTACGCCGACGGGCGGCAGCGGATCCCCGACGGGCTGGCGGCGGCCCTGCCGCGTCTGCACCGCGCCGCGGCCAACCGCTTCTACATCGACAATGCGTGGCTGTTCGTAACGCGACGGATCATCTTCGACCGCGTGTCGGCGCCGCTCGCGTGGTTCGACCGTCATGCGATCGACGGAGCGCTCGACGCGCTGGCGCGCGGCGCGCAGGGTCTCTCGTTCGTCATCCGCAAGTTCCAGTCGGGCAACGTGCAGGAGTATGCGCTGGTTTTCCTGCTGGGCGTGCTGGTCATCACGGCGCTCGCGGTATTCATCTGATTCAAATAAAGACACGGATATGAATTTCCTATCGCTTTTCGTTTTCATTCCCCTTGCGATGATCGTGCTGCTGGGATGCTGCCGCAGCCGGACGCAGCTCCGTGCGGTGATGGTCGCCGGTTCGGGCGCGCTCGTCGCACTGGCCGCGACGCTCACGGTGCTCTTCCTCGACGCGCGTGCCGCAGGCGACACGGCCCCGATGCTTTTCCGCGCCGATACGGTGTGGTACGAGGCGCTCAACATCCACTACTCGGTGGGGGTGGACGGCATCTCGGTGGCCATGCTGCTCCTGTCGTCGATCATCGTCTTCACGGGAACGTTCGCCTCGTGGCGCATGGAGACCCTCGCCAAAGAGTATTTCATGTGGTTCTGCCTGCTGAGCGTCGGGGTGTTCGGTTTCTTCATTTCGCTCGACCTCTTCACGATGTTCATGTTCTACGAGATCGCGCTGATCCCGATGTATCTGCTGATCGGCGTGTGGGGCAGCGGCCGCAAGGAGTATTCGGCCATGAAACTCACGCTGATGCTCATGGGCGGCTCGGCGCTGCTGCTGCTCGGCATTCTGGGCATCTACTTCGGTGCGGGCGGCGAGACGATGAACCTGCTCGACATCGCGCGGCTGCATATTCCCGTGGAGTGGCAGCGCGTCTTCTTCCCGCTCACGTTCGTGGGCTTCGGCGTGCTGGGGGCGCTCTTCCCGTTCCACACGTGGTCGCCCGACGGCCACGCCTCGGCCCCCACGGCGGTCTCGATGCTCCATGCGGGCGTGCTGATGAAGCTGGGCGGCTACGGCTGCTTCCGCGTGGCCGTGTTCCTGATGCCCGAAGCGGCCGCCGAGCAGGCGTGGTTCTTCCTGATCCTCACGGCCACGGGCGTGGTCTACGGTGCGTTGAGCGCTGTGGTGCAGAAGGACCTCAAGTACATCAACGCCTACTCCTCGGTGAGCCATTGCAGCCTCGTGCTCTTCGCCATCCTGATGCTCAATACGACGGCCATGACCGGCGCCGTGCTCCAGATGCTTTCGCACGGTCTGATGACGGCCCTCTTCTTCGCGCTGATCGGCATGATCTACGGCCGCACGCACACGCGCTCGATCGACCAGATGGGCGGCCTCATGCGGATCATGCCCTTTCTGGCCGTCGCGTACGTCATCGCGGGTCTTGCGAACCTCGGTCTGCCGGGGCTGAGCGGCTTCGTGGCCGAGATGACGGTATTCGTCGGTTCGTTCGCCCGCGCCGATCTGTTCCACCGCATCGTAACCGTCGCGGCCTGCACCTCGATCGTCATCACGGCGGTCTACATCCTGCGCGTGGTCGGGCGTCTGCTCTACGGCAAGGTGCTCGATCCGGCGCATCAGAAACTCACGGACGCCACGTGGGACGAGCGCCTCGCCGTCGTGGTGCTCATCGCGGCCATCGCCGGACTGGGCCTCGCGCCGCTCTGGGTGAGCGACATGGTCCGCGAGGGGATTCTTCCGATCGTTCAACATTTAACCGCTAACCTCCTATGATTATCGACTATTCGCAGATGCTCCACCTGCGCGACGAACTGTCGCTCACGGTCGTGCTGCTGCTCGTGCTGCTCTTCGACCTCTTCGCTCCGGCCCGCGCCCGCCGCTGGTTCCAGACCGTGGCCTGCGGACTTGTGTGCGTGCACGCGATCGGCGGGCTGTTTCCGATGGAGGGCTTCACGCTTTTCGGCGGGATGTACGTCTACACGCCCGTGATGACGGTCGTGAAGAGCATCCTCGCCATCGGCACGCTGCTGGTCATGATGCAGGCCGGCGAGTGGCTCCGCCGCGAAGACACCCGCATCAAGCAGGGCGAGTTCTATTTCCTCACTCTTTCGACGCTGCTGGGCATGTACTTCATGATTTCGGCCGGCAACTTCCTCATGTTCTTCATCGGGCTCGAAACGGCTTCGGTGCCGATGGCTGCGCTCGTGGCGTTCGACAAATACCGCCACCGCTCCTACGAGGCCGGCGCGAAGTACATCGTCTCGGCCCTCTTCGCCTCGGGACTGATGCTCTACGGCATCTCGCTCGTATACGGTACCGCCGGGACGCTCTATTTCGACGACATACCGGCGCTTCTGTCCGGTACGCCGCTTCAGATCATGGCCTTCGTCTTCTTCTTCTCGGGGCTGGCGTTCAAGATGTCGCTCGTGCCGTTCCACCTCTGGACGGCCGACGTCTACGAGGGTGCGCCGACCGGCGTGGCGGCCTATCTCTCGGTCGTGTCGAAAGGAGCCGCGGCGTTCGTGCTCTTCACGATTCTCACCAAAGTCTTCGCGCCCATCGCCGCACAGTGGCAGTGGATCCTATACGGCGTAACGATCGCCACGATCACCGTGGCCAACCTCTTCGCCATCCGCCAGCGCAACATCAAGCGTTTCTTCGCCTTCTCCTCCGTTTCGCAGGCCGGCTATCTGCTGCTGGGCGTCGTCGGAGGTACGGCGGCGGGCATGACGGCGCTCGTCTACTATCTGGCGGTCTACGTGGCCGCCAATCTCGCGGCGTTCGGCGTGATCGCCGCCATCGAGCAGCGCACGGGCAAGGTTTCGATCGACGACTATGCGGGACTTTACCGCACCAATCCCCGTCTGGCCCTCACGATGATGCTGGCGCTCTTCTCGCTCGCGGGCATCCCGCCCTTCGCGGGTTTCTTCAGCAAGTTCTTCATCTTCATGGCCGCCGCCGGGTCGGGCTACTATGTACTGGTGCTCATCGCCCTGCTCAATACGGTCGTGTCGCTCTACTACTATCTGCTGGTGGTCAAGGCGATGTTCATCACGCCGAACGACAGCCCCATCACGGCGTTCCGTTCGGACGGCTGCACGCGGCTGAGCCTCGCGGTCTGCGTGGCCGGCATCCTGCTGCTCGGAGTGGTCAGCTCGGTGCAGGGCGGCATAGCCCTCGTGAGCTACGGCATGAACTGATCCACGGGCCGCGGCGCATCGCCGGCACAGGGGAAAGCGGGCTGTCCAACAAGTCCGATTTCAACGATTTCGCCCCTGCCGGAATTCATTCCGGCAGGGGCGATTTCCGATTTTCGGAACTCGTTAAACAGCCCCTTCTTGCGTGAGTAACCGTTAAATCGCATTCTGTCGATGGTTTCAGAGGTTTCTGCCTGTCTTCTCAGATCGGGGGGGGCGAAAAACCGGTCGATATGGATTTACGGAGAATAGGAGATAGGGTCGTATGATGAAAGGCCCGGTTTGTCCTCCGATAGAGTACCGTTACACGAGCGGTGATTCGCCGAGTGTTTTTACAAGCGGGAGGCATTGGGCGAAAGCCGGTTCCGTACATGGGCCAGCGAATTCATCTTGCGGTCTGTTGATTCGTGATGGGGACTGGAAGCGAAAAGGTTGCGCGAATTCGCGTGCTTCCGACAGCAACTCTGTCGCGCAGTAGGATCGAAACCCGATTGTGCCCCGTTCCAAGAATTTATCGTATCTTGCGTCGAGATATTCGAAATGCGGTATTTTCGCACAGTCGGCTGAAAATGAACCGTGCTTTCCCGGTACATCGTCATAATCCGACATCGTTTTCCGGACCGGATGTTTTTCGGATGTTTCCGGACGTTCCGTGTCATAACGATCCGTATACGAAGCCGGAGAGTGTCGCCAGTGCGATGACCAGTGCGACGTACACGGCGGTTTTCTTCGTACCCATCACGTTCCGTATGACCAGTATGCTGGGAAGCGACAGCGACGGACCTGCCAGCAGAAGTGCGAGGGCGGGGCCTTTGCCCATTCCGGATGCGAGGAGGCCCTGAACGATCGGCACCTCGGTGAGGGTGGCGAAATACATGAATGCTCCCGTGAAACTGGCGAAGAAATTCGCCCGCAGCGAATTGCCGCCGACCGCCCGTTCGATCCATCCGTCGGGAATGACGCCGGCAAGGACGGTATCGCCGTGTCCCGAGCCCAGCAGAAACCCGGCGGTCGCCACGCCGACGGCAAGTAACGGCAGGATCAGTTTGGCGAACTCCCACGAAGCGAGAATCCACTCCCTGTTTTCGTCCCGCTTGTCGAAAAGCAGGAGCAGAGACAAGGCTGTTATTGCTACGATCACCGGTACGAGCGGAGCCAGCTGAGCCTCCGGGACGAAGGTACGGGCGAGGAAGGCGGATCCCAGAGTTGCCGCTGCGGCGAGAACGACCCGCAGTGTCCGCAATTTCAGAATCCGGATCAGGGCCCGGCACAGGACGAGAGCGAAAATGCCGGTGATGAGCCATTTGATGTTGAAGATCAGGGCCCATAAACCGTCGTCCGAAACGGCCGGAGCGGCCCAATTCGCAAATACGAGGATCAGCACCAGCGTGAAAAGAAGAGACGATGTCTGGCGCAACGGCCGTTCTTCGGGCGGAGGTGCGATCTGCATCTGTTGTTCCTTTTTCGCTTGCTCCTCTTTTCGGAATATCAGGGACATCGCAAGACCGATGAGCACCGAAAACACGACCGCTCCGACGATTCGTGCCGCGCCCATTTCGATACCCAGAATCCGCGCCGTCAGAATGAGGGATAAGATGCTGATCGACGGGCCCGAATAGAGGAAGGCCACGGCCGGCCCCAGTCCGGCCCCGCGTTTGTAGATGCTCGTGAACAACGGCAGAATGGTGCACGAGCAGACGGCCAGAACGCCTCCGGATATGGATGCCACGGTATAGGATAACCATCGTTTCGCGTTCGCTCCGAAATATTTAAGCACCGAGGTCCGGCTGACGAAGACGGCGATCGCACCTGCGATGAAGAACGCCGGAAGCAGACACATCACGACGTGTTCTCTTGCATACCATTTGGACAGATCGAGCGCCGCGTCGAGTGCCGTCGTAAAGCGTGCGCTGTCGAGCGGCATGAAAAAGAACGCCGTGAAAACCGCGATGATCCATAGAAGGATTCTCAATTCTTTTTTGCTATCCATGGCCTTCCGGGATTAAATGCCGAGCAACTTTCGGATCTCGCTTTCCGTCGGAACGTGTCCTTTGATCTTCACCGTACCGTCTACGACGACGGCGGGTGTCGTCAGAATGCCGTATTCGAGTAATTCCGTGATCTCTTCCGTTCGAACGAGCGTCGCATCGAGGCGATTCTCTGCGATCGCTTTTTCGATCGCCGCGTAGGTCTTCCGGCATTTGGCGCAGCCGGCTCCTAAAACTTTGATTTCCATAATCTGAATTTATTGTTCGTATTCGTGTCGTGCGGGGTTAAGAATAGTGTATGATGCAGTAATAGATTCCGATTGCCGTGAACAGTGCGCCGACCGTACGGTTCAGCGCTTTTCGGATGGTTTGCAATTTTTCGTGAAAACCGCCGATACACTGCACGCTGAACGCCAGAATCCAAGCAGTCGCTACTACGGGGAGTGCCGTGGCCGCGGCGAAAAGAGGCGGGAGCAGATAACCCGCAGTCGCCGTGGCGGACATCGGAATCAGCACGCCGAAATAGAACACACCGCTGGTAGGACAGAACGCCATGGCGAACAGCACTCCGAGCCATAAGGCACCCCATCCGCCGCGGCGGGCGATGGATTCGCCGTTTCCTCGGTATCCGAACGACGGAACGGGCAGCCTGTTTCCGAAAAGCATGAAGAGCCCGATGCACAGCAGAGCGGGGCCGAGCAGCAGTTGGCCGTATTTGCCGATGAACTTCTGGATGCCGAACAGGCTTGTGCCGGTTTGCAGCAGCAAGATCAATACGATGCCCAACAGCGTGTAGGCGATCACGCGACCGAGTGCGTAGAGCAGGCCGTTACGGAAGATCCGGCGGCGGTTTCCGATATTTCTCCCGATGAAACCGATCGCCGCGATGTTGGTCGCCAGCGGACAGGGCGAGACGGCCGTCATCAGTCCCAGCAGAAAAGCCGTAAGTGCCGGAGCCGTGTCGCTGCCGGTCAGAGATTGCAGCCATTCCATAGAGATCATTCCAGCATTTCGTTGATTTTTTCGACCAAGCCTTTTCGGAACGTTTCGGGAGCGGTGCGCGCAGTGGCGAAGGCGAAGGCGGTCAGATTCTCCGCAGACTCCTCGCCGTCTTTTCGTGCGACCACGAAGAGCGAAGACCACGTCGTTTCGTAGCGGTCGGCGAGCGGTGCATTGACGGGTTCCGAGAGGTCGATCGTACTGAATACGACGGTACTGTCTCTCAATTCCTCGGCGAAATGCATTTCCATGGCCTCTATTGCGTTCTTTTCGATGGCCACGCAGGTCGCGCAGCGCTGCGCTCCGTGGAAACAGAGTACTTCCACGCGATCCGGTCGGAGCGATCCGGTGCGGTCTGTGTTTTCATTTGCCGGACGGCCGCCGCAGGCTGCCGACACCAGACAAACGGTTCCCAATAAAATGTTTTTTTTCATCGTACGTAATATTAGTAATTCGTCGAAATACGAACTAATGATTCAAAAAAAATAGTTATTCGCAACATCCTTTCTTTTCTGCCACTCGGTCGAGGAAGCCGCCGAGCGTTTTCTCGGCCAAAGCCCAGTTGTCGCGGTTGATGCAGTATTTCACCGACGGCAGATTGATTTCGCCTTGGATCAGTCCGGCATCTTTCAGCTCCTTGAGATGCTGCGACAGCGTACTTTTGGCGATAGGGAGGATTTCCGACATGTCGCCGTGGAAACAGCATGTCTGACTGGCGAGCATTTGCAGGATCGCAATGCGTATGGGATGCCCCAATGCCTTCGCAAAACGGGCGATCCGCTCCTGTTCCTCCGTCAACTGTTGCTTTGCCATATGCACTTTGTTGTTCGCGAATATACGAACATATTTCGATTCGGCAAGAGATCGGGCGATTATTTTTCGAGCCGGCATAGGAATTTTTCCAGCGAAGGCGTGCCGAATTCGAATCCGAAGCCGGAGGCGTGCAGGCGCGCAGGTTCGGCGCGTTGTCCTTTCGGCAGCACGTCCGCCGCTTCGCTCCGCAGCATCCGGAACGGGAACGCCGGAACGGGTATCGTGAACCGCGCCTTGTAGTGGGCGGAGATGAGCCGCGCGGCCTTCCGCTGGGTGAGTTTCTCAGGGGCTACGAGGTTGAACGTGCCTTCGAGGTCCGGGCGGATCAGGAATTTCACGGCGCGGCGGAGGGCTCGGAGGCCGATCCACGTGAAGGGCCGACGTCCGTTTCCGGGAATCGCTCCGATGTCCAGCCGGGCGGGGCAGTCTGGCGGGATGGTTCGGCGAGGCGGGTTTTCGGGGGGCCTACGGGCGGAGCGACGGCTCGTTCCGTTTCGTGCGAGGCGCTTTTTGCGTGCGAAAAGGCTCCGGCATAGCTCTGCCGGATCGTCCGTCCCCCTGCCGGATCGCCTCTAAAGGGGAGGAACCCCGGAGCAAAACCCCGAAAAGTGGGTATTGATCCGCGGCGGGGATTGTCGTTACTTTGCAATGAACCAAAAAACAAACATATGACCGGAATTTTTTACGGGAGCACGACCGGCACCACAGAGGCCGTCGCCCAAGACATTGCAAGACATCTCGACATTCCCGCTGCCGACGTACACAACGTGGCCACGGCTTCGGCGGACGAAACCGATCCTTACGACCTGCTGCTGCTGGGGTCTTCGACGTGGGGCTGCGGCGATTTGCAGGACGACTGGTACGGGTTTCTCGAAGCCCTGAAAGCCAAGGATTTGAGCGGCAAGACGGTGGCCTTGTTCGGCTGCGGCGACAGCGGCTCCTATCCCGATACGTTCTGCGACGCCGTGGGGCTGATCTACGAAGGTTTGCAAGGCACGGGCTGCACGTTCGTGGGCTCCTATGTACCCGAAGGTTACGACGTAACCGATTCGCTGGTTTGCAGCGACGGCCGGTTCGTCGGACTGGCGCTCGACGAGAGCGACGCCTCCCGAACGGACGAACGGGTGGCCGCATGGTGCGAATCCCTTAAAAACCGTTGACCATGAGCGCCGAAGATTTCAACCGATACGATTCGATGAAGCTCTTCATGCACCACATCTACGAGTTTCAGAAAGGGGTGCGCAGTCTGGTGCTCTGCACGATGTGCCGCACCTGCGCCGCGCTGGTCTGCGAACGGCTCGACCGGTTGGGAATCGCTCATCTGATCCGGCCCGTTACGGAGAACAAGGTGAATCTCTATTTCGGCGAGCGTGCGTGTCTTGAGACTGTGCGGGCTTTCGGCCGCAAACCGCTCAACGAACTAACGCCCGAGGAGGATTTCATGCTCGGCGCCATGCTCGGATACGACATCACCCTTCAGTGCGAACGCTTCTGCAAGCGCAAGGGGCGGCCCGCCTGAGACGACGGAATCCGGAGCGGGGCGGACGGCTGCCGGGGTAGTAGTGCGGTTTTTCCTGAAGGCGGTCCGACGGCGCTCATCCCGTCGTCCCGTGATGCCGTTCGACGTCTCTCCGAATGAGGGTCATCCCTGCCGGAACTTGTTCCGGCAGGGATGATTGCGTTTTTTTGGGGGGGGGCTGCGGATCGGTGCCGCGTCTGTGTTTTCGGGCGGTGTTCGTTTCGGGGGCCGAATGGGGGGCAGGCGGCGTCCGGAGGTTGCGGGACGGTGCTGCGTCTGTGTTTTCGGGCGGTGTTCGTTTCGGGGGCCGAATGGGGGACAGGCGACGTTCGGGGGCTACGGGACGGTGCTGCGTCTGTGTTTTCGGGCAGTGTTCGTTTCGGGGGGGGGCGAATGGGTGCCGGTGGCGTCCGGAGGTTGCGGGACGGTGCTGCGTCTGTGTTTTCGGGCGGTGTTCGTTTCGGGGGCCGAATGGGGTGCCGGCGGTGTCCGGAGGTTGCGGGACGGTGCTGCGTCTGTGTTTTCGGGTGGTGTTCGTTTCGGGGGCCGAATAGGGTGTCGGCGCCGTCCGGAGGTTGCGGCCCCGGGGGACGAGACTGCGGTTCGGGGAATGGCGTCCGGAGCTGTGCCGGTGCCGGCGATAGCGTTTGGGCCTGCGGTCTGCGGGCGAGGTCGGGTGATCGGGAGCGGGGATAGCGTGCGGGGCAGCAAGCGCACAGGTACGGCGGGATGCTTCTCGGGCGATCGACACGCCGGCCGAAATGCCGGCACCGACGGAATATCGCGAAGAGATCCGGACGGTCCGGACGGATGATCCGCTCCGCAACATGCGGTTCCGGAGCGGATTCCGATGTCAGGTAATTGCGGATCGTTTGAGCGGTTTTTTATTTCCTCGTCGATCATCCTGTCGAACGCGCAAGAACGAACGAGTCGAGTGCTTCCGCATGTCGCACACGCGCTTTCGACGATGCCTCCAGACACGCGATGCGGGAGGTAAATCATCGTAAGTACGGGTAGTATATATTGGGGTTCGCCTTCGGCAAAGCCTACACCTCCTACCTATTGTGTATGAGTGCCGCATCGTGATCGTACCGCCTCCCCCTCCCTCATCGTTCGGGAAAACGCTCGTATGAGCGGTGCGGATAAAAAAGGGCTGTCCAAGACTTGTCGGACAGCCCCGAATCGTGAAACGGAGGTTTTCCGGGCAACTTCGCTTTTGGGTTCGGAGGAGGGGCGGAGATTCCGTCCGCGCGGCGAAGGCCGAAGGCGCCGGCTGCGGAGTCAATACCCCAGAATGCGGAGCATCGACCGGTAGGACTGCTCTTTGGCGAACAGGCGTGTGTAGTACTCGTTGTCGGACTTGTCGCGGTCGATGATGATGTGCTTCGGCGCGGGGATCAGGCAGTGCTGGATGCCGCCGAAACCGCCGAGCGCCTCCTGATAGGCGCCCGTGTGGAAGAAGCCGATATACTGCGTGTTGCCCTTTTCGAGCTTCGGGAGGAAGATGGCGTTGGTGTGGCACTCCGAGTTGTAGAAATCCTCGCTGTCGCACGTGAGCCCGCCCAGCAGCACACGCTGGTACTCCTTGTCCCAGTTGTTGACGGCCAGCATGATGTAGCGCTGGTTGATGCCCCACGTGTCGGGCAGGGTGGTGATGAACGACGAGTCGATCATGTACCAGTTCTCGCGGTCGTTCTGCTGCTTCTGGTTGACGATCGAGTAGAGCGCCGCGCCGCTCTCGCCCACGGTGAACGAGCCGAATTCGGTGAAGATGTCGGGCTCGTCGATGCCGTTGCGCTGACAGATGTTCTTGATCTGGGCCACGATCTCCTCGGTGAGGTACTCGTAGTCGTAGTCGAAGTTGAGCGAGTTCTTGATGGGGAAGCCGCCGCCGATGTTGAGGCTGTCGAGCTCGGGGCAGATGGCCTTGAGTTCGCAGTAGACGTTCATGCACTTCGACAGTTCGTTCCAGTAGTAGGCCGTGTCCTTGATGCCGGTGTTGATGAAAAAATGCAGCATCTTGAGCTGGAATTTCTTGCTGTTGTGGATCTTGGCCTTGTAGAAATCGACGATGTCGTTGTAGCGGATGCCCAGCCGCGAAGTGTAGAACTCGAACTTGGGCTCCTCCTCGCAGGCGATGCGGATGCCGATCTTGCACTTCTTGGTGAAGGCGTCTTCGAACAGGTCGAGCTCCTCCTTGTTGTCGAGCACGGGGATCGTGTTCTCGAAGCCGTCGTTGACGAGCTGCGCGATATTCTCCACGTACTGCGGACGTTTGAATCCGTTGCAGATGATGAAGCGGTCTTTGTCGATGATGCCGCTGTCGTAGAGCGAGTTGATGATGTGGATGTCGTAGGCCGACGACGTTTCGAGGTGGATGTCGTTCTTCATGGCCTCCTCCAGCACGAACGAGAAGTGGCTCGACTTGGTGCAGTAGCAGTAGTTGTACGATCCCTTGTAGTCGACCTTGGCCATCGCCACGTTGAACATGCGCTTGGCGCGGTTGATCTGCTGCGAGATCTTCGGCAGGTAGGTGATCTTGAGCGGCGTTCCGTACTGCTTGATGAGTTCCATCAGCGGAATGTCGTGGAAATTCAGCTCGTTGTCTTCGACGGTGAATTCATCCTGCGGGAAATCAAACGTCTGTTCGATCAGGTCGATGTACTTATCCTTCATGGTTTCTTTCAAACTCGTTTCGCAATCCGGCTCGGCTACATTGCAAATTTCGGGGCGAAGTAGCTCGGCCGGATCGTTCGGATTATTCGGGATGCAAAATAGGCGATTATTTTCGACATGCACAAAGGTTTGCTCCATTATTTCAAAAAACGGGGCGGATTTTTCGCATTTTGCCGGGAAAAGTGTAATTTTGGAACGAATTTCCGCGTTTCGGCCATGCCGGGCCGCATGCGATCCGGGTTCGCCCGGAGAGGCGGCGCGACGGGGAAAGGGTAAAACATAGCATGTTTTTCGAAGGTGTTGACCGATCTTATCATCCGTTATCTGGAGTCGAACAAGCGGCTCGTCGTCCCCCAGTTGGGCGCATTCGTGGCGAAGGCGCCCGGAGGCCCCGTTCTTTTCACCGAACTCATGCGGCGCGACGACGGCGTGCTGCGCGGTCTGCTGTGCGCCGGGGGGATGAGCGAACTGGAGGCGGCGGGCGCCGTGGACCGTTTCGTGTTCGAAGTGCGCCACGCCGTGCAGGAGGGGCGCGAATTCCGGATGGAAGGGCTCGGCACGCTGCGCGGCGGACCCGAGGGGACGATTGTCTTCCTCGGCGAAGCGCAGCCCGCGGCACGGTCGCACACCGGGGTCGACGAAGGGAGCGCGTCCGGCGTTTCGAATGCGGAGCCCGCCTCCGGAACGGTGCATGCCGCAGGGGTTGTCTCTGCGGCAGACTCTTCCCGCGAAGATGAGGCCGGGAAGACGACGGCGTCCGGTGCGGTTTCGGAGACGGCGTCCGGCGCGGATCGGGCGGCGGAGGGCGGGAGAGCTGCGGGGGCATCGGCCAAGGCTCCGGTTTCGGCTTCGGCTTCGGGCGAAACGGAACGGCGGCCGGCGGATGCGGCGCACGCGCCGCGCCGCCCGGCGGCGGAGGTGTCCGTCCCGTCCAAATTGCATCCCGACCCTTCGGTGAAGGGGCTTCGCTACGGCAAACCGGTGAAAACCACGAATGCCTACGCTTTTGTCGGCTCGGCTCCCCGCCGCCGGGTCGACAAACTGATTCTCGTGGCCATTGCCGCTGCCGTGGTCGCACTGGCGGCCATTGCCTACGGGTATATCCGCGATTGGCAGAACGAACGCGAAGGGGAGTTTCTCATCGAGGAGACACTTCCGCCGGTGGCGCCGAACGTCGGGGCCGAGCCCGCGGCGAAGGACGGCCCGACTGCGGCCGAAACGTCCGGTACGGCGGACGTCCGGGGATGAATGCCGGCGACGGCCCGCGTGCGGTCCGGGTTCGCTCGGAGCGGGGCGGGGGACGTCGGAGCCGGTACGTTTCCGACGAGGCGGGTGTAGTACGGCGCGTACTTCGAGGTCGGCCGCGTCGGGACGACGTCCGGGAAACGCAGGCCGTTTCCGCCGGGTCGGGCGTGCAGAGCGCCCGAGGGTCCGAGGTCTGCCGGGGGACGACGTAGCGCGAAAGGGTGCTTTGCAACGTCTGCCGTCCGGCGCCGGCGGCAGGATGGACCCGGAGCCTTTCGGGGGAGGCAATCCGCCGCGAGGGGACGGTGCGCCGAACCGCCTGCACAGCGGAGGCGGTGCCCGATGGGTGCGGACGGGAGGCCGGGTGTCCGGCTGCATGCGGGTGAATGCGGAAGCCGCAGATGCGGGGTGGCGTTTCGTCGCAAGGAGGACGGTGCCGAACCGCCTGCACGGCGGAGGCGATGCCCGATGGGCGCGGACGGGAGACCGGGTGTCCGGCCGCACGCGGGTGAATGCGGAAGCCGCAGATGCGGGGTGGCGTTTCGTCGCAAGGAGGACGGTGCCGAACCGCCTGCACGGCGGAGGCGATGCCCGATGGGCGCAGACGGGAGACCGGGTGTCCGGCCGCATGCGGGGCGGCGTCGGGACTTTCGGGAAACGGATGGAGAACCGATGCCGGAAGAAGGGGGCGCGTTATCCATTGAGGCGAAGGCGGCGCGGCCGGGACTTCGTTCGAGGTGCGCGGGGACGAAACAAAGACTGCGAATGCGCGCGAAGCAAAATAGAACGGCGCCGTCAGTTCCCGATATACATAAATGATATTGCCAAACAGAAACCCAGATAGAATAGATGACAGATCTCACGACCGTAAAACAACGATTCGGCATCATCGGCACTTCGCCCTTGCTCGACAGGGCGCTCGAAGTGGCCTTGCGCGTCGCGCCGACCGACCTCTCGGTGCTCGTAACGGGCGAAAGCGGCGTCGGCAAGGAGTTTTTCCCGCTGGTGATCCACGCTTATTCGGCCCGCAAACACGATAAATACATTGCCGTGAACTGCGGCGCCATTCCCGAGGGGACGATCGATTCGGAGCTTTTCGGCCATGAGAAGGGCGCTTTCACGGGTGCGCTCGAAGCCCGCAAGGGCTACTTCGAGGAGGCCGACGGCGGGACGATCTTTCTGGACGAGGTGGCCGAACTGCCGCATCCGACGCAGGCCCGTCTGCTGCGCGTGCTGCAAACGGGCGAGTTCATCCGCGTGGGGTCGTCGAAGGTGCAGAAGACCGACGTGCGCGTGGTGGCCGCCACGAACACCGATCTGTCGGAGGCCATCACGACGGGGCGTTTCCGCGAAGACCTCTACTACCGGCTCAATACCGTGCCGATCGCGGTGCCGGCGCTGCGCGAGCGGCCGCAGGACGTGTCGCTGCTGTTCCGCAAATTCGCGGGCGATGTGGCGACACAGTACCGGATGCCGGCCGTTACGCTCGATCCGGCGGCGCGGCAGATGCTCGAAAACTACTATTGGCGGGGCAATATCCGTCAGTTGAAGAACGTGGCCGAGCAAATTTCGGCTATCGAGCAGTCGCGGGTCATCACGCCCGAGATCCTTGCGAAATACCTGCCCCAGCAGGGGGCCGGCGCACCTCCGCTGCCCGCGGGCGCACGGCGGGCCGACGGCGATTCGGCCACGGAGCGCGAATTGCTCTACAAGGTGCTGTTCGACATGCGGGCGGACATCAACGACCTCAAGCGCATGATGTCCGAGCTGATGCAGGGCGCCCCGCGGCCCGAGCCCGCGCACGACATCAAGGGGCTGCTGCCCTCGGCGGCTCAGACGCCGGCGGATTATGCCGAGAGCGAGGATGTTACGGATGAACCGCCCCACGGGATGACCAAGGCCGAGATGCAGCGCGAGCAGATCGTCCGTGCCTTGCGCCGCAACAACGGCCGCCGCCGCGATGCGGCCGCCGAACTCTTCATGTCCGAGCGGACGCTCTACCGCAAAATCAAGGAGCTGGGCATCGAGGAGGAGTAGGGCCGGAAACCGGAAACCGGAACCCGGAGCGGAAGAGCGAGGCGGGGCGGATTCCGGACGGAAAGCGGGCGTAAGGCAGCGGCCGGATCGGCCGGAACGCAAAGCCGGGCCGAAGAGGCCGGGGCGGTTGAGCTCGGCGGTTGAACCCGGGCGGCCGCGGAAAAGAGGGAATACGGATCGGGCGTCCTGCCGGGACCGCCGGGCGGCGGATGCGGTGAGCGTCGTGGGGAGGCGGACGATACGGAGGACGGCCGCCGAAGTCCGTAGCGGGGAAGGGAAGCACAAGACGCGGAATGCGGGCGACGGGCACAGCGCGCTGCGGGCGACCGGAGAGGACCGGAGAGGACCGGAGAGGACCGGAGAGGACCGGAGAGGACCGGAGAGGACCGGAGAGGACCGGAGAGGACCGGAGAGGACCGGAGAGGACCGGAGAGGACCGGAGAGGACCGGAGAGGACCGGAGAGGACCGGAGAGGACCG
>ERZ1643247.449-NODE-449-length-49979-cov-9.461221_pt1 | contig 49979 bp, 53 predicted proteins | sample MGYA00579264_ERZ1643247 | MGnify/ENA primary metagenome ERZ1643247 (study PRJEB29033, sample SAMEA4952262) | chicken gut metagenome | biome: Broiler Chicken; feature: Gastrointestinal Tract; material: Caecum | place: Ireland | collected 2018 | study: Broiler... | reverse complement strand
GCAGGCGCAGAGGCTTGCCTATGACCAGGAGCTCGACCTTGTAAAAATTTCCCCCACGGCCAACCCGCCCGTATGCAAGATAATGGACTATTCCAAGTTTAAGTACGAGCAGGCGAAAAAGGATAAGGAAAACCGCAAAAACCAGACCATTGTAGAGCTCAAAGAGATAAGGCTTTCCATGACAATAGACGTGGGCGATATCGCTGTCAAGACCAAGCAGTGCCTCAAATTTTTAGAGGCTGGCAATAAGGTCAAGGTGTCGATCCGCATGAAGGGCAGGGAAAATTCCCGCTCGTACCAGGGCGTAAAGGTCATGGAGAACTTTTTCGAAGGTCTCGGCGGAAAGGCGGTAATGGATAAAAAGCCTACCACAGAGGGAAGAAATATCATAATGATGCTCTCTCCCGTAAAGGCTTGAACTGCTCATTTTAAATTTTAAAAATATCATCGGAGGTTATAAATATGCCTAAGCAGAAATCCCACAGCGGCACAAAAAAGCGTTTCTGGCTGACTTCAACCGGTAAGGTTAAGAGGGCGCACGGCGGTAAGAACCATAAGGCAGAAACCAAGAACAGAAAGAGAAAGAGAAATTTGCGTAAAAATACGTTAGTTTCCACCACGCAGGAATCAACCGTAAGGTCAATGATTCCTTACAAGGACTAAAGGAGGTTAAAACCGTATGCGTATTAAGAGATCAGTAAACGCGCTTAAAAAGCGCAGAAAAATATTCCGCCTTTCCAAAGGTTATTTCGGAAACAAGTCAAAGTCTTACAGGATCGCCCGTGAAGCTGTGATGAAGTCTTTGAACTATGCGTTCAAGGGCAGAAAGCTCAGGAAGCGCGATATGCGCAGCCTCTGGATCGCCAGGATAAACGCTGCAGCAAGAATCAACGGCCTTTCGTATTCCAAATTTATGCACGGTCTTAAAGTTGCCGGCATCAACCTCAACAGAAAAGTTCTTGCAGACCTCGCCGTAAACGACGCGGCGGCATTCGCCGCACTTGCAGAAAAGGCTAAAGCTGCAGTTTAAGCGCATTTCTGCGCAAAGCATATCAAATTAAGCCTTGAAACACAGGCTTAATTTTTTACTTTTTTATGATAATAGAATCAAGATCCAACCCGAAAGTTAAGGCGATGGCTGCGCTCAAAGAAAAGAAGTTCAGAAAGGAGCGCGGCGAATATCTCGTCGAGGGAGTAAAGATGGTTTCGGAGTGCATTGCCGCCGGGTGCGAAATAACGGCGCTGATGTGCACAAAAGATTATTTGCCGCAGTTCCCTTCCGCCACGGAGGTGGCGCGTGCCGTCTACGAATTTATCTCCGACGAGAAGTCGCCGCAGGGCGTGATAGCGTCGGTGAAAATTCCCGGCTGCGCTTTGCACTCTCCGCGCGGCCGTAGCGTCCTACTGGACGGTCTGCAGGACCCGGGGAATGTCGGTACTATAATAAGGACGGCTAATGCTGCGGGGTATGAGGATATATACCTTGTAAATTGCGCCGATCCGTTCTCTCCGAAGGCCGTGCGCGCGAGCATGAGCGGGATATTCTTTACCGACATAATGCTGTGCGGCAGTTTTTCGGAGGTGCTTCCGTATTTTAACGGCGTTCCTTTCGTTTGCGCCGATATGCACGGCGCCGATGTGTTTTCGTTCAAAGTCCCCGAAAAGTTCTGCCTTTGCATAGGCAGCGAAGGATCGGGGCTGAGCATAGAAGTTAGGGCGGCCGCGACGCATACGGTGAAGATACCTATGCGCGATACATGCGAAAGTTTGAATGCCGCAGTTTCGGCCGGGATCTTGATGTATCTTTTGAATGGTGCGGCAGATAATTCCGCGCGCAAAATATAAGGAGGTATTTAAATGTCAGGTCATTCCAAATGGCATAATATACAGGCAAAAAAAGGCAAGACCGACGCGGCCCGCGGAGCGGCGTTCACAAAGCTCGGCAGGGAAATTGCCGTTGCGGCCAAAGGTAATCCTAATCCCGAAACCAACAGCAAACTCGCCGACGCAATAGCGAAAGCTAAGGCGGCAAATATGCCAAACGATACTATTAAACGTTCGATCGCGCGTGCGGCAGGCGAGCTCGGCGATAAGGAATATAAGGAGCTCACATACGAAGGATACGGCGTGGGCGGTTCGGCAGTTATTATCAATACCCTTACCGACAATGTAAACAGGACAGCCGGCGACGTGCGCTCTACTATGTCAAAGTGCGGCGGTCAGATGGGTAATACGGGCTGCGTTTCTTATATGTTCGACAAGAAAGGATATCTTGCCGTGGAACGCACTCCCGCGCTCGACGAGGATACTATGATGGAGTATTGCCTTGAGGCCGGGGCCGACGACTATGTTGCCCAAGACGACGCATATGAGGTGTACTGCGCACCCGAAAGCTTCTCGGCGGTGCGCACCTATCTCGAGGGTAAGGGCGTTAATTTCTTCGAGGCGGCAGTCAAAATGATACCGCAGAACTTTATCACGCTCGACGCCGACAAACTCGAAACGTTCAAGAAGATGCTTGACAGGCTTGACGAGCTCGACGACGTTCAGGACGTATATCACAATGTGGAGCTTCCCGACGATGACGAGGAATAAAACATGTATTCCGGTAAAAATGCCACGCATGAATTGCGCGGCATTTTTTATAAATTTTCCTGAATTGCACGTATAAAGCGCATACCGTTGCAAAAAATATTAGTACAAGCGGCGACGCTTTAATAATATAGTCTGTTTTTAAAGCGATTCCGCTTTAATGCAAATATTAAATTTATGCAAAATTCTTTGACAGCAAGATTGTTAGCTTTTGCAGAAATACTTTGCGTTGGAAAAAAATAGGCGGTCGTTTTAGATCAGGCGAGGGGAAGAGTTTTCTTTGAAAACTCTTCCCTATGTATTTTAGCGGCATAGGGCGGCATAGAATATACTATGCGCAAAATAGTAATGTTCGTGTGCGCTTGTCTGTGCATATGCGCACTTGTCGGCGGCGGAGTTGCTGCGTTTGTTTCGGGCGGGCAGGCGGAGGAAGAGGAGCGGCTCGAGGTGCTCACACTCTGGCAGATAGACAGCTTTGAGGGAGGCAGGGGCTCGCGCGCCGACTATTTAAGGCGGCTCGCCGACGAATTTTCCGATGAGTATTCCGCCTATATAGAGATAACGTCGCTTACCTCTGCCGCCGCGCGGCAAAATATCGAAAACGGCGTAATTCCGGATATGATATCATACGGCGCGGGTTTTTACGGGATAGAAAGTATTGTTAAAAGTATACCGAGGGCATGGTGCAACGGAGCTTACTGCCTGATATCTCTGTCGGATTCAGATTTTTCGCAGGCAACGGCCGAAAATACGGTGATCAACGTCGGAAAAGATAACCTTGTGGCTGTGGCTGCGTTGCTGCTCGGACTCAACGGTGCGGAGTGCGCAGTACCCACAAGCGCTTATGTTCAGCTGATAGACGGTGAGTATAAATTTTTGCTCGGAACACAGCGTGATATTCAGCGGCTCAAGACGCGCGGACTGAATTTTTATGTGCAGGCCGTTGAGCAATTTAATGACCTGTATCAGTATATCGCCGTGCTGAGCGGCGAGCATGACAAGGCGGAACTTGCGGAAAAATTTATAGATCATATGTTATCGCAGAGCGGGCGTCTTACCGGTATAGCAATGCTGCATGATGAGCAGAATTTATATGACGACGAGATGCACGCGCTTGAAACGGCGCGATTTGAATATGGTTTGCCCGCCGTTGTGAGTTATGAGGCGATGAATAAGATTCGGTCCGCTGCACAGAGCGGAGATATAAATATCCTGAAAAGTTTACTTAAACCATTGTAAAATCGCAAAAAAAATGTTATTATATAGAGGAGTGGATAAGTTTGTCCGATATATTTGATGGCCACATCTGTGCCGGTATACCGCGCAGGGATAATTTCAGCTTTGCTTCGGCAACTACATACGGCAGCGGCGGTGTGGCCAAGGCTGCATTTTTCCCGAGAAGCGAGGAGGAAGCGGCTTTTATATACCGCGCTATGAGGGCCGGCGGTGAAAAATTCTGCGTGTTGGGTCGCGGCTCTAATGTGTTGGCGCAGGACGGAATATATAACGGCTATGTAATAAGTACGTCGCAGCTTAAATCGCCTGTGAGAATAGTTGATAGCGATGGGGAGAGAGTTGTTCTTGAAGTTTCCTGCGGTTTAAATGTAGGCGAGCTCATTTCTTTTTGTAAAAGGGAGGGGCTGACGGGGCTGGAGTATCTTGCCGGAATTCCTGCAAGCGTTGGAGGGCTATTGTTTATGAACGGCGGGGCTGACGGAAAATATATCGGCGGAAACGTCTGTTCCGTTAAACTTTTAAGAGACAATTTGGAAATATTTTCTAACAAAGATTGCAATTTTACATATAAGCATAGTACTATGCGTGACATGGATTGTATGATCGTAAGCGCGAAGCTTGCTGTGCGGCGTTCCGACAGGCATACAGTAAGCGAAAATGTTGTAAACAGGCTGGCCGCCCGCAGACAGTTGCCTGCGGGCAGAAGCTGCGGATGTGTATTTGAAAATTACTGCGGCGTGAGCGCCGGAAAGATAATAGAAAACGCAGGGCTTAAGGGTGCGCGCGTTGGTTGCGCATATGTAAGTCCAAAGCACGCAAATTTTATAATCAACCGCGGACGCCGTTCTTCAGACGTGTTTACGCTCATATGTCGCGTTAAAGACGAGGTGTATAAAAAATTCGGCGTCACGCTCAAGGAAGAGGTGTGCTATATCGGAGATTTTGAATGATTTTAACCGGAGATTACCATACGCATACGCCATATTCACACGGCAAAAACACAGTTTTAGAGAATACCGAAGCGGCAAAAAAGCTCGGTCTTAAAGCCATAGGCATAACTGACCATGGTTTTAACCACATAATTTTTGGCCTTCGCAGAAAAAAACTACGTGCACTACGCGCGGAGTGTACGGCGGCTGAGGAACTCACAGGCGTAAAAGTGCTCATGGGGATGGAGAGCAATCTTATCTCAACTGACGGCGATACCGACATGAAAGAAGATGATCTTCAATATTTCGATTTGTATCTGTGCGGTATTCATGAGGTTTTACGTTATAAAAGTTTGAGGGATTTTTATTTTATTTCGCTAAAAAATTACGCTGCCTATAAGTTTGGCAAAAAGCCTTCGGACAGGCTCTTTGCGGCCACTACTAAGTCATATATAAATGCGGTAAAGAGAAATCCCATAGATATTCTCACGCACATTAATTTCAGGTGCTTCTGCGATATTGTTGAGGTTGCCAAATGTTGTGCTGACTACGGCACATATATCGAGATAAACACAAAAAAATACCATATCACACCCGAAGAGCTCAACGCAATGGCGCAGACGGGCGTGCGGTTTGTGATAGATTCCGACGCTCATTCGGCTGACAGAGTGGGAGATACAAGGATCGCCGAGCAATTGCTGTCGCAGGCCGGCGTGCCTTTGGACAGGATAGACAATATTGAGGGGCGCGAGCCGAAGTTCCGTTTTGCCGAATACAAGCTCAGAAATTTATAATGCAACGCCGCATTTTTCCGGCACATTTTTCTGCGCTCTATATGCGAGGCGTAGGTTTTAGTTATGATAAGTTTTACAGAAGAGATCAAAAGCGAAATAATCAAAAATTTTACAGGCGGCAGGCCATGCGCTCTTGCCGCCCTTTCGGCATTTATACGCACGAGCGGCAGTCTTATAAAATCTGGCGGGGACTATGGTTTTGAGCTTTCGACCGAGAGCGAGTATACGGCGCATTTCTTTGCCGATATAATCGAACACCACTTCGGCACAGAAATAAGCGGCTTCAGTTCACGTTCAGATCTTTCGAGCGGAAGGGATAAGCTGGTATTTTCATGCGTGAACGGCAACAGTACGCGCCTTTTGCGCGATGCCGGGATAATCGGTGAGGATGAAGAGGGTCTTTTTGTCAATTTTTCGATAAAACAGGAACTTGTGGACTCGGATGAGTGTGCCGAAGCGTATATTAAAGGCGCATTTTTGGGTGGCGGCAGCTGCACGTTGCCTGATTCGCTCAGCTACAGCAGTACCGGATATCACTTTGAAGTTGTGTTTCACAACAAGATAACGGCCGGTGATTTCTGTGACATTCTCTGCGGGTTTGATATCCTCGCGAAGCTCGTCATGCGAAAGGACAGCGCTGTAATCTATTTAAAAAGCATCGAGGCGATATCCGCGGCATTGTCGCATATTGGCGCAAAAAAATCTCTCGATAAGCTGCGCGTAGTCGCGCGCGAGCGCGACAATGCCAACAACGAAAACAGAGTGAACAATTGCTCGGTTTCAAACATTGATAAAACTGTGTCGGCATCGGTGAAGCAGGTGCAGGCCATAGAAATTATCCGTTCTACGATAGGTTTGCAGAGTCTTGACGAAAACCTGTTTTCGGTGGCGGAGGGCAGGCTTGCCGATAAAAATGCTTCCATGCAGGAACTCGCCGACAGGCTTAAGATATCGAAGAGCTGTTTAAACCACCGCTTCAGAAAGCTCATGGAAATGGCCAAACAGCTTGACGAAGGTTAAATTTTCAATTGTCTATTTGCGTTATTTGTTTATTTGTGAAGTACTGTGCGTAGCATAATTGCTGGTATTTGCCGAATATTTTGCTTGCGCTTTTTATACATAAGTTTAAAGAGGATATAATGACTGATTTTGTTCATCTGCATCTTCATACCGAATACTCCCTGCTGGACGGGGCGTGCAAAATCGATAATTTGATAGAGTATTGCAAGGAGAACGGTATAAATGCCGTGGCTATAACCGACCACGGTAATATGTACGGTACTCTGCACTTCGCCGAGAAAGCTGCCGTTGCGGGAATAAAGTACATAATCGGCTGCGAGTTCTATGTCACCAAAGATATGTGCGACAAGACCTCGAATACGGCCGAACACTTAATACTTCTCGCTAAGAATAAGGCTGGCTATAAAAATCTTGTCCAGCTTGACTCTATGGCATTTGTCGACGGATTCTATTATAAACCTAAGATAGACTATAATGTTCTCAGAGAACATTCCGAGGGTGTGATATGTCTTTCTGCATGCATAGCAGGCGGTATTCCGCGCAGGCTGTTGACAGGCGACTATGACGGCGCCAAAAAACTTGCCGTCAGCCTCAAAGAAATATTCGGCGACGATTTTTATATTGAAATACAGAATCACGGGCTTGATGAAGAGAAGCGCGTTCTGCCGCTGCTCGTAAGGCTTGCCGACGAGATAGGCGTGGAACTGGTTGCCACGAACGACGTCCATTACCTCAAAAAAGAGGACGCAGAGATGCAGGACGTGCTGATGTGCATACAGACGAAAAAGACTCTCGACGACCCTAAACGAATGAAGTTCGGCACAAATGAGTTCTATTTCAAGAGCGGCGACGAGATGGCCGACCTGTTCCCCAATCTGCCGCGCGCTATTTCCAACACGCGCGTCATTGCCGACAAGGTGACGGAGCCTGCCTTCAATTTAGATAAAAAAGGTTACCCCGTGAGAGATACTTCGCTCATTCCCGGTTATACCCCTCCGGATGGCAGCACGCCCGAGCAGTACCTGCGCAAATTAACTGACGAGGGACTCAGGCGCCGCTACGGTACTGTCACGCAGCGAGAACGCGAGCGCGCCGACTATGAGCTGAAAGTTATTTGCTCGATGGGCTATGCCGAATATTACCTTATCGTGTGGGATTTCATCAACTGGTCGCGTGAGCAGGGCATACCCGTCGGCCCCGGCAGGGGTTCGGGCGTAAGTTCGATAGTCGCGTATTCCATAGGCATAACCGACGTCGAGCCCCTGCAGTACGACCTGCTGTTTGAGCGTTTTTTGAATCCGGACCGCGTCTCTATGCCCGACTTTGATATTGATTTCTGCACCGACAGGCGCGAAGAGACGATAGAATATGTCCGCAATAAATACCACCCTGAAAACGTTTGCCAGATAGTTACCTTCGGCACAATGGCCGCAAAGAACTCAATAAAGGACGTTGGCAGAGTGATGAACGTGCCATATTCGGAGACGGACAGGCTGACCAAAATAATGGACGGCAAGACATCGATCAGCGACCTTTTGGGGCTCAATATCGAAAAGACGAGAAAGAAGATGCAGGCGGAAGAGGACGAGGACAAACGCGCATCCATTGCCGATAAACTGAACGAGCTTCAGCTTGCCCGCAACGCCGAGTTCTGCGAGATGTACGAAAACGACGCCACTCTGCATGAGGTTATAGACATGGCCCTCAAGATAGAGGGCATGCCGAGGCAGACGGGAATGCATGCCGCCGGCGTTGTCATATGCCGCAAGAAGATTGCCGACAATGTGCCGCTGTCCAGGAACGGCGACGATATCACCACTCAGTTCGTTGCAAAAGAGATAGAGGCGCTTGGAATGCTCAAAATGGACTTCCTTGCTCTCGTCACACTCACTGATATAAAAAAGTGTATAGACTATATAAAGGAAGACTATGGACGCGACATAGATTTCAATGAGATAGGCTATACCGACGCGGGTGCATATGAATTGATATCGGAGGGAGATACCGACGGCGTGTTTCAGCTTGAAGCGGGCGGCATGAAAAAGTTCATGCGGCAGCTCAAGCCAGATACTCTTGAGGATCTGATTGCGGGAGTTTCACTCTACCGCCCCGGCCCCATGAAGTTCATCGATTCTTTCTGCAACAGAAAACACGGTTTGGAACCCATTACTTACGACTGTCCGCAGGAGGAGAAAATATTAAAGGTAACTTACGGCATTCCCGTGTATCAGGAACAGGTGATGCAGATATTCCAGTATCTTGCCGGTTTCTCTCTGGGCGAGGCCGATCTTGTGCGCCGCGCAATGGGTAAAAAAGACAAAAAGACGTTGCTTGCGCAGAAGGATAAGTTTATATACGGCGGTACGAGCGACGTAAACGGTTCGCATATCGACGGCTGCATAAAGAACGGAATTTCTGCAGAAGTCGCCTCCAAGATATTTGCAGACATGGAGGGCTTCGCTTCGTATGCGTTCAACAAATCTCATGCGGCGGCATACGCTACGCTCGCATATCAGACTGCGTGGCTCAAAAAATACTACATCAAAGAATTTATCTGCGGCCTTCTGAATAACCGACTGAATAAAATAGACGAAATTACCAAATACGTACTGTATCTCAAAGACAAGGGACTTAAGGTCCTTCCGCCCGATATAAACCGCTCAAAGACGGTGTTCTCCGTTGAGAATGATGGAGTAAGGTTCGGCCTCTCGGCCCTGAGGGGTACCGGTCAGGCCGCGATTGATCTTGTCATTCAGGAACGCACAAAAAACGGGCCGTTTGAGGATTTCCCCGACTTCATTTCGCGCTGCGCCGCAATGCTCAACAAGCGCATGATAGAGGGGCTGATATATGCCGGCGCGTTTGATTCTTTCGGCGTGTATCGTTCACAGCTGATTCTTGTATACGATAATCTCTATCAGCGTGCTTCGAGCATTGCAAAGCAGAAGAACAGCGCGCAGATGAGCCTTTTCGGCGACTTTATAAAGGAGGAAAAGCTCGAAGTAAAATATCCCGACGTGCCTGAATACGAGCTCAACGAAAAACTCGCCAAAGAGAAGGAGGTACTCGGCGTATATGTAAGCGGACACCCCTTTGAAAAGTACATGAACAGCTTTACAGATTGCAATTTTAACTGCAGTCTGCTGGACGACTATACCGAGGACGAAGATGGTGAACGCACATATAATGCCGTTAAAGACGGCATGCGTGTAACTATGGGCGGTGTGATCACTGCATTCAAGCGCACGGTCACAAAGCGCACTGGCGCGCATATGGCTTTTATCACCCTTGAGGATGTATACGGCAGCGTGGAATGTCTGGCTTTCCCCAATATGTATGAAAAATTCAGGGGATTGATCGTAAACGATAAAATCGTGCGAGTAAGCGGCAAGCTTGACCTTGAAAACGGCAAAGAGCCTACAATCATTCTCGACGGGATAACGGCGTTTGACGCCTCTTCGGCGGACTCTTCTGTAACTGACGTCCAAGCGGCGCCAAAAAAGAAGCGCGACATTCTGTGGCTGAACGCGACGGATCTTTCGGACGACGACTTTGACGAGCTTGTGGCGATGCTCGGCAACTATGAGGGGGAAACTGGTTGCGCTATAAAACGCGGCGATAAAAAGTTCCGGCTTGACGGAGGTGTAAATTATTGCCGCGGCTTGCTTGCGGAACTGAGCACCTTTTTGAACGAGGCCGACGTAAAGCTTGTTTAACGCGGTTTTTCCCTGTCTGAAATATTTTTTGTAAATGCAGAACGACAAAATCGGGTAAATATTGTGAGCGGAGAGCGTAAAAATAGTCTTCTCCGCTCATATTACTATTTTTTACTGTTTTATTTTGCTAAAACTATTGAAATTTTTTTTTCTATTTGTTATAATATATAACTGGAATGATGATTAGAAAGTGCGCCTTATTTGATGCATAAGGGGGCTTGCGGCTTTGCCGCGCGGCGCGCTGCAAAAAATAACGACTTATTTTTTCGGCGGAGGTTTTTATGAAGAGAATAGGCTTGCTTACCAGTGGCGGCGACGCCCCCGGCATGAACGCCTGTATAAGGGCGGTTGTCCGCAGCGCGCTTTACTTCGGCATGGAAGTGTACGGCGTAGAACGCGGTTATCAGGGTCTTATCGACGACGAGATGATATCAATGGATATGCGCTCCGTCTCAGATATCGTCCAGCGCGGCGGCACCAAACTTCGCACGGCAAGGTGTCTTGAAATGCTCACCAAAGAAGGGCAGAAGAGGGCTGTCCGCACCCTTGAGGCGCGCGGAATAGAGGGCCTCGTCGTAATCGGCGGCGACGGCTCGTTCAGGGGAGCAAAGACTCTCTCTGAGGAATACGGTATCCCCACGATCGGCATTCCGGGCACGATAGACAACGACCTTGAGTACACAGACTATACTCTCGGTTTCGATACGGCGGTTAACACCTGCATCGACGTTATAAATAAATTGCGCGATACTATGACCTCGCATGAGAGGATATCCGTAGTTGAAGTTATGGGCAGACGTTGCGGAGATATTGCTCTGTATGCCGGCATTGCCAGCGGCGCGGAGATAATCGTCGTTCCTGAAGTTGTTTTTGATCTCGACGATATCGTAATGAAGATAAACCGTTCGCGTGCAAACGGTAAGCACTCCAATATCGTTGTCGTGGCCGAGGGTGTGTGCACGGCGGAAGAGTTTGCAAAACAGCTTCAGTCGATAACGACATATTCTGTGCGTCCCACAACGATAGGCCATATTCAGCGCGGCGGTTCGCCTTCCATGGCCGACAGAATGCTTGCCGCGCAGTTCGGCAACAAGGCCGTCCGTCTTCTGAACGACGGCATAGGCAACAGAGTGGTTGGTATCCATAAGAACGAAATTATAGATATGGATATTATCGAAGCCGTCAACATGAAGAAGAAGTTTAACTACGAACTCTATGAAACTCTGCAGATGATTTCGATGTAACTTTCCAAGCTTATATTTGCCGCAGTAAAGTTTTTCGTAATAGTTTGCCGGAGGAGTGATGATATTAAGCATATGTTTGAGCCCGTGCATAGACGTCAATATGGAAGTTGACAGCCTTAGTGTGGGTAAGACCAATAAAATACTCAACAAGCGTATCTACTTTACGGGAAAGGCGATAAACACGGCGCGCGGCTTAAAGCGGCTGGGCGCCGAAGTTTATGCGACCGGTTTCATGTACAAGGATAACGGCAGGCTGTTCGAGCAGGAATTACACTATGAGTGCGTACCATATCAGTTCGTGTGGTGCCCCGGCCGCGTGCGTGAAAACTATAAATTTGTAGATAATAAGTCTATGCTCACCGAAGTGGACGATATCAGTCCCGAGGTCAGCGAAGAGAAGAAGGCCGAGCTGGTTGAAAAAGTCCGCGAACTCTCCAAAAAGTGCGAGGCCGTAGTGCTTTCGGGCGGGCTGGCGAAGGACATGTCGCCCTCCTATTACGGCGAAGTGCTCAGTGCCGTGCCCGCAGGCGTAAAAAAGATCGTCGATACCTCGGGCGAGCGCCTGTTTGAGGCATTGAAATGTGGAGTGGATCTGGTAAAACCCAATCTTCAGGAACTTCAGAGCACTTTGAATATAACGGTGAACAGCAAGGAGGATATGCTGTACGGCTGCCGCGAACTTTTAAAGCGGGGCGCAAAGTACGTCCTTCTTTCGCTCGGCAAAGAGGGAGCGGTAATAACCGATGGGGACAGGGGTTTTTACTGCAAAAGCATAAACGTCGCCATGAATTCCACTATAGGGGCGGGCGACGGAATGGTTGCGGCGGCAACTTTCGCGCTCGCCAAGGGCGGCTCGCTTGAAGAGATACTGCGCTGCGGAGTTGCGGGCGGCACGGCAGCGGTGACCACTCCCGACAGCATAACTTTCAAACGCGAAAAGTATGAAGAAATTTTAAACGGGCTTGAGACTGTGGAACTCTGAATTTGATGATGTTTTTTTGTTCATCGGGTTCCGATTTTTTGCTCATACATATGCTATGAACGGGAGTCTGTTTATGTGGGATAAAAATAAACCGTTAAAACTTGCCGATGCACTTTGCTTCAGCGCCCGCACAATGCAACATATCATAGATGTCGATAAATGCGTCGCAAGTGAAAAGCTTGGCATAGATCTCTGCGGAAATTACGCTCCTTTTTGCAGCGTCTGCACAAAGCGGGCGGACGACCCTTGCTCGACAGCATACAGAATAAGCGAGCGCATGGCTATGATGCCGGCATTTTTCGATTCAACGGAAGCAGACGATGCGCAGGTAATTCAGGCCGTAGCCGATGTTGATAAATACCTCGCGAGCGAGGGGTTGGGCGTCGATTTGTGCGGAAGATATGCCCCTTTTTGCTCTGTGTGCGATAAATCTCAGCCTTTCCCGTGCGGGAACGCCTATTTAAGAATGAAGAATATCGAAAATTTTTCAACCAAAGCGCTTGTTGCCCAGGAGGGCGGCGAACTTACAATAAACGCACCGCAGTGGGATGAAGCGCTCACGCAGGTGCTCGAGTCCGACGCCGAAGTTGCGGCGGATAAAGTAGCGGAGCGCAGAATAAAGATAGGGACGGCCAGACGCAGGATAAGCGGCTGAACGGGTTTTTTATAAATTAACTGTTGGCAGACAGTTGTTTTTCACCGCGCGTCTTTGTTTTGTGTGTTTTCTGGACGAGAATAAATGCGGGGAAAAAACTAAAATATATTGTTTCAGACTGAACGGCTTTCGGCCGTTCTTTTTTTTGTCCTCAGTGAATAGATTAGGTGTATGAACTTGTCATTTCTTCCGCCCGAAATACTGTCTGCTGTCAACAACGTAAATTTAAATTATCTTACGGAAATACGTTTAAGGCGTGGACAACCGGTGCTAATTGAGTACTGCGGCGAATATAAATATCTGAACTCGGGCGGCGCGAGCGGGCGCGGCAGCGGCGCGTTGATCTGCATGGATATTGCAGGCATTCTGAATAAGGCAATGGACGGTTGCGTTTACAGCTATGCCGAGGAGTTAAAGCAGGGATTTATAACTGTTGGCGGCGGTATAAGGATAGGCGTCGCGGGCGAATATGTAACCGAAGGCGGACAGGTAAAGACGATAGCGAGGGCAACGTCTTTGAATATAAGAATACCTCACAGGGCAGAGGGGTGTTCGGACAGAGTGTTCAAGGCTATCTTTAAAGACGGACTGAACAGTGCGTTGTTCTATTCACGCCCGGGGCTGGGCAAAACTACAATGCTGCGCGACCTGACGGCACGCATTTCGCACGAACACCGTGCAAACATACTCGTTCTCGATACGCGTAACGAGATAGGCGGCGCGGGGGAGGTCTATAACCTCGGCGAGACGGTCGATGTCGTTAAGAGCTGTGAAAAACTGCCATCGCTAAAGAGTGCGATAAGAGCGATGCGCCCGGAGCTGATCGTCACGGACGAGCTGTACGGCGAAAACGATACGGCCGCCGTAAAGTTTGCGCGCGACTGTGATATAGCAGTCGTAGCTTCGTCGCATGTATGCGACAGAGATTACTTAAGGTCGCTGCCCTTTGATTTTTTTATAAAGCTCAACGGCATAAATCTTGAACCTGAAATATATGATAAAGATTTTAATACTGTTTGCAATAATAGCGCTTACGACAGCTGTGGGGGTGCTGCTCTCGGCAGAAAAGAAAAAGAAGGCGGCGGTATTCGCCGAACTGTATGAATATAATGAATTGTTGCTTTTAAACCTGAAGTTCGGGAGAGATGATATGAGAACTCTCGCAAAGAAGTTCAGGTACATGGGCGACATGATAGACGGAAAACCGCTTTTAAACGGGGACGATGAAGAATTTATAAAGAGTTATGTTCAAAATCTTGGAGTTACCGACGCATATTCGCAAATAGATTATTTGAGCGAAAGGAAATCGTACATCAAAAAACATAAGGACGAGAGTTTTGCCGATTACAAGAAATACAGCTCGCTGTATGTTAAAATATTTCTTATGCTCGGCATACTTATCGCCGTTCTTCTTGTGTAAATGGATATTAGCATAATTTTTAAAATTGCCGCCGTAGGCATAATAGTCACTATAATCTGCCAAATACTAAAAAAATCTGACAGGGACGACATTGCTACTATAGTCAGCTTGGTGGGGCTTATAATTGTACTCGCTGCGGTGATATCTATGATAACCGACCTCTTTGAACAAGTAAGGGAATTGTTTGAGTTGTTCTGATGGTAATATTAAGGTTGTGCGCCATAGCTGCCATTACGGCTATATGCGCCCTGATATTGAAATCGCATAAATCTGAACTGGTTCCGCTGTGCCTTGCTGCGGGCGGTCTCATCATGATATTGTACGCATTTGACTACGTTTCGCAGAGTGTTGAACTTTTGCGGCAATTTACCGAACAGACCGGCATCAGCAGTTCGGTCGTGCGGGCGATATTCAAAATAATCGGCATAGGCTACATAGTAGAACTGACCGCCTCGTCTGTTAAAGACCTCGGATTTGAAAGTATAGCGGACAAGCTGGTGATGTGCGGCAGAATATTGATATTTTTAATGGCGGTGCCCATACTTAAAAGTTTGTACGACGTGATCGTGTCGCTCATAGGGCTGGTATGAAATTTTTAAGGATTTCAAAACAAAAGGCCGCGCTGCTGGCCGTAATAATGTTCTTTATTCTGCTGATGGCCGGCGTGCCGGTCTTGGTGGCTGCCGCGGACGAAGGCGACGGGGAGAAGCAGCTTTCGCAGAATATCGACGACGTCCTCGAAGGATTGGATCTTTCCGAATTGCAGCAATACCTCGATGAAAACTCCGACAGTTATCTCTTTAATTTCGGCGACAATGCAGAAGAGATTATACGCTATCTGATAAACGGTAACATAGGGACGGATTACGGGAGCTATATAACGGAAATTCTTTCGGTGGTTTTTTCCGATGTGGTTTCCCTTCTTCCCGCTTTTGCGGAGGTGGTGGCGATATCGCTGCTGTGCGCCGTGTTTTCCGGGGCTGAGGGAAGTGTGCTCGGGAAATCAACATCGCGCGTAGTAAAACTTGCCTGTTACTCGCTTGTTGTAGCCATAGTTTCTACCGCTTTGGTCGAAGTCGTAAGCGAGTGCATAAGTTGCGTAACGTCATTGCAAAAGCAGATGGAAATAATCTCGCCGATACTCATAACGCTCACCGTGCTAACGGGAGGGACTGGTTCGGCTGCTGTATACCAACCCTCGGCTGTATTTCTTTCGGGCGGGGCGGTGGAGATAATTAACGGCTTTATCTTTCCTGCGGCAATAGCGGCGACCGTTTTGAACTTTATGTCGAAGATAAACCCGCAAATTTCCTTTACCGGAATGTCGAAACTGCTGAAGAGCATAATTAAATGGACTTTGGGCATTACAGTCACAATTTTCAGTGTGTTTCTTACAGTTCAGAGTTCGGCCACATCATTGTTTGACGGAGTTTTCTTCAAGGTCTCCAAATATATAATAGGCAACTCGGTCCCAATAGTGGGCGGCTTTCTTTCGGGCGGATTTGACCTGCTCACCGCGGCTGGACTTCTGATAAAAAATTCTGTAGGTATGTGTGGCATAGTACTGCTTATAATGCAGATTTCCGCCCCGCTGGTATTGCTCATAGCATTTTCACTCCTTTTGAAGGTCGCGGGAGCAGTCGTGCAGGCTGCCGGAGAAAAGGAACTTTATTCACTTTTTTCAGATCTTTCATCAGATACGGAATATTTTATTGCAGGGCTTCTGGTTGTGGCATTCATGTATTGCCTGCTGATAATGCTTGTGATTAACTCTGCCAATTCATTCATATGACAGCATATCTTATAACCGCCTGCGGCGCGGTGTTTTTATCCGTAGTGGTTTCATTTATAATTCCGCAGGGTAAGCTCAACAGCACTATAACTTTTGTTCTGCGCATAGTGTGCATAGCTATACTCATTTCACCGCTTGCGGGGCTGTTCACCATATCGGACGAGCAGTTCGACGATATGGTTGATTACGGATATATATGTGCGCTTTATTCCGAAAACCAGAGCAAGGCGCTTGAGGAATGTCTTATGGAGGAATATTCTGCGCGCTCTGAGTGTTCGGTGGAAATTGTGTTCAGCGACGAGAAGGGATTTTACGCGGAAAGCGTGGAAGTTTGTCTTATCGGGTCGTATGGCGATTTGTCTGATAAAATTTATGAATATTTGGAGGAAGCCGATTATATAAATATAACTGTATATGAAAGCGCTGACTGAGTGGTTTAAAGATAAAAAGAAGATAATTGTCGTAGTGCTGCTCGTAATACTGCTTATAGCTGCGGTATTTCTCTTTTTCGGCGGCGAGAGTAACACTAGCGTTCTCGGCGATGCCATGAAGTCAGATACTGAGTTGCGCCTTACCGCGTTGCTGGAAAGCATGGACGGCATAGATAGCGTCGAAGTTATGGTTACCGAGGATGAAGGAGTTGTGACAGGCGTAGTCGTTGTATGTGACGGCGCGGACCGCATTATGATAAGAAACGATATATTGAACGCCGTATCTACGGCGCTGAATATAAATAAAAACATTATTGCTATTTATTCAATGTAAGGAGAAATTTATGACAAAGAAAAAGAAGATCATCGTAATGTCGTCGCTTGTGTTCCTTCTGGCGCTCACGGCAGTACTAAACGTGCTGCTCGCGCAGAATAACGCCGCTCAGGCCGGCGAGACAGTCACCACTGCAAACTATTTTGCGACTTATCGCTCGGAGCGTACGACGACCAGAAGCGAAGAACTTTTGCAGCTTGACAGCATAATAGCGCTGTACGACGAGACAAGCGAGGAGTATGCCGAGGCTGTCGCCATGAAAATGGATATAGTGGAAGTCATGGAACAGGAACTTCAGTTGGAGACAATGATAAAGTCTCTCGGCTTTTCCGACGCAGTTGTATCGATAGGCGTAGATTCCGAAAACGTGAATGTGTTCATCAATTCCGATGAACTCGACATGGATACCGCGCTCTCGATATATGATATGCTCAGAAACGAGGCGGGCATTGCAGCGGGAAATATAATAATTATGCCCGTTTATTCGGAAATTTGATTAAAGGCTGTTGCAAATCTTTACGGCATGTGCTATAATTATATCATAGGAGAATAAATATGGCACATTTAAGGCACGATCCTACACAAAATCAAAAGGGCAAAATAACATACGATTCCGGAATTGTTGACGGAATTGTGGCGCTTGCCATAAGCGAGGTCGACGGAGTTACGCTTTTGAATAACAAAAACAAGGGCGTCAGACTTGAATTCGACAAGAACGGCATAATTGCCGACGTCAGCGTTAAAGTTGATTACGGTTATAATGTTGCTTCGCTCGCGTTCCGTATTCAGCAGTCCATAAAACACAATGTGGAATCCATGACCAAGTTCAAAGTGGATAAGATCAACGTGCATATTCAGGACGTAGATTTCCCTGATAATTTAGCGTAATAACTGATATTCCCTTTGTCATTCAAAGCCAAAGGGAATATTTTACTATGTAAAGGACGCTTATGAGGACGAAAGCAAGAGAAACATTATTTAAAATTTTATTTTCATCGCAGTTTGTTCAGCCCGTGGACAAGAGTTTCCGCCTCGGTCTGTACAGAGCGGGCGAACTTAACGAGGACGACGTTAAATATTGCGACAGGGTGCTATCTCTCATAGAGGAACATTCGGCCGACATTTCTTCGCTGATAGATAAAAAATCGCTCGTCTTTCCCGAGGCGCGTCTGTTCCCCGCCGACCGCAGCGTGCTGTTTATTGCCATTGCCGAAATTTTGTATTGCGACGATGTTCCTGATAAAGTTGCCGCCAGCGAGGCGGCGAACATAGCTTCGCGCTATTCGTCAGAGAAGTCGGCTTCATTTATAAGCGGAATACTTTCGGCAGTCATCAGTGACAAGAAGAATTTATAAATCTCATTCAGGGGTGCAGTATGTATAAGATAATCGACGGAAAAAAACTTGCGCATGCAATGCGCGCCGATATCAGAGAGAAAATCGCAGCATATAAAGAGAGCGCCGGAAGGGAAATAGGGCTTGCCGTGGTACTCGTAGGAGAAGATCCTGCTTCGCAGGTGTACGTCCGCAACAAAATAAAGGCGTGCGAAGAAGTGGGGATAAAGTCGTTCGCCTATTACCTTGATAAAGATACTGCCCAGGCGAGAGTGGAGGAACTTATCAAGAGTCTTGCCGTCGATAACAAGATAAACGGCATACTTGTCCAGCTGCCGCTGCCTCCGCACCTCGATGCGAAAAAAATTCTCGAACTCATACCCTATTCCAAGGATGTCGACGGTTTTTCTGCGGAAAATACCGGAAAGCTCTCTATGAACGAGCCGTGTCTCGTTGCCTGTACGCCGAACGGCGTAATGAAGATGTTCGAGAGCGAAGATATATCTCTTTCCGGCAAAAGTGCTGTAGTCATCGGTCGTTCCAACATAGTGGGCAAGCCTATGGCGATGTTGCTGACCAACGCCGACGCTACTGTAACGCTCTGCCACAGCAAGACAAAAAATCTGAAAGAGATATGCGCTTCGGCCGACATAATAGTGGCTGCCGCAGGAAAAGCTAAATTTGTGACGGCCGACATGGTAAAAGACGGTGCGGTCGTGATAGACGTCGGCATGGACCGCGATGAAAGCGGCAAACTGTGCGGCGACGTTGATTTTGAAAACGTCAAGGAGAAGTGCTCGTACATAACCCCCGTGCCCGGCGGCGTAGGACCAATGACGATCACAATGCTCATGTATAACACCTATCTTTCCGCTGCAAGGAGCTGATTTACTTTGGATTCATTCAAGGAAAAATACGGGGAGTATCTGGCCTCGTTTGAAGCACGTCTGAAAAAATTTTATGACGAGCTCGACTGTAAGCCCGAGCTTTTAGGAGAAAGCCTGAAATACAGCTTGCAGAGCGGAGGCAAGCGAGTGCGGCCCGTTTTGATGCTGGCCTCTTCTGATCTTGTGGGGGCTAAGGCTGAAGATATTGAGGATTATGCGCTGGCCCTGGAACTCATTCATACCTATTCGCTCATCCATGACGATCTCCCCGAGATGGACAACGATGATTACCGCAGGGGCAGGCCGTCCAACCATAAAGTTTTTGGGACGGGCAATGCAGTGCTTGCGGGCGACGGGCTTTTGAACACCGCATATTATATGCTGTTCGAGCGCTCTGCCGATGGCAAGATCTACGCAGACGCGGCAAAATTTCTGTGCGGATGTGCGGGCGTCTACGGTATGATAGCGGGGCAGTCGGCCGACCTGTATTGCGCCGAAAATGGCATAAGAAACGGCGATATGCTCGATTTTATAGTGAAAAACAAGACCGGTAAGCTTATCTCTGCGGCAGTCGCCGTTCCTGCAATTCTGGCGGGCGGAAGATATTTTTTGGAACTGAGGCAATTCGGTGAGGACCTTGGCAAGCTCTTTCAGCTTGTCGACGATATACTTGACGAAGAGGGAAGCATTCAGAGTCTTGGCAAATCTACGGGGAAAGACAGGCGCGAAAATAAGCTGACCTACGTCACTTTCTACGGTATTGACCAGTGCAGGGTATATGCCGATATAATGTTCGACAGGTGTCTGAAGATGCTCGAGGGAATAGAAGGCGATACCTCATTCATGCGCGATGTTGTAGCGTTCGTGCGATACCGTGAGAATTGAAAATTTATTTGACATTTTTTCTTAGGTATGTTAATATATTTATAGTAATATTTTAGTGGCGCAGTATTCTAGTCAGTTGTTGCAGACGTGAAGGCGGGGTTAAAAGACCGTCGAAGGGCATATCTATGAAGTTTCTGGTGTCTGCTTGCTTTGCCCAAAAGCGGGTGGATGCTGGGAGTAAAGGTTTATGGGAACTGCGTAACGGCATATGACAGTCAACCCATTCACCGCGGAGGCCGCAAAATTTGCGGATAAACCTGCTGCCGGGCGCAAGCTCGGCACAGAGTAGCCTGCCTTGAGTGAAGTCAGCGGATAACAGAACAAAGTTCCCGCGGCGCGGCCACGCCAAAGGCGCTATCGCTGTTTGAAATTGACTTTGCAAAAGAGGATAAACCCTGTATCAGCTGTCAAGGAAAGCTTCTAGACTGTTAACGTATTAGAGATTACGGTGTGGACTCAGTGGCGATTCGGTTGCGCACAAGGTGACTTTGCGCCCGTGCCCTTAAAAGGAAACTGCTTCTTCGGTGACGGGAAGTGGGTGCGGGGGAAATCCTACCGAACCTAAAGCCGCAAAGTTTATTTAATATAAGCCACTCGGATATTTACTTTTCTACGCACAATAAAATTGTGCGTATTTTATTTAGTTGAACTTTTATGGATAAGAGCGGAAATTTGAAAGAACAGAGCGGAGAAAATTGCCCGGCTGTTGACTGCGGCGGCAGTAATAGCAATGCAAAATCTGATTCGGATGACGCAGTCGTGTCAGCCGACATAAAACAGCGCTGTGCGAACAGTGCAGAGCAAGAAAAAGAACGCAAAAAACGCAGAAAAAGAAGGAAAAAGCGGATACCCGTATGGTTGAGCTGGGGCATGACGATTTTGATATTGTCGTTTTTCCTCAGTGTGCTGTTCAGCTTTCTGACTGAAATTGCCGTAAACGACAGCCCAGTTTATATCTGCATAATAGTGTTGTTAGTGCTGCTAATTCTCAATATCGGGTGTGATATAATTGCCAACGCTGTTGTGTCTTGCGATGTCGATGGGTTCAACGCCATGGCGTCGAGGAAGATAAGAGGTGCAAAGCGTGCGGTCACTTTCTGTAAGCACGCCGAAAAGATAGCAAGTATATTCTCCGATGTTATAGGTGATATCTGCGGTATCGTTAGCGGTTCGGCTGGTGCGGTGCTGGCTGCCTATTTCGGCTTTGCGGAGGGTTCGGTTTACGGCATAATCGCTTCCATTCTGGTCAGCGCCGTGATAGGCGCGCTTACCGTGGGCGGCAAGGCCTTCGGCAAGCCTGTTTCTATTAAATATAACAGTAAAATAGCCTTCGCGTTTGCGAAGTTCACTACTTTTTTTGTCAAAGAACAGTAACGGTAAGAGGTTTGCATATAGTCGATGTTTGAAAATATCTCGGGCGGCGAACTTAAGCTGCTGAACAATCGGGAGCTCGAAGCTCTATGCGAAAACATACGCGGCAGGATAATTTCTTCCGTTCTTGAGAACGGCGGACATCTCTCCTCCAACCTCGGGGTGGTAGAGCTGACCGTCGCGCTGCACTATGTATTTGACTTCCCGAAAGATAAAATTATTTTCGACGTCGGCCACCAGTGTTACGCCCATAAAATGCTCTCGGGAAGGATGGATAAGTTTTCCACGCTAAGGAAAAAAGGCGGTCTTGCGGGTTTTCCGAAGAGGAGCGAAAGTGAATACGACAGCTATAACACAGGGCACGCAGGTACGTCGATATCGGCTGCGCTCGGCATGGCAAAGGCGCGCGATCTTGCGGGTGCCGATTACAACGTAATCGCCGTCATCGGCGACGGCTCATTTAATAACGGACTTGTTTACGAGGCGTTCAACAGTCTTAAGCAGCTGGGCGCCCGTATTCTTATAATTCTGAACGATAATGGTATGTCGATATCGCCTACCGTCGGTAGTATGCACGAGTACTTAGAGGTCTTAAAAAACGATGTGGAGGAGAGGTATCACAAAAACCGCCGCGCAGGCATATTTGAAAGATTCGGGCTTGAATATGACGGCGTTTACGACGGAAACGACGTTGTCGCCATGATTGCCGAACTTAAAAGGGTAAAGGAAAAGTTAAAGAGCGGCTCGGTGATAATGCACGTCATGACAAAGAAGGGCAAGGGATTCGGGCCAGGCGAGGATGATCCGGAGGCTACTCATGGCATTTCGGATAGCGGTTCAGCAAATGAGGTTGTCGAGTACTCGCAGGTACTAGGTAAAAAACTTGCCGGGCTTGCTAAAAAAGATGCCAGAGTCGTGGCTGTTACCGCCGCTATGACGGGCAGCCTCGGCCTTTCGGATTTTTTCCGCGAATTTCCCGCAAGGTCGGTGGATGTAGGTATATGCGAAGAGCATGCTGCGGTATTCTGTGCGGCTATGGCCGCGCAGGGGTTCAAGCCGTATTATGCAGTGTATTCAACCTTTCTTCAACGGTCCTTTGACGAAATAATTCTAGACATATGCAGTCAGAACCTGCCTGTCACGCTGTGTATAGACAGGGCTGGTATCAGCGGGGCCGACGGCGAGACTCACCAGGGTGTGTTTGATCTGTCATATTTGTCTTTGATTCCGAACATGGCTATCGCTGTGCCCAAAGATACAAATGAACTTGAGGCCATGCTCGACTTCAGTCTTGGATATAACGGTCCGCTTGCCATACGATACCCGCGCGCCTGCTCGCATAATTTCGGAGGCGGTGGTAAAATTGAACTTGGCAAATGGGAGATCATGCGCCGCGGCGACGGAAAAATTGCAATGCTCGCATGCGGAGAGCGTGCAATAGCCCGCGCCATTGCGGCGGCTGATGATGCGGAGAGAAAGTGCGGCGTACGCCCCGCTGTTATAAATGCGCGGTTTGTAAAACCGCTCGACAGCACCGTGCTGAACAGCCTTTCCGAAGAGAGTATCATAACGATAGAGGACAACGCGCTCATCGGCGGATTTGGGTCACTCATAGCTGAATATTATTCCGAGAGCAAAAAACGGATAAAAGTTTTTGCCTATAGAGATAAATTTATAGAGCACGGCGGCGTAAATGAGCTTATGGACGAAAACGGTATAAATGTAGCCGACATTCTTTCATATATAGAGAATCTGAAATGAGACTAGACAGGCATCTTGCTGAAAAATTTGGTTCGCGCAACAAGGCGGCCGCCGCGATAGAAAGGGGTATAGTAAGGGTGAACGGAATGATCCGCCCGGCCTCTTACGATGTTAAGGAGAGCGATGTTATAGATGTCGCCGAAGAGGGGATATCCTTTGTATCTGCCGGCGGATATAAGCTGTATAAAGCGCTCACAGACTTCAATTTTTCGGTGAAAGACAAAGTATTCGCCGATATAGGCGCAAGTACAGGAGGGTTTACCGACTGTCTGTTAAAATGCGGCGCCAAAAAGGTTTACTGCATAGACGTGGGTGAAAGTCAGCTCGACAAGAGTCTGATGGATAAAAATATTGTAGTCATAGATAATTTCAACGCCCGAAATTTAAGAAAAGATATGTTTGAAGAGGAACTAGACGGCATTACAATAGACGTAAGTTTTATCTCGCTCACATATCTGTTTGAGGCTGTTTGCGAAGTACTATGTCACGCAAAGTATGTGCTTGCGCTGATCAAACCGCAGTTTGAGTGCGGCAGCAGGGATGTGGGTAAAAACGGTATTGTCCGAGGAGAAAAAAGGCACAGGGAAATCATAGACAAGATATATGCAAGCTGCATATCCTGCGGTCTTGCGCCCATGGCGCTCACAAACGCGCCCGAAGTTAAGGGGAAGAACCTTGAATACGTAGTCTTGCTTGAAAAGGGCGGCGAACCCGTGCAGTTTGAAAAACTTATTGCCGGCGTGAAGCTGTGATCACAAAATTAATTAAAGTTATCAGAGTTCGCATAAAAAAACTATGCGGACTCTGTTGCATATTTGCATAAAACGTTGTATAATATCAATTGATATGAAAGTGGGGATTTATTTCAACAAAAATTATCTGCCGGGTAATCTCAGACTGACTGCAAGAATAAAGGAGAGACTATCCGGTTTCGGCATCGGTTGCCACAATGTATGTTCTCCGTCTGAGCTTGACGGAACTGACATACTCATGGTACTTGGGGGCGACGGGACTATTCTTACAATGGCGGCCGAGTGTGCGCGCCGCGGTATTAAAATCATGGGTATAAATTACGGCCATATAGGCTTTCTTGCCGAGTTTGAGCAGGAAAAACTTGATGATGCTGTGGAGATTTTGTACAGCGGCAAATATTCCACTGAAAGGCGGAGCATGCTCTCTGTTGATATTGGCAAAAAAAATTATCTTGCTCTCAACGACCTCGTAATACAGCGCAGTACTTACGGCAAGAGGTACAGCAATACTATAAATCTTTCGGCCATGATCGACGGTTCGCTCGTTGACAACTACCTGTCCGACGGTATTATCGTTAGCACTCCAACGGGCTCTACAGCTTATTCGCTCGCGGCAGGCGGTTCGGTGCTTACGCCAGACATAAACGCCTTTATTTTAACGCCGCTGTGCGCGCATTCGCTTCATTCGCGTCCGATAGTGTTTTCCGACAAATCTGAATTGAAAATCTTTTACCATAAAGAAAATACTGCTGTCAATGTCTCAGTGGACGGCATAGTGATAGGTGAATTTGAATCTCTTGCAGAGTTCAAAGTTACAAAATCTGAATATTGCACGGAATTTATCGTCTCAAACAACGTTAACTTCTTTGATAAATTATTATCCAAACTTAGTAAATGGAGCAGATAAGTGTACAGAAACGCAAGACAAGCAAAAATTCTTGAAATAATTTCCAAATACGAGATAGAGACGCAAGAGGAGCTGTGCAACGAGCTGAATAAGCTCAACTTCAACGTGACGCAGGCTACTATTTCTCGAGATATCAAAGATTTAAAGCTTTATAAAGTGGCGGGCACGGTTAAAAAGTATAAATACGCCAGCCTTGACGGTGCGCAGGAGGAGCTTAGTCCGAGGATGCTTAATCTGTTCAGGGAGTGCGTGCTCAGCATAAATTCCGCCAACAACCTCATAGTTATAAAGACTATGCGCGGCAACGGGCAGAGCGGCGGATCGTTCGTTGATTCCCTCCAGATTGACGAGATAATCGGCTGCGTCGCCGGCGACGATACTGTGCTAGTGATCGTGGACAGTACGGAGCACACGCCTGCGGTCACAAATAAATTAAAAGAATATCTGCTTTGAGAAGTGGCAAAATTATGCTCGAAAGACTGGTAATAAAAAACATCGCGCTCATAGACAGCGCAGACATAGTGTTCGGCGCGGGGCTGAATATTCTCTCAGGCGAGACAGGCTCGGGTAAATCGGTGATCTTGGATTCGCTCAACTTTGTGCTCGGCAGCAAAGCCGATAAAAATATGATTCGCTATGGCGAAACTGAGGCTTATGTCCGCGGCGAATTTACCGTTACGCCGCAGTCGGCCGCAGTAAAAGCGCTCGAAGAGCTGGATATAGAAAGCGACGGGGAGATCATAATAACAAGGAAATACAGCGCGGACGGCAAGGGAAACATTAAGATAAACGGAAACACTGTGACGGCAGGTATGTTAAAAACAGTTTCGCAACACCTCGTGGACGTGTACGGCCAGAGCGAACACTTCGCTCTTTTGAGCGAGGCGAACCAGCTCTCCGTCATCGACGGGCTGTGCGGAGAACGGGCCGCCGACATAAAAAATGCGCTCTCGATCTTTATTTCTGAAAAGCGCGAATGTCTGCGCAGGCTCAAACAACTCGGAGGCGACAGTGCCGAAAGGGCGCGCAGACTTGATCTTCTTTCATACCAGATAAAGGAGATCGACGCCGCCGAACTTAAGGATGGCGAAGAGGAAGAGTTGATCGCAAAGCGCAGGATCATTGACAATACTGAAAAGATAGCGTCCGCCGTGAGCGGTTCTTTAGGCGCAATAAACGGCGACGGAGGGGGCAGCGACGGTATTTCTGCCGCACGCAGACTGATGGCGAATGTATCGGAATACGGGGATGATTATTCATCCGTGTCAGACAGGCTCGACGCCGTCCTCGCAGAATTGCAGGACATTGCCGACACACTCTCCGACATTGCCGACGGCCTTGAATTTGACGAGGCCGATGCGCGCCGCGTCGAGGACAGACTCGATCTGATACGAAATTTAAAGAAGAAGTACGGCGCAACCGTGGATGAAATTCTTGCCTTCAGGGATAAGGCGGGTGAAGAATTTGACCTTCTCTCCGACAGCGAAGCCGTGGCCGAAAAGCTGACCAAAAGACTTGAAGAGCTTGACGAAAGTATTTTTGGCGAGTGCGTAAAACTCACTGAACTCAGAAAAAACAACGCCGAAAATTTTTGCCGCGACGTTGAGAGCGAACTTAAAAGCTTGAATATTTCGGGCGCCCGCTTTGAAGTGAGGTTTGATGAATATGACAAAAGTTCGGCAAACCTTACCAGCGTCAATGGCAGCGACAAAGTAAAGTTTATGTTTTCGGCCAACAAAGGCGAACCGTTGAAACCGTTGAACAAGGTCATAAGCGGAGGCGAGCTCAGCCGCTTTATGCTGGCCATAAAGACCTGCCTCAAAGACCTGAACGGGATCTCGACATACATATTTGATGAGATCGACGCGGGCATAAGCGGTATAACCGCAAGGAGCGTGGCTGAAAAGTTTACGGACATTGCAAAGAATACGCAGATAATTGCCGTTTCACATCTGCCGCAGATATGCGCCGCGGGCGACAAGAATTTTTTGATATCCAAGGCAGAACAAAACGGCGGCACGGTTACAAGCGTCAGGGAAATTGTCGGCGACGCAAAAATTGCCGAGATAATAAGGCTCACGGGCGGAGGCGAAACCGAGGCCGCAAGGCAACACGCCGCTGAACTTATAGCCCAATATAAATGATTGTTTTAATTGCGCCGCAAAGTGGATATACTTTGCGGCTTCTCATTTTTAGACGGTAAATTTTCGGCATGCCATAATCTGAGTATATAAGCAGAAAAGCTGCGCAAAATAGTTTTATGGCGAGCAGAAAAAAGTTATTTACCAAAGTTTTTATATTGATTTTCGCCGCGTTATGCAGCGTTTGCACGATGACGGGCGCGGCGCCGGCAGGCGGCGGTGAGTTGTATCTGGGAGGCTTCCCGGCGGGATTTATGCTTAATACCACGACTGTTGAGGTAGTGGGAATGTGTGACGTTATGACGGACAGCGGACTGGTTTCACCGGCGCGCGACGGCGGCCTTAAAACGGGCGATGTTATAAAAAGTATCAACGGCAAGGAAGTAACTTCAAGCGAACATGTAACTCGGTTGCTTTCAGGCGACTTAAAGCGGGCTGAAATTACAGTGGAACGCGAAGGTAGCGAAATAAAACTTACTCTTACCCCGGTAAAAGATATTACAAGCGGACAAATGAGGGTGGGTGTGCTGGTGCGTGACAGCTTGAGCGGCGTGGGAACGATTACCTATATAAACAAGACGGATAATTCCTTTGCCTCGCTGGGCCATCCCGTGACAAACTCTTCCGGGAAAATAACTGATATTAACGGCGGGGAATTATACAGCTGCGTAATATACGACGTAAAACGCGGTGTACGCGGTACGCCGGGAGAACTTAAAGGGGCGTTTCAGAACGGTAAAACGATAGGTTCGGCGGAATTGAATTGCGAATGCGGAGTTTACGGAAAACTTGACGACGGTTATGATTTCAGTAATCTCACACGCATAGAGGCAGGTAATATTGACGACGTGACTTTAGGAAAAGCGGTGATATATTCAACGGTTTCTTCAAACAAGCGGGAGAGCTATGATATATCGATAGTCAAGGTCGACAAAACAAATAAGGATAACAGAAATTTTGTTATTAAGATAGACGATAAAAACCTCTTGGAAAAGACCGGAGGGATAGTGCAGGGCATGAGCGGCAGTCCCATAGTGCAAAACGGAAAACTTATAGGGGCCATAACTCATGTGTTTATCAACGACCCTACCAGAGGGTTTGGAATTTCCATCGGAAATATGCTTGAATCATATTAAAAATTAAATTCATTAATAAGTGAAAGTTCTCATATAATTTCGTATGAGGACTTTCGACATTTCTTGCATTAAAATATCAAAAAAGTGGCTCATATGCTATATTGTCATACTGATTGCGGCAATTATTACAGGCATAGTACTATGTAAAACGACTCAATCAAGCACATATATGCAAAACTACGCCTCAGAATATGTGTATTATGTATTCAATTTCCGCAACATATCGCTTCTGTTTCCCAAATTTTTCTATGAGACCGTCTATATGTACGCTTTTTTTCTGATAGCGTATTGCACGCGGTTCAGGTTTTTGGCGTTGCCGCTTCTCTTTTTTAAATGCATGCTCTCTTCAGTATATTGCGTGCTTATAATTTCCGTGTCGGCACTTGGCGGCGTACTTGCGGCTGTGTTTGTATTTATTCCGTCTGCTGTCATTTCTTTTTGCCTTGAGGTAGTGCTCATTGAATGCTGTAGTATGCTGAACAGGAGATATGCGTTCTTCTCACCGCTGCTTTTTGCCGCCGTTGCCGCGCTTGCGGAATGTTTGCTTTTGAACGTGCTCTTCCGCGTCGTGATCGCAGTAGTATAATTTGACGATTATTTCTTATACTGTTAGTATGAAAAAGTTACTGTATTTATGTTGCGCGGCCGCTGTTGCGGTCGGCACATTCTCATCCTTCGGATTTGCTAAAGCGCCGGAGGCAGCGCTTACAACCGGATGCAAATCGGCATATTTAATGGATTTTGATTCGGGGGAATGCATATACAGGGAAAATGAAACTCTGCGCACACCCATTGCCAGCGTGTGTAAGGTAATGACGCTTACACTTTGCTTTGACGCCGTGGAGAGCGGCGCGCTTTCGTTGGATGAGGAAGTGTTTATAAGCGAGAACGCTTCTGGTATGGGCGGCTCGCAATTATTCCTTGAGAGCAACAAGTCATACCCTCTTTCCGAACTGATAAAGAGTATTGTGGTATGTTCCGCCAACGACAGCTGCGTTGCCGTGGCCGAAAAAATATCGGGCAGCGAGGAAGCGTTTGTGGCCGATATGAATGAAAAAGCCGCTGAACTTGGTCTTTCCGATACGCTTTTTGCCAACTGCACGGGTCTTCCTAAAGACACGCAGTATTCTTCCGCGGCAGACGTTGCAAAGATGTTTGCAAATCTGCTGAGGCACGAAGAATACTTCAACTACAGCAAAATATGGCTTGAAGATTTTGCACATGACGGCGGCAGGACGACTTCGATGACAAACACCAACAAATTGATACGCAGTTACAACGGATGCGACGGTGGCAAGACGGGCTTTACCAATGAGGCAGGTTTTTGCCTTGCTTCTACCGCAAAGAGGGAGAACATGCGACTTGTTTCGGTTGTGCTCGGCGCTGATACGAGCGAACACCGCTTCGTGAGCGCCGCAAAGATCTTTGACTACGGCTTTGCAAACTACAAGAACAAAATCATACTTGATAAAACCGTCACTTTAAACGACGAGTTCAGCTTAAAGGGCGGCAAAAAACCGACTTATCAAGTTATGCCCAAGGATGACTGTTATATGTTTACCGAGCGAGGGAAAGATGTTAACGCCGAATTTGTAGTCAACGACTTCAACGTCAGGGCGCCCGTCTCTAAGGGGCAGGTAGTAGGCAGGATAGAAGTATATAAAGACGGCGTTTTATATAAGACCGTCGAAGTAATTTCTGCTGAAGACGTTAAAAAAGCAAGTCGTCTTGACAGGCTTAAGTGGGTATCTGATGGTTGGTCGCTGTAAATTTTTAAAACGCATGGCAGTACGCGGCCGATTTGCCTGGTATTCGGCAATGTGCCATAATAAAAACTAAAGTTATCAATCAATTGACTTGAGCGGCGTATTTTGCTAAAATAAAGTATATAAATTTCAGCAGGGTACCGATCATGAACCAAAGAGAAACTTTAAAAATAAATAGCAAGGGGCATCTCGAAATAGGCGGGTGCGACGCTGTCGATCTCGCCAAAAATTTCGGGACGCCTCTTTATGTGTTTGATGAAAAATACATCCGTGACATGATGCGCGTCTACCGCGACACTATAGAGAAGGAATATGGCGGTAACGGTCTTGTGCTATACGCCTCCAAGGCGTTTTCATGCATGGCGATATACAGGATCGCCGCGCAGGAAAATATCGGCGTAGACGTAGTTTCGGGCGGAGAGCTCTATACTGCGATAAAGGCGGGTTTTCCTGCAGAAAAGATCTACATGCACGGTAACAACAAGCTCCTTCGCGAACTTGAGTTTGCTGTCGATGCCGGCGTCGGAACCATAGTCGTAGATTCATACGATGAAGCCGATATGCTGGATGATATTGCAAAAGCAAAGGGTGTTGAGCAGAATGTGCTCATAAGGATAAATCCAGGCGTAGAGGCGCATACGCACGCGTTTGTGCAGACGGCCCGCACCGATTCAAAGTTCGGCTTCTCCATCTCAGACGGTACGGCCGAAAAGATGTCGGCGTACATACTCAAAAAGAAGTATCTCAATTTAAAGGGCTACCATTGCCACATCGGTTCGCAGATATTTGAAAAGCAGTCGTTCGTGCTTGCCGCACAGAAGGCCATGGACTTTATGGCAATGATAAAGTCTGATCTCGGTTTCGAAGCCGACACGCTGAATATCGGCGGTGGTTTCGGCATTTGGTACACAGACGACGACGCAAAGATAAGCGTAGATGGTTACGCTGCATACCTTGAGGCGCTCATATCTGCGGTAAAAGAGAAGTCCTCTGAGCTCGGTCTGAAGCAGCCCTATCTTCTGATAGAGCCGGGAAGATCGATAGTGGGCGAGGCGGGCATAACGCTATATACCGTCGGCGCGATAAAGGATATCCCGGGGATAAAAAAATATGTGGCTATAGACGGCGGCATGTTTGATAATCCCAGGTATGCGCTCTACCAGTCTAAGTATACCGTATTGCTTGCAAACCGGGCAAACGAGGCCTGCACTGAAAAAGTGACGATAGCCGGCAAGTGCTGCGAGAGCGGCGACCTTATCGCCGTCGATGTACCCCTTCCGGAAGCTAGAAGGGGAGATATCGCCGCAGTGCTCTCCACGGGAGCTTACAATTATTCCATGGCGAGCAACTATAACCGCAATTTTATCCCCCCCGCAATACTTGTGCATGGCGGAAAGGCAGAATATATCGTAAAGCCGCAGACATACGACGACCTCGTAAGAAATGACGTTGTCCCTGATTATCTGAAGCAGTAAAAAAACAATGGTTGATATTTTATTATATTATGCGGCGTCCGTTCTGGCGATAATATTTGTGCTTGTCCCGCACGAATTCGCGCACGCCGCGGTGGCATACGCCAACGGCGATCCGACTCCCAAACTTAATGGCAGAATCACCCTGAATCCCATAAAGCACTTCGATCCGATAGGCTTCGTCATGTGTGCTCTTGTCGGGTTCGGTTGGGCAAGGCCCGTGCCTATCAATTCAGCGAACTTCAAGCACTATAAACTTGGACTGTTCACTACGGCAATCGCAGGCGTCGTTGCCAACTATCTGATAGCGTTTATAGTCTATCCTCTGTATCTTCTGTGCGCCACGCGCCTTTCGGACAACCTCGGCGCCGAATTTTTAACGACTCTTCTTCGTCTCATATACAGCTACAATTTGAGCATAGCAGTATTCAACCTGTTGCCTCTCTATCCGCTCGACGGATTCAGAGTGCTGGAGGCTCTCACAAAGCCATGGAATAAGGTGCGCCAATTCCTCGGAAAATACGGTCAGATAATTCTGCTTGTGCTTGTTGCCGAGAGCTTTATATGTGACATTGCCGGAAGGCTTTTGCCTATCTTCTATTCATTTGACGTGCTCGGATATGTTCTGCAGTTTGCCGTGCGGTATATCGGCTGGCCTATAAGCGCGTTCTGGGGGCTGTTCTTATGAGCGAAGACGTGTTGACAACTGAAAATACTGCAATTGCTGCAGATGATCGCGATGTAGCGGAGAGTACAAGTGAGGTCGAGATTGCCGAAAATGCAATGAAATATGGCGACTTTGAGTCTGACGTGGACTATACGACAGTCCTTGACGACTTCGAGGGGCCGCTCGATCTTTTATTGCACCTGATAAACACGGCTAAAATCAATATAGAGGACGTGTTTGTTTCGCAGGTAACGGAGCAGTTTTTAAGCTACATCGAATATATGAAGACGCAGCCTTCGCGCGATGTCGACAAGGAAAGCGAATATCTTCAGATAGCGGCGCAGATTATATACATCAAATCAAAGAGCATGCTTCCGCCTGTCGATATGCCGGAAGAGGACGCTGATCTGATCGCCGAACAACAGGCATTTATCGAACAGTTGAAACAACGCGAATATGAGCTTATAAAGGAGGAAACTCCAAAGCTCAAAGAGCTTGAAACCGTGGGCTACTACTACAAAGAGATGGACAGGGAATTCAGCAAGGTTAAGGTGGTCTATAAAGATTTTACCGTAAGCGCGCTTTTAGAGGCTTTTGCGAAGCTCATGCTTAAAAATGAAAGCCTTGCGCATGAGAAAGAGAACATACGCGAAATTCCAAAAGACAGTTTTACGGTAGAGGAAAAGGTAAATTTTATCAGAGATACGCTTGTTAGCCGCGGAACAATTAAATTTGAAGAGCTGTTTTCAAACTATTCCAAAAACGAGATAATCACTACTTTTCAGGCCATGCTGGAAATGCTTAAGCATCAGTATATAATGGTCGAACAGACGTTAACTTTCGGAGAAATAGACATAAAACTCAATCCCGACTGGGATTTAAAGGACGATTCAAGTGAAACCTTTGACGAATATAATTGAGGCGATAGTTTTTGCCTCAGGGGAACCTGTTCCCGTAAAATACATAGTCGAAAAACTCGGTTGCTCGTTAAAGGATGTGAACGCCTGCATCGACGAGCTCAAGCAGATCTATACAGGCGAATGCGGCATACAGATACTGGCATTCAACGGTAAGCTTCAATTTGCCTCCAACCCGCAGTATAAAGAGCAGGTACAGGCCGTTATAACGCCAATAAAGGAAAAAGAGTTTACGCGCACTATACTTGAATGCGCAGCCATAATTGCCTATAAACAGCCCATAACTAAATCTGAGTTAGAGGATATCAGGCAGGTAAGCGCAGATTATGCCATTCAGACGCTTCTGGATCTAGGCATGATCTATCCCTGCGGCAGAAAAGATACTGTCGGCAAGCCGATTCTTTATGCCACTACGGATAACTTTTTAAAGCGCTTTAAACTAAATTCGATAGATGAGCTTCCCGACTACGACGAACTTATGGCGCAGATAGCCGAACTCAATAATAAGGCCTTCGGCGATGAGGATGAGGAGGACGGAAATTATCTCTATAAAAAGGATGAGTATGACCCTGAAAAGGAAACGGATGGCAAGAAGAACAATAAACGCAAAAAGGAAGAGAATGACGATAAGCAGCTCGTCATAGAGGACGGATATGAGTTACCTGACTTCCTTGGCGAGGATGACGATGTTATAAAAATAAAGGACGACGATTGATTTAATAAAATCAGTTTATTTGAATAATATAAGAGCGGCAGGCAGCGCAAATTTGCGCTGCCTGCCGCTCTTATAAGTTATCAAAAATTTTCTGTTGCAAAACTAAATATAGTATAATTGCCGTAACGTTACAAATAATATATGTGTGGAAAATTTTATGGTGTACGGTGCGACGGCGCTGTTTTTTGTCACGGTACTGCCTGTATATGTGAGCGTGTACGTATACGGCGACACGCAGACAAAGTATGCCTCCGTAAATTTCTGTCTGTACAGGGCTATAAGATTCATGAACATGAATACCGAAGAGGACGGCAAGCTTATTATAAACGGCAAAGAAGCAAAGATGAATCCAGCGCTTGCCGTGCGCGACGGAAAGATCGCGTTCGACAATCTGTGCATATTCAAAATTGTTCAACTATCCGACTTCGGTTTGCTAAATGACGGGAACGCATACTTTGCCCTGCTGCAAAGCGCTGCAACATTGCCGCTATACAGCTACATTTCAAAAAAAAGTAGTTACTGCAAACTTAAAAACTATGTTATATTGAACGCTGAGCACAAAAGCATAAAATATGGCGCCAAAGTTGTGAGCGTCATTAATCTGATAACAGCACTGAAAATACTTTTTATACTTTTATTGGAGAAAATGAATGAAAATTAAAGACAGAACACGTGAAAACAACTTCGACCAGCCGCCCAAGGCGCTTGAAAAAGTAGCCGACGCCAACACTGTGATAGGCGAATCAATAATCACGGTGAGCGGTACGCAAGTGATACCGCTTTCATCTGTAACTGTAGTAAATCTGAGCGGCGGCGGCGAATACGGCGATATAAAGACATATAAACAGGCAGACGGATTTAAAATAGCCGGAGGAAACGGCTCGGTAGTTACGGTAAAACCGAAGGGATTCCTCATTGACGACGGAAACGGATGCCGGCTGCTTAGAATGGAGGATGGAGCAATAGATACGCTCATAGAAAAAACGGGCGATCTTGTCCATTCCATAACCGATAATGCATGAAGAAAATTTAACGCGAAGCCTTTTGCTGATAATTATCTTTGCTGTGTTATGTTTTGCCGCCGTCTTTACAATACGGGGCGAAAGAGCTGTTTGCGAAGTACTATGTCACGAAGAATCTCAAGTTTTTTCAGCTTCAGGGAGATCAGCTTGCATAGCCATGGAGCGTGAAACGCAGACAGTACTCCATGAAAACAACGCAGATGTCCGTCTGCCTATGGCAAGCACGACGAAGATAATGACCGCTCTGTTAATTTGCGAGGACTGCAATCCTGACGAAGTTGTTATAGTCCCGGACAAAGCAATAAACGTCGAAGGTTCCAGCATATATTTAAAGAAGGGAGAAGAGATAGATATACGCGACCTCTTATACGGATTGATGCTGCGCTCCGGAAACGACGCCGCTAACGCGCTCGCGTTAATTCACAGCGGGAGCCTGAGTGCTTTTGCCGATAGAATGAACGAGCGCGCACGTGAAATAGGGGCTGCGGATACAAGTTTTAAAAACCCGAGCGGACTTCCCGACGAGGAGCACTATACCACCGCGCGAGATTTGTGCAAAATCGCCTGTACCGCTATGAATAATGCATTGTTCAGGGAGATAGTCGGCACAAAGAGTTGGCACGGGAAGTACAGAAGCTACGCAAACAAAAATAAGACACTGTTTAATTACGCGGGTGCCACCGGTATAAAGACAGGATATACGCTTAAGGCGGGGCGCTGTTTGGTGTCGTCCGCGCTTAAAAGCGGAATGGAAGTCGTATGCGTGGTTCTGAACGAGCCTGACATGTATAACAAGAGTTTTTCAGTTCTGGACGATTGCTTCGAAAATTTTGAACTCGTCGAAGCGGACCGCGAAAAAATCTTTTTATGCGGAGGAAAGCCATGCAGAACACGCGGTTTTAAAGTTGTGCTTAAAAAGGGCGAAGAAACCGAATACAGGTGTTTACCCGGTGTATGCGAAAACGATATAGTCGGCAAATTGCAAATTTATTCGCAAAATAACTTGATTTTTACGGCAGATTTATATAGTATAGTTTAAAAAGATAAAAAGGCTGTACTTATGAGAATCAATAAATATCTTGCTCAATGCGGAGTTGCCAGCAGAAGAGATTGTGACAGAATCATATCTGAGGGGCGCGTTACTTTAAACGGCAGAGTATGCGGGCTCGGCGACGATGTTGCAGACGGCGACACCGTCAAAGTAGACGGAAAACAGGTTGCGATCAAGAAAAATGAATATTATCTCCTGCATAAACCAAAGGGGTACCTAAGCACGGTTTCCGACGATAAGGGGCGCAAGACCGTTATGGATATTCTGGGCAGCAGCGTCGGCAGGGTTTATCCCGTAGGCAGACTCGACTATGACAGCGAAGGTCTGTTGATTCTTACTACTGACGGCGAACTTGCCCAGCATCTTACCCATCCTTCCAATGAAGTGCCTAAAACCTATCTTGTAAAGGTGGAGGGTAGATTGACCGAGGATGATCTCAATCCTATAAGGAGCGGCATAGAGATAGAGGGCGGCTACGTCACAAAGAAGTGCAGGGCACATATCGTTGAAACGAACAGGGATTTTACTAGGGTTGAAATGGTATTGCGCGAAGGTAAGAACCGCGAAATCAGAAAGATGTTTGCTGCGATTGGCAAAGAAGTCATGCTGCTGAAGCGTACTAAAGTGGGCGAACTCACTTTGCGCGGTCTTGAAAGAGGTAGTTTCAGAAAGCTCTCGCCTGCAGAAGTAGAATATTTAAAATCGATTTGATTTCTAAATTATGTAAAAGGCACTGAGCGGCGCAATTTTTGTGCCGCTCAGTGCCTTTATGGGAGTTAAAATTCAAATAATATATGTTTGCATAGTTATATGTTACGCATAAGACCAACTACTTTACCCAAAACCGACACGTCATCAAACACAAAATCGCTCATACTGTCGTTTTCGGGGTGAAGAATAAATTTTCCGTCGCGGCGGTAGAAGCGTTTAACAGTGGCACTGTCGTCCACAAGCGCAACCACGATATCACCGTTATCAGCGGTATTCTGCTTCTTTACTATAATTTTATCGCCGTCGAACATGCCGATTTTTATCATGGAGTCGCCCTTTACCGTGAGCATAAACATATCATCCGAACCGAAAAATTCAGTGGGCAGGGAATAGTACCCTTCATAATTTTCATCAGCAAAAATCGGTTGACCTGCCGCAACAGTACCTACAAGCGGTACGCTCACGCTCTGGCCGCCGCTTTTTTTGAGCGATACTGCTCGTTTCTTATTGCCGGCCTTTTTTATAAGCCCCTGTTCGTTGAGCTTATTGATGTATTGATACGCCGTGGCTGTAGATTTTATACCGCAGTTTGCGCATATCTCGCGTACAGAGGGCGAATAACCGTTTTCGGTTATGTATTTTTTGATGAACTCGTATACAGTATTGTATTTTTCGTTTGATCTCATAATATTAATCTCCTACAAATATTATAACATACCGAAAATAAAATTGCAAACAAATGTTTAAAATTTTTTGCTTGAATTTTAGAAATTTTGGTGTATAATTTATATAAAAGATTCAATGCTTGCAAAGCAGGAGGTGGCCATATGAATGAAGAGCGGTCGCACGGCCAGAAATGTGTATTATACGACAGAGACTGTATAGGCTGTATGGAGTGCGAGATGTGTGATCTCGACCCGGATAAAGTGTGTGACAACTGCGGAAAGTGTCTTGATATCCGCGACTATGCCGCAATAAAAATAGACGGTATTGTCGGACTGGACCAAAATAAAGGTAAATAATTTTATCGTTCAGTTGGTGCGGGCGCATGAATTCTTTTTCACGCGCCCGCACCTTAATCATCTATGAATTTTTGATATAGAGCCTCAGTTTTGGTATATAGATTTTCTCAACGGTACATTCAATGTTCAGGCCATGTTCGTCAAAGTTTCTTGACCTCTCGATTATAAGATTTTCGTATTCTGAAAAAGAGGATATCTGATTATAGGGAATGACTAGGGTACAGTCTGTAAATTGATTTTCGAATCTCGCTGAGATCTGTTTTTCAAGTTCATCAATTCCCGCTCCATATTTTGCAGAGATGCATACAAAGTCCGAAAATGGGGTTAAGTCGTCTAAGTTTTCACATTTGTTCAGTACTTTTATATACTGCCTGTCGAACCCGAGTTCCTCCAGCGTCTTAATTGAAGTTTTGAACTGCATATCATAATCTCCCGTGGCGTCACATACAATGAGCGCGAGGTCGCAGTTCAATGCACTCTCGAGCGTTGATTTGAAAGCCTCAACGAGGTCGTGCGGCAGATTTTGCAAAAAGCCTACCGTATCGACGAGCAGATACTCCATGCCGTCTATTTTAACTTTGCGCGCTGTAGGATCGAGCGTGGCAAAAAGAGCATCCTTTTCAAGTACTCCCGCACTTGTCAGCCTGTTCATAAGCGTTGATTTCCCTGTATTTGTGTAGCCAACGAGCGCAATAGTCTTTATATTGTTCTTGCTTCTCCGCTCAACGGTAAGTTTGCGGCGCTGTTCGGTCTCACTCAAGCGCGCTTCAAGATATTTTATCCTCGTGCGGATATGCCGCCTGTCAGTCTCAAGTTGGGTTTCGCCTGGACCGCGAGAACCTATACCGCCGCCAAGGCGGGAGAGTGCCGCGCCTTTTCCCTTGAGACGCGGATAGATGTACTTGAGCTGGGCGAGCTCTACTTGAATTTTGCCCTCGCTGGAGGTGGCTCGGGCCGCAAATATATCGAGAATGAGGGTGGTGCGGTCAATCACTTTCCTGCCGCCGAGTGCTGCAGAGATATTCAATGTCTGTGAGGGGGAGAGCGAACCGTTGAAGAGGACGGTCACATCGTCAAGACCATCCAAGAGCTCGCGGATATGAGCAAGTTTACCCGATCCTAAATATGTGGCCGGGTTTATTTTTTTGATAGTCTGGTATGCCGAGCCGCAGTACGCAGCCCCAGCGCTCTCTATAAGAGCCACAGCCTCATCGTGAAGCGTTCTGTAGTTGTCGTCGAGGCGCGGCTGAATTATATAAACTTTTTCGATATTTTCCATAGAATCAGTTTTCGTCAGGCTTTGTTAGTTTTACTTTCCCAACGACAGAACGACGGTTATCGTCACTTATCGCCGCATAATGCTTGCGCGTCGTATTTACGTCTTTATGTCCGAGAATGTCTGCAACTATGTAGATATCGCCCGTCGCCTTATACAGTTGCGTGCCGTAAGTGCTGCGCAGTTTATGCGGCGAAATTTTTTTAAGGGGAGAAACAATTTTTGCGTATTTCTGCACAAGATTTTCTACCGCGCGTACAGTTATGCGTTTATTTTTATTGGATAAAAATAGCGCATTTACGTCTTCAAGACTCTGTCTTTGCTGCTCGTCCTTCTGGTCGATATAGCGCATGAGTGCCGCGGCCACGTCATTGTCAAAATATAAAATAGACTTATTCCCGCCTTTTCTGGTAACTATAAAGGAGTTGTTATCGAAATTCAGGTCCTCGTTATTGAGGCCTACTAGCTCGCTTATACGTATTCCCGTGCCCAGAAAAAGCATTAAAATGGCGCTGTCGCGTACTTTATTCTTTTCATGATAGGCAAGTTGGTGGGGGGAAAGGCCGGTGCCGCTCTCTACAGTATCTATGATATTGTAAACCTCGTTTTGTTCAAGGCGTATAATAGGCTTTTCATGCAACTTTGGCGTTGCAACTTTTGCTGAATTATCTACGGAGATCAGCCCTTTGTTGAAAAAGTGCTTGAACATAGCGCGCACAGAGGAGAGTTTCCGTGCCTTGGCACGCTCATTGCAGTAGTGGTCGCGCCCACTATATTTATAATGGGTCAGAAAGCCCAAGAAATACTCAATGTCAGTATTTGTGACGGCCTCGAGGTCGGCAAGCGTAAAGTCGCGGATCTGCTTTTTGCCTCGATATATGCGCTCCTGCATATAGTAGAAAAAGATTTTTAAATCATGAGCATAATTGAGGCGGGTAAGGGAGCTAGTCTGGCTCTCGATCGCCACGAAATAATCAAAACAAAACGCCGGCAGATCTTCATTCAACAGACGCTCAACAGTTTGAATATTCTTATTATTGCGCTGTACATAGTAATCGGTAGTATTCATATCTTAAATTATAGCGTCAAGGAGACATATTGTCAATATTTTACGAAGCGTTAAAATTTGTAGATAAAAAAAATTAATGGCGGTACCCTTAAAACATAGCTAAATCGGCATGCATGTAATTATTCGTAAAACACAGCTTTTACGAATAATTATAGTAAAAAAACTGAAGCAAAATACGGGTCCGCTACAAAGCAAAAAATATAATTGCGCTTCGGTGCTTTGATTGTCTTCTGAAGAGATGTTATACGAGCACCTATTATACATGAAGACCAGCAAAATATAAAGCGGAATAAAAAACCGATTTAGAGCCTCTGAGTCAGAATGTTTTATGTGTCGACGAATTTTTTCTACTGTAATTTTACGTGGAATAACCGCAAAAAGAACGGTTCAAGGACTTACTTTGAATTAACACTAAAAATACTATCTTTCTTTGAATAAACCTACTTTTAATAAACTTTATACCAGCCGCGCGGCAGAAACAAAAACGGACTATGCCCTTCTGTTATTTCAGCAGTAAATGACCATATAAAAAATACCAACGCCCGTTTATAAACATATGTTTATTTGATAGTATTGCAACAATCATTTGAATTATATTATTATGTGTGACGTAGTACATCGTATTTATTGTAAATTACCAAATCGAAAATTAAATCGGGGCAGATAGCTGCCCCGATTAATTCATTTTCCTAGGTACAATTAGCCCTTCAAAGACTTAAGATTCCAAATGTTCTCTGCGTAATCTTTTATGCTTCTGTCTGCAGAGAAAATTCCTGACGATGCGATATTTATGAGCGACATCTTATTCCACTGTTTTTTATCCGCGGAATATAATTTTGATACGTCGTGCTGCGTCTGCCTGTACGACTCAAAATCAGCCATACACATATAGGGATCTGCAATGGGTGCGCCCATAGTACCCGTTGTAAGATATGCGGCTATATCTGAGAATGACTGGCCATTAAATCCTATTATGAGGGCTTCGATAATCCTGCGGAGCTTTGGCGAATCGTTGTAGTACTTGTTTGAGCTGTAGCCCGATTTCCAGATATCGTCGACCTCGTTTGATTTTAAGCCGAATATGAAGATATTGTCGTCGCCTACGGCCTCCGCCATTTCAACATTTGCGCCGTCAAGCGTACCAACAGTGAGAGCGCCGTTTATCATGAACTTCATGTTGCCAGTGCCGCTGGCTTCTTTGCCTGCGAGCGAAATCTGCTCAGAAATTTCAGATGCGGGCATCAACTTTTCCGACATGGTGACGTTGTAGTCTTCCATGTAGACAACGTTGAGTTTTTCGCTTACTTTCTTGTTCTTTCTGATATCTTCCGCAAGGAAATTTATGAGCTTTATGATGTTCTTTGCCATCTGATAGCCCTGTGCAGCCTTGGCGCCGAAGATGTATGTCTTGGGCTGAATGTTGAGCTCGGGATTATCCTGCAGGTCGAGATATGTGTCGATGATGTTCAACACATTTAAAAGCTGACGTTTATATTCGTGCATACGCTTTGCCTGAACATCGAAGAGCGTTTCGGGGTCAATTATAACCCCCTGCTTCTTATAAGCATATTCGGCAAACTGTTGCTTTTTGATCTGCTTTATTTCGCCCAGTCGTTTTAAAACGGATGCATCGTTCTGGAACTTTTTGAAATCTGCAAGCACGGCTGCATTGTGAACATAACCGTCGCCTATGCATTGATTGAGGAGTTCGCAAAGCTCGGGGTTAGACTGGCAAAGCCAGCGCCTGTGAGCAATACCGTTTGTTACGTTTGTAAACTTTTCGGGCGTATAATCATAGAAGTCCTTGAATATTGACTGCTTGATTATATCGCTGTGGAGCGCTGATACGCCGTTAACCTTGTGCCCGCCGTAAACCGACAGGTTTGCCATTTTAACTTTATCGTATTCAAGAATCGCCATGCGCGAGATCTTGTTCCACTCTCCGGGATACTTTTTCCAAAGATCTTCGCACATGCGCCTGTTGATCTCCTGAATTATGGAGTATATGCGGGGAACTTTCCTGCGAACAAGGTCCTCCGACCAGGTTTCAAGCGCTTCAGCAAGTACTGTGTGGTTTGTATATGCGCACGTTGCCGTCGTAACCGCCCAGGCGTCCTCCCAACTGAAGTAATTTTCGTCTATGAGTACCCTCATAAGTTCGGGTATAGCCATTGCAGGGTGCGTATCGTTTAGATGAATGGCCGCAAGTTTGGGGAGATCGTGCAGATCGCCGTACCTGTGTTTATGGTCGGCAACTATATTCTGAATGGATGCCGAACAGAGGAAATACTGCTGCTTTAGCCTCAATGATTTGCCGCCTTCGTGATTGTCGGCAGGATAAAGAACTTTTGTGATAAGGTCGGCATCGTTATCCTCGCTCATCGCCTGGTAATATTCGCCCTGTGAAAAGAGCTTCATATTAAAATCCTGAGCGGGCTTCGCCTTCCATAATCTTAAAACTGAGACGGCTTCACTGTCTTTGCCGGAGATCATCATGTCGTATGCAGTTGCCTCGATCTCAGTGCAGTTTACATATTCGGTCTGCATACCGTATTTGGTCCACTTCTCCTGCACCTGGCCGTCGAACTTAACAACGAACGATTTGTCGCTCCTGTTGGTGAGCCACACTTCGCCGCCGGGCAGCCATACGTCGGGCAGCTCTATCTGCCAGCCGTCAACTATCTTTTGTTTAAAGAGGCCGTATTCATAGCGGAGAGAATATCCCATCGCGGGATAATTTCCCGTTGCGAGCGCGTCCATGAAGCACGCGGCAAGCCTGCCGAGGCCGCCGTTGCCGAGGCCTGCGTCGGGTTCGAGTTCATAGAGATTCTCAAGATCAAACCCGTATGAAGATACAACCTTTTTATATACGTCGGTCGCGCTCAGATTGTAGATGCTGTTTTTAAGCGATCTGCCGAGAAGGAATTCCATGCAGAGATAATAGACGCGCTTTGCACGCTTGGCTTTTACCTTCTTATGGAACTGCTGTCTCTTCTCAAGCAGAATGTCGCGCACGCTCATTACAACGGCCTTATACATCTGCTCCTCTGTAGCCTCAGTAGGGCTCACGCCGAAATAGCGCGAAAGTTTGCCCTTGATGGCCTCCTTTACTTCCTTTTCGGTAATAGCTGTACTGCTCATTAAAAACCTGTTCTCCTTTATGCGTATAAGTATAATATAAATAAAGCGTTTTTACCACGCAAAGACCTTTCTAGTACAAGAAAGGTCTTTGTCCATGGTTATTATACACTTTTTTTTAAGCAAATGCAACCCGCCGACGCATTTAAAATCAATATTTAAGCATATCGTAGTAAAGCGCTTCGTATTGTTTGGCCGACTGATTCCAGCTGAAGTCGGTCGTCGCGGCTCTGTACATTAGTTTTGCCCACTCCTCTTTATTCTTATAATCGGCCACCGCCTCGCGCACAACATACATCATATCGTGTGCATTGTAATTGGCAAAAGTATAGCCGTTTTCAAGAGGTTTTATACTGTCTTTAAGTCCGCCGGTCTCCCTTACCACGGGAATAGTACCGTAACGGCAGGCAATCATCTGAGAGAGACCGCAAGGCTCAGACTTGGAGGGCATAAGGAATATATCTGAACCGGAATAAATCTTCCTCGACAGGTCTCCGTTAAACATTATGTTTGCGCTAACCTTTCCGGGATACCGCCTTGCAAGGTCGGCAAACCAACCTTCAAAGTGCGATTCGCCAGTGCCAAGTATTACAAACTGAACATCGTCCTGCAAAATTTCGTCGATTACAGTCGTTACGAGGTCGAGGCCCTTATGCGCCGCAAGGCGGGAAATCATTGCAATGATAGGCGTATCAGGCTTATCGTTAAGGCCAAGCATGCGTTGAAGTTCAGATTTGCATACCTTTTTGCCGGCAAAATCTTCGGGCGAGTAAGGCGCAAATATGTGTTTATCGTATTTGGGGTTATAGCCTATGTCATCAATGCCGTTGAGTATGCCGCAGAGTTTAAATTCATTCCTGCGCACGATCGGGTCGAGCCCGTGCGAGAAATAGGGATTCTTTATCTCTTCGGCATATGTGGGGCTTACGGTAGAGAAACGTTCACAGCATTCAATCGCACCCTTCATAAGGTTTATGCAGTTATTGTACTCAACAAGACCTGCATAAGTGCCGTAAATATCGAATAGGTCACTCAGGATATCCATGGAATAGATGCCCTGATATTCGATATTGTGAATGGTAAAGAGAGCTCTTATATACTGATATTCCTCTCTGAAGCAATAGTTTGTTTTAAGATATATCGCCGCAAGCGCCGCCTGCCAGTCGTGACAATGCATTATATCGGGATAGAAATTGATAAACGGCATTATCTCCAACACACTGCGCGAGAAAAACGCAAAGCGCTCGCCGTCGTCAAAATACCCGTAGCAGCCGGGGCGTTTAAAATAGAACTCATTGTCGAGGAAATAGAAAATCACCCCGTCCTTTTCATAGGTAAAAATACCGCAATACTGGTTTCTCCAGGCGAGAGGAACATAGATATTGCCGATATAATTGAACTGCTGCTTGTATTCCCACTTGATATCGGAATACATGGGCACCACCACCCTTACGTCGAATCTGCCTGTTGCGGCAAGTGCTTTAGAGAGCGAGCCGATAACTTCGGCAAGCCCGCCTGTCTGAATAAACGGCGTGCACTCCGATGCAACGAACAATATCTTTTTCTTGTCGCTCACGGCGACGGATTCTGTTTTAGCGGGCACTTCCTCAGTCTCCTTTATTTTAGCGGCAGCTGTGCTGCGGCGAGAATGAGTAGCAGCAGCTATGCGCACGCCGCTCTTTTTAGCCGTATTTGCCGCCTTATTTTCGTTTACACTTTTTGTTGCCATAAATTTTGTACCTTATCCATTGTATAACAGGTTTAAATAAGTGAACCCTTACCTATGAAATAGGGCTGAAGTTCGCAACCTGCAAGCACTCTGTTGTCTCTGATTATGGTATTTTTGTCGCTCACAACATAGGCGAGATTGCAATCATGGCCCACATAGTTGTCAGTCATGAGTATGCAGTTTTTGACTACAGCCCCTTTGCCTATCTTAACGCCGCGGAAGAGTATGCAGTTTTCAACTGTGCCCTCTATGAGACATCCGTCAGATATGAGCGAATTTTTAACGACCGCCTTATCGGTAAACTTTGCCGGAGCGCTGTCGTTTACTTTAGTGTATACGTCTCTGTCACCGAAGACAGCCTGTCTTACATCTTTGTTGAGAAGGTCGAGGTTGGCATTGAAATACGCGCACAGTGAATCGATGTTTGCATAGTATCCGTCGAGTTTGAAGCCGTAGAGCCTCATATTTTTAACACCGGGAGCAAGTATATCCCTGCCGAAGCTTGTATAGCCGCGCTGGATGGCGTCCTGAATGAGGTTCAAAAGGAAGGACGTGCGTGCCACCATGACGTTTATGTAGTTCTTCTTAACGCCGCTTGTAACGGGGTTTATCCAGAGATCGTTTATTCTTTCGTCTTCGTCTGTCTCAAAAGTTACATAATAGTGAGATTTAGAAACTTCATGCTCGTGATAAACAAGGGTCAGATCGGCATTTTTCTCTTCATGGAATGCGATGACTTTGCTGTAATCGAGTTTATACACGGAATCGCTGTCTGAGAGGACAACATAGTCCTGTTTACACTTTTTAAGGAAGGAAGTCGCGCCTTTCAACGCCTCCAGCCTGCCCTTATAGAGCGTTTCCGACTCGTCGCTGTAGGGAGGCAGGAGAATAAGTCCGCCCTCCTTTCTTGCAAGGTCCCAGTCTTTGCCCGTTCCGAGATGATCCATAAGGGACTGATAATTTTGTTTGGTAATAACGCCGACCGTCGTTATGCCGGAGTTCACCATATTTGAAAGAGCAAAGTCGATAAGACGGTATCTGCCGCCGTAGGGCACGGACCCCATAGACCTCACCCTTGTGAGTTCTGGTACATTTTCATCGTTTATGCTTGAAAAAATTACGCCTACAGTAGAAGCCATATTTTATTTCCTCCCTTTATACATCCTTATCGACTATTTCGCCTGCGGAAACCTTACCGCCGTTGCGCACGGTTATTCCTCTGCCGAGAACGGTTATGCCGGCAGTTTTGCTCTCCACCTTTGAAGCTTCTTCCTTAACTGCGCCTATCACAGCATTTTCACCTATGGTCACTTCTTCGTCGATAATCGAATAGTTTATAGTAGCTCCCTGCTTTACGGTTATATTTCCCATAAGCACACTGTCGCATACCACCGCTCCCTTTTCAACGACGCAGTTGGTGCCGATAACTGAATTTACTATCTTGCCCTCTATCTCACAGCCGTTTGCAACTATGCTGTTTATTACTTCCCCCTCAACGTATGCAGGAGGAGAAAGAGGACTTCTGGAATGAATAACGTGGTCACTGTCGTCAAGCTCAAAATTGGGGGCAACGCCCAAAAGGTCCATGTTTGCTTCCAACAACGAACTTATCGTGCCGACGTCCTTCCAATAGCCTTCAAAGCGGTAAGAGAACATCTTCTCGCCTGCGTTGAGCATTGCGGGCAGAACGTTTTTGCCGAAATCATTTTCGGAATCAGGATCTTCTTCATCCAGCTCGAGATACTTATAAAGCTTGTCCGCGCTGAATATATATATGCCCATAGATGCCAGGTTGCTCTTGGGCTGCTTGGGTTTTTCCTCAAACTCATATATCGAGCCGTCGGGATTGGTATTTAATATGCCGAAACGCGACGCCTCTTTGATAGGCACTTCCATGCAGGCTATCGTGCACGCTGCGCCAGCGTCTTTGTGAGCCTTAAGCATTTTGGCGTAATCCATTTTATAAATATGGTCGCCCGAAAGAATGAGCACATAGTCGGGATCATACATCTTCATAAAGCGTATGTTCTGGTATATAGCGTTCGCCGTGCCCTTATACCATGAAGTCGACTTTTTTGCCTCGTACGGCGAAAGGATATGAACGCCGCCAAAGGTTCTGTCAAGATCCCAGGGTTGTCCGTTGCCAACGTATTCGTTTAATACGAGCGGCTGGTACTGTGTGAGAACGCCAACCGTATCTATGCCCGAATTTATACAGTTAGACAAAGGAAAGTCTATGATCCTGTACTTCGCACCGAAAGATACGGCAGGTTTAGCTATGTTGCTGGTGAGAGCATAAAGACGGCTGCCTTGTCCGCCTGCAAGCAACATAGCTACGCACTCTTTTTTTCTTAGCATAAGTTTAGTCCCCCAAATAAATTTATTTGTTTTTGACATTTCAAACAGCGCCGCGTGCGTAACCGCTGCGCTTCGCCTGTTACAGGCAGTGCTGAATGAGCTTAATCATCATGCACCTTATTTATTCTATCATATAAATATTCATTTTTCAAGACTGTATTCAATTTTTTTGCAATAAATTGGTAAATTTTTATCGTTTGTTGTTATTTTGAAAAGCAAAGTGTGCAATTTTGATAATAATTTCATCCTGCAACACATTGCACAAATTTTCGTCATTCGCATTGAGACAATTTTTGACGCCGTCATTGAGAACTAAACGGTATTCCCCCCTCCTTCTGCCTGTTTTTCAAACAAAACTTTAGCGGCTTCCCTTGACATTTATAAAACAATAGTATAAAATAATAATGTATCTTAATAAGATTAAATTTTAAAAGGAGATAACTAAAATGACTTACGTATGCGATGTTTGCGGTTGGGAATACAACGAAGAAGAAGGCGCGCCCGAATACGGCATTGCCCCCGGCACGAAGTGGGAAGATCTTCCCGATGATTTTGAGTGCCCCCTCTGCGCAGTCGGCAAAGACCAGTTTTCAAAGAAGGACTGATTTCACAATTCAAACAGGCAACTTCAAATTTTAAGCAATGAGCAGAGCGATTTTCGCTCTGCTCATCTTATAATCAGTAAAAGCACCAAGGGGGAATTATCATGAAAGTTGAAAGAATAAAAGCGTTGCCGCTTACAAAAGAACAGGCGCTCTTATATGCGCGCGTTGCCGTAGGGCAATGCATGAATAAGACCGCAAAAAAAGTCAGCTATGCGGGCGGAGGCTCGTTCGGACGCGCCGTATACGTTGAATGTACCGACGGGCAAAAACTAGTAATAAAATTTTTGCTGGCGAAAGATATGCTTGAAAAGGAGACTCGCGATCTGACCCTGTTGGCGCAGTACTGCACAGAAAAAGTGCCCGCCGTTTTGTTTGCAAAACCTTGCGACGATGAAATACCCGCGGACTGCTACGGAATGGAGCACATTGCGGGCAAAAGCGCTCTCTTTGCCTTCGGCATGTTGCTCATGAGTAAAAAGCGCAGACTGCAGTTTGCAGATTGCGTTACTTCCGCGCTGCATGCCGTTCATTCTTGCAAAAATGAAAAGTTTGGCGACACAATGAACGCCGACTGCGACAACTGGCTCGATTATTACCGGCCGTTTGCCGCTGAAGTCATGCAAAAAGCCGAAGAGTATTTTTCAGCCGGCAAACTGGATAAAAAGGTTATTCTTGCAATGCGTGCAGCGTGGGATAAATTCGACATGATATTTTCTGAGGAAGTCAAAGAGGCGTGTCTGATACACGGCGATCTGAACGTGGGAAATATAATGGTCGGCAAGGGTTACAGGATCACAGGGTTTATCGACCCGCTCAACTCAGCCTACGCCGACAGGGAGTACGATCTCTTCCAATTCGATAATCTGACGGGCAAACGCTTCTTCCTGCGCGAAACATATATAAAAAAGTACGGCGCTAGCCAATATTGCATGCAAAAACTCGCCTTTTACGGACTGTGGAACGAAGTTTACTGCTACATCAAATCGGGAGTGTTGGTAAACCTTATTATGAAACCGCTTGTAAAAAACATGAACAAAAGGCTGGCGGAGATATGATCTCGTTCAATGCGGTAATAGTACGGGCATTACTCCGTGCCTATACCTATCCCTACAGAAAGAAATTTGCGTCCCTGTCCCGCTCGGTCAAACTGAAAGATAAGCCCTATATTCCGCCAAAGGGCTTTACTTTTACAACAGAAACTTTTGGCGGCGTCAAAGTTGAAAAATTACTACCGCCGGAGGCTTACGGCGGAATTATCCTTCAATTCCACGGCGGAGGCCACACCGTCGCCATGAATGATATGTACCGCAGGGCGGCGGAGAGGCTTGCAAAAGATTGCAATTGCGCCGTATACAGCATAGACTACAGGACGGGCGACGATCTCGTCTATCCGTCTGTACACAATGAGTGTTTTGCCGCATATGCAAAACTGTGCGATACGCTTTTGCCGGGCAACAAATTTTTTGCCATAGGCGACAGTTTTGGCGCAAACCTGCTCCTCTCTTCCTGCCTTCGGGCGCGCGATGCGGCGTTGCCGCTGCCGTCCGCTATCGTCTGCATATGCCCATTTATCGATATGGCGGCTTCAGGAAATTCTTATAGAGAGAATTGCTACAAAGATCCGCTCTATGCCATGCCCAGGCGTTACAGTTTTGAAAAATACGAAGATAAGATACGCCGCATTTCTCCCTATTGCGGAAATACGCCTCTGCGTGAACCGCATCTTTCGCCGGCATATGCTAACTTTCACTCATTTCCTAAAACTCTTATTCAATGCGGTGCATTGGAGACATCATTAAGCGACGGTAAAATACTCTATGACCGTCTAACACAATGCGGTTGCACCGCAGAATTTCATATCTATGGCGGTATGTGGCACGACTTTATGTACATGTTTCCGCGGCTGAAAGAGAGCAAAGCTGCATGGCAAGAGGTCGTCAAATTTTTAAACAGCTTTATAACATAAAAAAAGGGGAGCAAATCAGGGTATTTTACACCCCAATTTACACCCCAAAACACGACTTTATCGCAAAAATTATAGTAAAAAACGGGCCAAAAACAGCGTTTTTTGCGCCATTTTGACCCGTTTTGGTGCCCCGCGTGAAAACAAGGTTGAACTTTCGAGTTCTGCAAGGCTGACTG
>ERZ1643247.447-NODE-447-length-50147-cov-96.965424_pt1 | contig 50147 bp, 36 predicted proteins | sample MGYA00579264_ERZ1643247 | MGnify/ENA primary metagenome ERZ1643247 (study PRJEB29033, sample SAMEA4952262) | chicken gut metagenome | biome: Broiler Chicken; feature: Gastrointestinal Tract; material: Caecum | place: Ireland | collected 2018 | study: Broiler... | reverse complement strand
ACAAGGGTGAAAAGCTCGATTTTAAGCCTTTCACCCAGTCTTATCATAGAAGAATCTTATTTACAGACTTTTCTTCACAGTCTCTTACTTACAAAAAATGGGCCAGTACTCATGGTTTACCGTATACAAATTTCAGGGGCCGGAGTGACTCATATCAGTTACTCCGGCCCCTGTTTGGAACTATCTATTTCCCGATAGCCCCATCATTTACAAAATCCTTATTTTTCGTAATAACAATTAGCTGTAGATCCTGGAGCGGCGCCTCCTTTGGACACTAATTGAATCTGTATTCCCTCCAGTCGCTTTGCATATCCGGCTGTTCCTGCGGCTTCACCATTTTTCGCCCAGCCCTGCCAGCCATAGGTTTGGCTATGAACCCGATAATAAATATCATATTTTTCACTCAACTCTCCTGTCAACCGTATTTTTATAGCTTCTAACCTTTTTGCCTGTCCTGTTGTTCCTGCTACACTACCATTAGATACATATCCCTGCCAGCCGTAGGTCTGGACATGAACACTATATTCTATACTACCTGAACAGTTCTGATTTCCAAGCGAAATCTGTATCCCCTCTAAACGTTTTGCTTGACCTGTTGTTCCAGATACTGTTCCATCTGATACATAATTTTGCCAGCCATAAGTCTGGACATGTGTCCTATATTGGACTGTTATCCCTTTTTCTACATAAGCATTTTGAGTTGCTCCTGGGGCTAATTCACCTTTTGGAACTAGCAAAATTTTAATTCCTTCCAATCTTTTTCCATATCCAGCAGTTCCTGCAGGTTCACCATTCTTAGCCCAATCCAACCAACCAAAAGTTTGTGCATGAACAGAATAATATACATCATACTTCTCACTAGCTTCACCCGTAAGCTGTATTTTTATAGCTTCGAGTCTTTTTGCTTCTCCAGTTGTTCCGGATATGGCTCCATCTGCCACATAATCCAGCCAGCCATAGGTCTGAACATGTGTCCTATACTGTATACCCCCATCAATACCATTTCCGAGTTTGATTCGAATGCCTTCAAGCCGTTTTGCTTCCCCAGTCGTTCCAGACACGGCTCCGTCTTTAACTTCCTTCTGCCATCCATAAGTTTGAACATGAGTATCGTAAGCTACAAGACAATTTTCTACTGTTAATTCGCCATTATTGTTCCCTGTAGTTATTTCTCCATCTCCCATATCTGATGTTTCTCCATCAAAATCAATCCAAAAATTTAAATCTACATTGTTGGAAATTCCATCTACTTTTCCCGTTGAACTGCACTGCCAAACATCATATTCACCTTTATAAGTGCAAGTATCATTCCACTGCGCCATCCACCTGGACCAAGAATCAAATATAGGATCTGTCAGATAATTTGTCCACCAATCAAGATTCGAATATACCCCTACCTGATAACCATTAGCTGAAATTTGATTGCAAAAAGTTTTTGCTACCTGTGTTTTCATAGAATCCGATAAAGCATAGGTGATATTATCTTCTAAATCATAATAAATAGGATATGAAGGAGTATGTCCATTTAACAATCGTAGCACGTGCTGAGCTTCACTTTCTGCTTTTTGCAAAGTATCTGCATATGAATAGAGATATACACCATAGGGTATTCCTAATCGTTCACATTCTGAGACATTATATTCCCAATAATCGTCATCTTGGCTTTTTATATCTTGACCAAATCCACAGCGAATAATGACAAAGTCGATTCCGTCATTTTTCACTTTCTGCCAGTCAATTTCCCCATTATGCTCACTGACGTCAATCCCCTTCTTTACAGCGCCTGGGATTACCTCACCCTTGCTATTCATAAATTTTCCATTAACTTTTTCCCAAGCGTAAGGATATGTAGAAGAATACAAACTCGGCTGTGGGATCAGACTTCCGTTAGAATATCTCCAGCTGTTTTCTGCGGAAGGATCTGCCCCCAACACTGTCTCTGTTTCCTGTTCACTCTCTTCATCTGTCATTTCTTGGCTATTTTCATTTATGCCTGCTTCCTGATTATTTTCCGTTTCAGACTCACTGGTCTGACATGTATCTTCTTGTGAATTATCTGTTATTTCTGACTGCTTACTCTGTTCCTGATTGTCTTCTATATTTTGTTCTTCAGAAATAGCTCCTTGTTTGTCTAACTGTTCTTCTACTAAATCGTTTTCTGGGAAATCTAGTGATTCATTATCTTGATTTATCTGCACTTCTACTGTTTCAGCAGCACTTACTGAAAGAGGCGTCACAAATACACCTCCACTTACCACGCATATGGTCAATACAATCGCCAACACTTTTTTTATACTTTTCATTAGCAAATCCCCCTAATTTTTTTATTTATTATACACATAAAAATTATGGTTTCTTTTAGATATCTACCTTAGGCCTATAACAATATTCTAAATTCCACTTGATATTTTATAGTAAAGTGTGTTTATCTTATATCAATTTCAAAGTATAGACACTCTCTAGAATACTCTCTTCTTATCCCCCAGTCTTAATCAACGATTCAAAATTTCCAATACCCATCGTTAGCTTTCAATATCATACATGTTCTTTTATATAATTTTACCATCATCATATAAACAAATTCAATCCCCCATGAAGTAAACATGGAACAAGCAAATACTACTGGAACTATTATGAAATAATATTCAAACATATAATTAAATTCATAAACCCTATTCGACATATATGGGTAAATAATAGAGTCAAATATATCCGACAATAAATAGGCTCCTAAAGCTCCATTAGACAAAAATTTCAACAAATTTTTCATAAAGTTTGGTAATTTATTCAGATTATTTGTTTCCAAAAAAATATGAAAAATTAATACTGTCATTAATAATGTTATTATAGAATTATAGTCTGTCCAAGGCCCCCCTATAAAATTTGCCCCGTAGCTTCTATAAAAACTTATTCCTCCTCCCACTCCAATCAGAATTACTAATGTAAAAAAACTAATTTTTCTATTCATGCGCAGACCATATTCCTTCAAATATGCTCCCAAAAAATAGTAGGTAAGAGGATATATTCCTTGCCACCAATCAGGCAATATTTTCTGATAATCAGTTGAAATTGTCGGGTTTTTCCACCATGACTCAAGAGAGAAATTATAAATATTAGTTATTGTTGGTAAAGAGGTTAACAATAAAAAAGTAATTAGCATGATCTGTTTTTGTCTTTTATTGTTCAATGCAGTATACATCAAATTTAAAAAGGAAATTAGTAAAAACAGACCTATATACATTTCTATATACCAAGAATAAGTTGATGCTGAGAAATCTAATATCCCCAAAATACCTGTTACTATAGTGTACTCTTTATTCATATATGTAACTTTAAAAATAATGCATACAATGCTTGCCAATATATATGTACATAATGTCTTTCTTATTCCTAGATAATATCTTTTACTTAGTTTTTTAGAAGACATTAGATACCCCGTTAACATAATAAATAGTGGCACACAGATCATAAAAAATTGTCTAGCTATAGTCATAATCAGCATACGTTTTCCAATTACTGGTGTATTATAGAAGCCACAATTTAAAAAATAATGAACTGAAATAACTGTAAATACCGCAAACACTCTAATAGCATCTAAGGATACATTTCTCTTTGACATAGTTTATTCCCTTCTAAGTATTTATCAGAATTAATCTCTTTGATAAATATCACGTGTATAAACCTTATCTCTTACATCATCTAGACAATTATCATACCTATTTGCAATAATCGCCTGACTTTTATTTTTAAATAGCTCTAAGTCATTAATAACCATAGAACCAAAAAACATATCTCCATCCTTAAGTGTTGGTTCATAAATTATAATAGTCGCACCTTTAGCCTTAATCCGTTTCATAACTCCTTGAATAGAACTTTGCCGAAAATTATCACTATTAGATTTCATGGTGAGACGATATACACCTATCACCACTTCACGTTCCTTCTCCTCATCCCAGCTGTCGTTTGCTTCATATGCCCCTGCCATTTTAAGAACACGTTCCGCAATAAAATCTTTACGTGTACGATTAGATTCTACAATTGCTTTAATTAAATTTTCTGGAACGTCTGCATAGTTTGCTAATAATTGTTTTGTGTCTTTTGGTAGGCAATATCCTCCATATCCAAAGCTAGGATTATTATAATGCGCACCTATTCTTGGGTCAAGACAAACACCATTTATAATCTGCTGAGTATTCAGTCCTTTCATTTCTGCGTATGTATCTAGTTCATTAAAATAGGAAACTCTTAATGCTAAATAAGTATTTGCGAATAATTTTACGGCCTCTGCTTCTGTAAATCCCATAAACAATGTATCTATATTTTCTTTTAGAGCGCCTTCTTGAAGCAGTCCTGCAAATGTTCTTGCAGCATCTAACAATTTCTTATCTTCCAAATCCGTCCCAACAATAATACGGCTCGGATATAGATTATCATATAGTGCTTTTGACTCTCTTAAAAACTCTGGGCTAAAAATAATATTTTTACTTCCCGTCTTCTCTCTAAGTGCTTTTGTATATCCTACTGGTACTGTAGATTTAATTACCATAATTGCTTCTGGATTATACTGCCTAACTAAGTCAATTACATTTTCCACAGCTGATGTATCAAAATAGTTTCTTTTACTATCATAATTTGTAGGAGCTGCAATAATGACAAACTCGGCATTTGTATACGCCTCTTTTGCATTCATTGTCGCATATAAGTCTAACTCTTTTTCTGCTAAATATTTTTCTATATATTCATCTTGAATAGGTGATTTTTTTTCATTAATTAATTCCACTTTTTCTTGGATAATGTCCACTGCTACAACATGATTCTTCTGAGCCAATAACGTTGCAATTGATAATCCTACATAACCAGTCCCAGCAATAGCAATATTATACTTTCTCATCTTTACTCTCCTTATATTAATATTTTATAAAACTCTTTATACCATTCTACGAAATGACGTAGTCCGGTCCTTAAATCTGTATTTGGTTTAAATCCAAAATCTCTCTCTAAAGCGCCCGTGTCAGCATAAGTCACAGGTACATCCCCCGCCTGCATTGGAACAAGTTCTCTATGGCTTTCAAAATCATAGTCTTTCGGAAGGACCTTTGCTCGAACTAGTTCTTGCTGAAGAATATCAACAAATTCCAACAAATTTTCCGGTCTATTATTTCCAATATTATAAATTCGATACGGAGGAACAGGAAGTCCGTCTTCCCCTATTTTCTTTTTTGGAGGAGCCTGCATAACTAATCTTACCCCCTTTACAATATCGTCAATATATGTGAAATCTCGTTTACAATTACCGTAATTAAAGATTTGTATTTTTTCTCCTTTTATTAATTTATTCGTAAATCCGAAATAAGCCATGTCTGGTCGTCCTGCTGGTCCATAAACTGTAAAAAACCTTAACCCCGTAGAAGGAATATTATACAGTTTTGAGTAAGCATGTGCCATTAGTTCGTTGCTTTTTTTCGTAGCCGCATACAAAGATACTGGATTATCTACCCTGTCTTCTGTTGAATACGGTACTTTTTTATTTTCCCCATAAACCGAAGATGAAGAGGCATATACCAAATGTTCGACTCCTTTTTCCCCCTTATCATATGAATGACGACACGCTTCCAAAAGGTTATAAAATCCAATAATATTATTTATAATATAACTGTCTGGATTAGTAATGGAATAGCGCACACCTGCTTGTGCTGCAAAATTAACTACAATATCCGGTTTATAACGATGAAAAATTTCTTGAATTAGCTCTTTATTAGCAATAGATCCTTCTATGAATCTCCAAAAAGTCGATGTCTTAATGGACGCCTCCTCAATCTGCTTTAGCCGGTACTTTTTAAGTGTAACATCATAATATGAATTCATATTGTCAATGCCAATGATTTTTACTAATGGAATTAATTTCATCAATTCCCTCGCTAAGTTTGCTCCTATAAATCCTGCTACTCCTGTAATTAAAATGACTTTATTTTCTAAATTAATATTTTTCACACTCTCACTCCTTATTGCTTTAAATACTGTATTTTCTATTATTTTTTCAGTACTATAGCAAACATTTTTTTATAAAAAATAATGTTCATAACTGTACTTATGCCTAGTACAACTAATGCCACTTTTAATGCTAAGATAACCCATGCAATATAAGTAAGACTATTGAGTTCCATCTGACTTGTGCAAAAAAAAGATGATATTGCAATAACACTATCTGTAATCAAATATTTGGTAAAGTAAATAATTGAACGTTTAAGAATATTTCTACGCAAATACCATACAAAATAGCACGTATGATACAGCATTGCAATTAACGTTCCAATTGCCGCCCCAACGAGTCCAAATTTAAACACCGTTCCAACTGTAATCACTATGTTCAACACAGCTGATATATAAGCGCCATTCTGTGTTTCCTTAAAATGGCCTGCTGCCTTAATTATTCGAAAATAAGGAATTCGCAAACACTGTACTGCATACGCTGTAACAAGAATAAATCCAAAGACAGGAACACTATAATTCGCATCATTTATTCCTCTAGTATATACAGCGATAAATGGACTTATTGTGATTGCTGATATTGTAAAAATTCCTGTCACTCCCACATGAGTAATCCATTCCACCACACTAAATGTTTTTAATAATTCTTCATGTTCATTGTTCGCAATCATATTTCCAAATAATGATTCTATACCTGTAGCAGCAGTCATAATAATTTGCTCTACACCATTGGTAACATTATAATAAACCGAATAGATTGAAACATTTTTCAAAGTAGAAAAAATTGTTAATACCGCCATATCTACATTTTGGCACACTACGGCAGCAAGATGTTGTGAAAATCCATTCCACTTTTGTTTGATAGGCTCTCCCTCTATCTTAATTTTTCTATTTATCCGATAATGTTTTCTAACATAAGCAGCTTGAACTAATGGGCGCAATACGTAGAAAATTGCTGTTGTTAATTTTACTATATGCACAGACATTCCCATCTTAATCAAGATAATTGCAAATACTGTATTTAATACAATTGTTCCAATCTGTATTATTAACTGAACGTATGATTTTTGGTCTGCATTTAGTAAAAGTTCGTATGTCATACCATATAAATATTGGACTAAAGTGCTGATTGCAATAATTATAACCAAAGAAGCTGTAAACCATTTATCATATGTTGTGTTTATTATCGTTGGAAATACAAAGCAAAGTATTCCTATATAGACTAAAAATATATACCCTAATCGTCTAAAAAAACGTTCAGATGATAATATTATCCTGCTGATTTGATCATTATCTTTCTGAGCTAATGGTTTATATAAATTTGCTTGTATTACAGCCCCAACTCCCATATCTAATAACGAAATAAAGCCCAAAAAATTAGTTATAGCGGATATGAGTCCATTAACCGAAGATCCATAATACAATAGCATATATCGTGGCAAAATAAATCCACAAATAACTGTTACAATTTGCTTTATTATACCGGTAAACGTATTTAAAAATAGTTTCTTTTTTCGTGTCATTTACAACCTCTCAATGAAATTTCAAATTACTTATACCTTTTAGGAGTAGTTCTCTATGAGCTTCACATTCTATAAAATTTCGGATTTTAACCCTATCTATACTTCTGTACTTATGTTTTATAAACCATCTTCCAAATCGATAGTTCGTGACTTTGTTAATTGCACGATAAAAGAAGCTCTGTCCTGTAAATCCTAAAAATGCATTTAAGTAGGTTTCAAGCATAGAGTCTGCAAACTTTTGATAATTACTTTCCACTTTTATCGGATTAATTATTTCTCCGGATCTTTCTTTGAACTGTGCAAGAATCTCCATTGCAACATCCTCTTGTGCAAGTCGAACTTTCTCTGCCAATTTTTGTAGTGGATAATATTGAATATTTAATACTTCAATATCTTTATTTTCGCTCATAATATTTGTGTCTTTTTTCAATTCAATTTCAATTAATAGTCCAGTCTTCCAATATTCACTATCGCTATCATCAAATAAAAAATTCCCTTGTCCATAAACAATTCGTCCACTATGAAGATAACCGTTAATTTTATTAGTCCATACTTCTTCTGCACCTATACAATGACTATGCTGGCAAACAACTAAATTAGCTCCTCTCTCTATCATTTTTCTACAACGTTTCTGCAACTCGGGAGATGGATATCTAAAATGCTCTTTTCCACCATGATATAAAACGATTACGTAATCACATTGATTTTTCAATTCTGCTACATGCTCCAAGCTTTCTAAGGGATCAAATGGATTCGCTCCAGCTTTTCTTTCTGTTGCAATAGTAAATTCGTGTTCTGCACAACAGTATATCCCCATTTTAATCCCATCTATCTCACAAATAAATGGCTGCTTTGCCTCTTCTAAATTGCTTCCCGCTCCTGCATAGGCTATACCATTTTCGTTTAATAATTTAATTGTTGATTCTAATCCTTGTTCGCCTTGATCTAAAATGTGATTATTAGCCAAAGAAAAAAAAGAAGGATTAATAGCATTCAAACCCTTAATTGTATATGTCGGTGCTATCAAGTTAGGACCGCACTTTTCTATTGGAGTCATTTTGTCTGTCAGTGGAACTTCTAGATTGAAAATAGTAAAATCTACATCTCTTAATTTTTTTATTAATTTATCTCCTAGCAAAGCATCAACATTACCACTTTTAAAATATTCATAATTGCTTTCCGTCGGAACTAAATCTGCGCCTATCATCAGTTTAACGGACATATATACGCCTACCTTTCTTTAACTATATCTACTCTTCTCTTTTTTCTGGAAGTTTCAATTTTGCTCCTAATATATAGTCCCAATCCTTAGGCTCAAATTTTGCGAACCCACTTCCATCAAAAAAAGTCATTTCACCAAAATAAATATTCCCATTTGAGAAATACAAGTCTATACGGACATGAGGTATTCCTTCTGCAAGTTTTTCCGCAAGTTCAATCATTTCACTAAACTTTTCTGGTTTAGAAGGTAATTCTTTCGATCTATCATATCCCCATTTCATCTCTAAACGATTATACTCCCTATCAACATAATCTGCTCTCGCTCCCCCCTTAGAAAATCTCTCTGTATTAATCATTACAAATTCAACTCGACCAGAAAAGCAATAGAATTTATAATCATTCAATCCTTCTTCTCCATTTTTATTTTCCATATATTTTTCTGCAATAATTTTTTTCGGTACATTTTTATATGGCCATTCTCTACCTACTAAATAATAATTTTGCTCCATACCTCTTTTCAAATCTTTTTTTACCCTATGAATATCAAGTTTTGATTTGTCAGTGCAAATTATCATTCCCAACCCTGAATTATGATTACACTTTAAGACGAATTTATTAGGAAGCATTGAAAAATCTATCTCAGTAGGACTATCCCACACTCCCAGTAGCGGAATAAGATAAGCTTCACCAATTGTTTTAGCTACATACTCTCTGACTTTATATTTATCGACATAAATTGTATATTCAGGCCTTCTATTATACAATTTTAGCCACTGTAATTTTTCGTTAAAAGTTCTTGGCACTTCTAAGTCCAAATCTTCTCCCATAATTGCTGCAAATTTCCTTTTCAAAAATTTCTCATCTGGCCAATCATCATACGCTCCCTGTTCAGCTCTTACTAAAAATCTGTAGTTTTTGTCTACTAAAAATTTTAACCCCTTTTTCAATATGTTTTTCATCCGTTTTACCCAATTTTTTTTATTTCCTTCCGTTTTTATTCTTCTCATATAAATATAAAAGATCAATAAATTAAAATATGTTTCCTTTGAATAATACGATACTTGTCCCATATCCATAATAAGCTGCAATACAAATAACGCAATTATAATGGAAAATGTTTTATCTCCATTTTTTCTATATTTAAAATAATTGTAACCTATATATACATAAGGCATATAATATAAAACAAATCCTATTAATCCTTCACCAGCCAGCATTTCAATATAATTATTATGTAAATAATAATCATATCCTAGCTGTTCTAAGGATAAAAATCTTGTATTATCTATTCCGATACCTAATAAAGGAGTTTTTTCAAATTGTTCCCAGCCAATTTTAATTAAATCTATTCTAATATTTGTAGAAAATTCTCCCTCTCTTTGTCCCATTAAAACATGAATCATTGCTTCAATTCTTGTCGATATACTATCAAATATATCTAACGTCATAATAAAATAAAAAGCTATCAAAAAAAATAATAATAAAGCTATTATCTTTTTTAATTTATTCTTCCATGACTCTTTTCTATCTATCGACAAAATTACAATAGCAATTCCCATAGCTAAGAAAAAAATTGCTTTTTTGCTTCCGGATCCAAGAAGTACAATACTACTGGGAATAAGTAGAAATATAGTCCATTTAAGTCTTTTTTCCTTTAAATAATGATAAATTTCAATCAACATAGAAGTAGCAGTAACCAAACCTAATGTATTACTATTTAAATAATCGTTGGATATTCTATCTCCTGTTTTAACAATTGTCATAATTTCAAATGGGCCATAATAAATAAATGCCCCCAAAATTACTATATAACCGCTCCATTTTAATGCATTAACTAATTTTTCAACATCGCAATATTCTGAGTAAGCTGGATATAGCAACATTAGGAAAATAAACATGGAAATAATTGTGCCACCACGTGCTAAAGCTGTGTTCATAGATATTGCCCATAATGATGTTAACATACTATAAATTCCAAACAATAATATAAAGAAATGAAGCGCAGTAAAAGAAAACTGGATTTTATACCCATTATGCTTAAATGCCAAAAAATATGTTATTATTGTCAATCCTAATATACATAAACTTCCTATTCCCAAAGCACTTAATATATAAAAACTAGAGCAAATTAGTACAGCTAAAAGCATTAAATAGTTTTCTAAAGAATATTTAGATAAAATGGTTTTTATCTTTCTCATTGTTTCTCCTTTGTCTAATATTAGTTCCTATATAATTTTACTTTTTATAAAAGATCTGCAATTTTTTTAACCCAGTCAAAGCAAAGTTCTTCTTTCCTGTTTTTCTGTCTATTAAGCAGTTCATTTCTATTCTTATCTTCCATAAAAAATAAAATTCTGTCCTTTAACTCTTGAATATCTGGATCAAATAATGCTCTACTATCTTTTAATATTTCTGGAATTCCTCCACATCTGCTTCCAATCACCGGGACCTCATTGTATAAGGCCTCCATAATAGTATTCGGACATGAATCCGCTCTGGAAGGAACTACTGCTAAATCCATTTTCTTTACAAACTCACTGGGATTTTTAATTCTCCCTAAGAAATAAATCTGTTTATATGTACTATATTTTTCTTTATAATAATTAAATAGCTTACCGTCTCCTGCAATATACCCTTGAAGTGGAATTCCTTCATCAATTAATTCTGCTATAGCTTTCAAGAATATATCACATCCCTTTCTCTTACTTGTAAAATCATTTACGCTTCCTACCGAGAACCTTTCTTCTAATTTATTCTTTTTTTCATTTTCAAAACTAACCGCCCAAGAAGGATTCACATTATTTATCTGAACCTTTGTTTTCTTATCAATAATATTCCCAAAGAATTTATGTCTCTTTTTTAACTCCTCTCTGTCATATTTACACTGAACAATAATTTTTTTGGCATGTAATATGGTCATTACTTCTGCAAGACTGAATATTTTCAGTGCTATAGCTTTTTTCAAACTATTTTTATCAGTTTCTGAGAATCTAATTTTTTCGTATCCAATAAAATCTTTTCTAATCATAAGTGTCATGCGGGGAATCCTAAATAGTGTCAACCAAATTGCTGGAGGGATATCAAAAACGATAATTGTATCATAATGTTCTTTCCTTATTTTATTTAAATATTGAAAATTATGAATTGCGCATTTCCACTCTTTGTCATATATTTTTTTTTGATTCATTGAAATATGTCTAACACCCGTAGGAAGCAGACATAGAGTATCTCCTGACATAAATGTTAGTTCAACATACTTTGGCAATCGATTTAATAACTCAAGAAATCTTCTTACTCCTCCGGTTTGTCTCGTATGCGTGATTTGTCCCGATGTATATAAAATTACTTTTTTCATATGCTTTCCATCTCTAATTAAAATACTAAATCTTTTAGAAATATAATTTCTTTATTAATTGTATTTTCTGCAAAATATTTCTTCCATTTATTTTTGTTATTTTTTTTATTTAATATCTCAATTGCTTGTTCTATATTTGGATCATCATTAGATATAAACGCAACATTCTCGCATGTATCAAATACTTCTTTACAAACTTCTATATCTGATGTAATTAAAGGTATACCATATGTAGCAAATTCGCATGCCATTAACCCCTGTGTGTCTTCTCTCGTTGGTAGCAACGCATAAGCTGAAGAATTCATATAGTCTTTCATCTCATAATGAGTCAATTCCTTTTCGATGTATGTAACATTTGAAGGGCGGTTATAATGCTTAAAAAATTCGCCTTTACCAATAACACAAAATTTATACTGTGGATTTCTCTTAGCAATTTCTACAACCAAATCCGCGCAATAATTACTACCATCTAAATAATTTCTAATTGTAAGAAAATCGAATTTTTTCTCTTTCATTGTGTACGAATTGTGTTCGAAAAATTCACCTACGCTATTTGGAATAACTGCTACATTTTTTTCTATATCTGTCTTTTTTATTTTAAACTCACTACAAAACTGCTTTAAAATCCAGTTACTAACAAAAATCAGCTTTATATTGTCCAAATCTTGTAAGAAATATTTCCTCCATATTTTAATCTTATAGTCGTCATAAAAATCTTGTAATATTCTTTTTACAATACCTTGCCTAATATAAAAATATGGTTTTGGATAATATTTATTTAGATGCAATACTTCATGTCCGTGCACAAAAAACACTTTTTTCTTATAGAGTAGCCCATATTTTTTCAGAAACATATAATGATTTCTAATATTAGCGGCATGACATATAAGCAAATCAGATTCTATCGGACTTTTTTTATATTCTTCTAAAGTAATTACCCGAATACCCTCTATAACATAATTTTTATCAGCACTAAAATTTAACACAACTACTTCTATACCTGCATTTAAATAATACAGGTTTCTAGAATGTACATAATACATTGCTCTGCTTCCAGTCAATGTTGGATAAGCAGCAGAACAGACTAATACTTTCATTTCTTACCTCTTTTTATTACTTAATCTTCACACTCTTAATCAAACACCAATATCCTATATGAAATAAGCTTCTGAAAATATTCAAGTGTTCTATCTTCCTATATAAAATCCAGTGATATTTTATCACTTTCAATTTATTACTTGAAATAGAATTTTTACGAATCCTATATTTCATTAAGACATCGGGCATACCCATAATGTATTTTTCCCTTTTCAGCATTTGCAACCAAAGTGCATCATCATTTCTTTTTCTGATATTGGGAACTTCAAATTTCCCCATTTTTTTTACACTATACATAACTGTAGAGTTCCCCACAGGGCAATCCAATAAAAGACGATTATAATCTGTTTTCGGAATCGTTTTGACAATTTTATTTATTAAATTTCCTTCCTCATCAATTTGTTCATATGCCGTACAAGAAAAGGCATAATTATTTTGTCTCATAAACTGAATCTGTTTCTCTAATTTGTCCTCTGACCATAAATCGTCTGCGTCAAGAAATGCCATATACTCGCCATCTGCCAACTGCATCGCACGTGTCCTCGCTACAGCAGCACCAGAGTTGTTCTTCAAACAATAATATTTAATTCTGGCATCTTTGTTTATATATTCTTTGACAATTTCTTTTGTCCTGTCTTTAGAGCAATCATCTACAATAACCATTTCCCAGTTGGTATACGTCTGCCTTTGTACAGACTCTATCGTCTCACCTATAAACTTTCCACAATTATATGTCGGTGTGATGATTGATACTAACCCTTCTCGCATCTCTACCCCCTACTTTATCACTGCTACTACCGTAGCAAACATTGTTTTAATATCTTCCCAAAAGCCAAAGTTCTCAATAGCCTTCAAATTATACTTCATTTTTCCAGGCAGCACATTTTGAACATAAACCTCATCTGCATTTTCAGCATTTTCAAGTAATTTTTCTTCATCTTTATATTCAATGCTTGCCCTGGATGTCACACCTGCCGGTAAAAGCAAAGTAGCTTTCATTTCATTTGTATATTGCTTTACATACTTTTCCACTTCTGGTCTAGTACCCACAAAGGTCATATCTCCCGATAAAATATTAAAAAGCTGTGGCAGTTCATCCAATCGGCAACCTCTCAGCAATTTTCCCATTCTAGTCACCCTGGCATCGCCTTTCGTTGTCACTTGTGAGCCCATTTTCTCTGCGTGATTCACCATAGTACGAAATTTACAGATTCTGAATTTCTTTCCATATGTAGTGATCCGTATCTGGCGAAAAATCACAGGTCCCTTAGAATCTAGTTTAATCAGTAAACTTAAAATAAGAAATATTGGTGAAGTAAGTATGATAAGGATTCCCGATACTAAAATATCAAAAATTCTTTTCCATAAGATCGCCGCCTTATGCTTCTGAAGAATTTCATAATACTTTCTAACTTCCTCTACTTGCATATCCCTTGGGAGTTCATTCCATTTTCTCATGTTTCTATCCTATCCCATACATTCTTTAAATACTTCTATTACATACTCTACCTCTTCATCAGTGAGTTTTGTATGAAGCGGAAGGGTAATCTCATTGCTAAATAATTCATAGGCGTTCGGATAGTCTTCTATAGAAAATCCGAGATTTTTATATGCAGTTAACATTGGTAATGGTTTATAGTGTACATTTGTTGCTACGCCTCTTTTTGCCATCTTTATAATAATTTCATTACATTCTTCTCTCTTCCTGCCTATAAGACGTACCAGGTATAAATGCCCGCTGGAACTATGATTTTCTCCATAATGTTGAAGAACGGTTACCTCTTCCGACTTTAATCCTTCATTATATTTTTCTATAATTTCTCTTCTTCGTGTCAGAAGTTTCGGATAACGTCTAAGCTGGGCAAGTCCCAGAGAAGCCATAATATCGGTCATATTACATTTAAAATATGGCGCTGCAATATCGTATTCCCAAGCTCCCAACTGTGTCTTTGCCAAAGCATCTTTAGACTGTCCGTGAAGAGACAAAAGCATAAACTGCTTATACAGTTCCTCATTATCGACTTCCTGGATATCTCTCCAAACCAAAGCCCCGCCTTCCGCTGTAGTCAGATTTTTCACCGCGTGAAAAGAAAAGCTTGTAAAATCTGCTATTTCTCCACAGCGCTTTCCTTTTTGCTGAGCGCCAAAGGCATGAGCACCATCTGCCAAGATTGCGATTCTTCCCATCTGTCTTTGAATTTTATTTGCTGGCTGAAATAGAGCTTTCTTTCTATCCGCAATCTCGAACAGTCTTTCATAATTTCCTATAACTCCCGCAAGATCCACAGAAATAATCGCCTTTGTTTTCTCAGTAACAGCTTGTTCTACTTTTTCAAAATCCATCTCATAGGAATCTTTCCTGGTATCTACCAGCACTAACTTTGCTCCCACATGACATATCACGCTTGCTGTAGCCGTATATGTATATGCTGTTGTGATGACTTCATCTCCTGGTCCAATTCCAAGAACACGCAGAGCCATTTCCATACATGCCGTAGCAGAATTTAGGCAAACAGCCTTACTAACATGGCAAAACTCTGCAATTTGTTTTTCAAAAAGTTTAGTTTTAGGTCCGGTAGTAATCCAGCCACTTTTTAACGTATCTACCACTTCTTTAATTTCTTCCTCAGTTATATCTGGAGGTGAAAATGGAACATTTATCTGTTTCATAATAGAATCCTTTCTTTTCATTATTGCATATGATATGTAGGAACAATTTTCTCTACTTTTTCTTTAATCTTCTCATCATCTAAATAACAGGCTTCTTTTAATTCTTCTAATTGCATGAAAAACTCTTCTTCATTCATTTCAATAGGTCTTCCAATATGGATCAGCTTATTAGCGGTCTCCTTTAATCCCTCTTCTGCCATTAACAGTTCTTCATATAGTTTTTCTCCTGGCCGGAGTCCTGTATATTCAATCTTAATGTCTACATCTGGTGTATAGCCGGATAACCGGATCAAATTTCTGGCCATATCATCAATCTTAACAGGAGCCCCCATTTCCAGGACAAAAATCTCTCCCCCTTTTGCGTACGCTCCTGCCTGAAGTACTAAAGAAACAGCTTCAGGAATTGTCATAAAGTAACGGATAATATTTTTATCAGTTACTGTTACCGGTCCTCCCTCTGCAATTTGTTTTTTGAACAATGGAATAACACTCCCATTACTTCCTAAAACATTTCCAAACCGTACGGCTACAAATTCCGTATCATATACATGGTTAAGACTTTGTACGATCATTTCACATAGGCGTTTTGAAGCCCCCATAATATTGGTGGGATTAACCGCTTTATCTGTAGAAATAAGTACAAAACGTTTTACTCCATACTCACCCGCCGCTTTTGCAGTCTGATAGGTACCAAACACGTTATTTTTAATCGCTTCATTCGGACTGACCTCCATCAAGGGAACGTGTTTATGAGCTGCCGCATGATACACAATATTAGGACGATATTTTTCGAATATACTATTTACGCGATGTGTATTTCGAACAGAACCGATTAACACTTTTAAATCTAATTCCGGGTAATGGCGTGTCAATTCCTGCTGAATATCATAAGCATTGTTTTCATAAATATCAAAAATAATCAGTTGCTTTGGTTTATATCCTGCGATCTGACGACATAACTCACTTCCTATAGAACCTCCGCCACCAGTCACCATAACTACCTGTCCTGTTACATATCCCATAATCTCTTCCAAATTCACCTGTATGGGTTCACGGCCTAATAAATCTGTAATTTCAACATCTCGCAGTTGTTTTACGTTCACCTCTCCGTCTAAAATCTGATACATTCCGGGTAAGGTTTTTAATTCACACCGCGTCATTTTACAAATATTGAGAATATCTTTTTTCTCTTGCAAGGGCAAAGATGGTATAGCCAAAATAATTGTATCTATCTTATATTTTTTTACGTTTTGTCTAATAGTATTGCGTTGTCCTACAATAGGGATTCCATTTATATAACGTCCGATTTTGTTTGCATCGTCATCAATTACACAGCATACTTTCATTGTCAAATGTTTGCTATCTACAATTTCGTCAATAATATCTTTTCCGGCCTCTCCTGCTCCAATGACCATAACATTTTTCCACTTATTACAAGCAGAAAATTTCTGTTCTTTTACCCCTTTTAAATATCGTAAAAATCTATAAGAAAATCTTAAAGCAGAAACTAGCAGTGCCTGTAAAATAATTTGAATAACATAATATCCAATGGGCATAGACAAATTTAAAATCCGCATCCCTACAATTTGAGCCACAAAGGACAATCCATTTCCAATAATCAGATATGCCACCTCATGAACACCAACAAATTTCCAAAGGCTGTGATACATTCTGGAAAGGTAAAATATTATTAATGTTATAACCACATGAATTGGCATATAGATAGTCATATTTTCTAAATAAATCGGTGTTATTTCTGCATATACAAAATCAAACCTTACCATTAATGCCAATATCGAGCTTCCTATTACAATCACCGAATCACAAATTGCTAAAATCAAAGCCCGTCTGACCCACTGTAAATCCAACAATTTCTTTTGTACTTTCATATATTTCCTTCTTCACAATCATTATTTTATAGTAATTCCGCTTCAGCAAGTTTCAATGCCTGTTCTACTACTTTATCCATATCATAATAGCGGTAACTTCCTAGTCTTCCTCCAAAGATCACATTTTTTTCTTTTGAAGCCAACCTTTTATATTCTTCATATAGAAAATTGTTCTTCTCATTATTAACCGGATAATAAGGTTCCATCCCCTGTTTCCATTCCATTGAATACTCTTTAGAGATCACCGTCTTCTGCTGCTTCCCAAATTCAAAATGTTTGTGCTCGATAATCCTTGTATAGGGTACTTCTCCATCGGTATAATTTACTACTGCATTGCCCTGATAATTTTTCAAATTCAAAATCTCTGTTTCAAAACGTACTGTCCGATACTCCAAGACGCCTAAAGCATACTGGTAATATTCATCTATCATACCTGTAAAAAGTGTTTTTTTTGCAATATCTTTATTTTCTTTTATAAATTCAAAATAATCTGTAGCAACTTTTACTTCTACGCCTTTCAGCATTTTCTCTATAATCTGTGTGTAACCCCCTATCGGAATCCCCTGATATCTGTCATTAAAATAATTATTATCATAAATAAATCGAATCGGCAGCCTCTTTATAATAAAGGCAGGCAATTCTTTGCAAGGACGTCCCCATTGCTTTTCTGTATATCCCTTAACTAATTTTTCATATATATCCCGTCCCACCAACGCAAGAGCTTGTTCCTCTAAATTTGAAGGTTCTTGTATTCCTAGGTCACTAATCTGCTCATTTATAATGTGTTGAGCTTCTTCCGGCTTCTTTATCCCCCACATTTTACTAAATGTATTCATATTAAATGGCAAATTATAAACTTCGTCTTTATAAATTGCAATGGGGGAATTAATATAGTGATTAAATTTCGCAAATTGATTCATAAACTCCCATATTCTTTCATTTGAAGTATGAAAAATATGGGCCCCATACTTATGAACCTGTATCCCTTCAATTTCTTCTGTATAAATATTTCCTGCTATATGAGGTCTTTTATCTATAACAAGACAATTTTTTCCTTTTTTCTTTGCTTCATAAGCAAAAACTGAGCCGAATAATCCAGCCCCTACTATTAAATAATCATACAGCATAATGATCCATCCTCTTCCGTACATTATCCTATTCATTATATCGAATTTCATAAAGAAAGGCAATTCCTTTTTCCTACCAAAATACTACCTAAAATGTAAATTTCATACCATATATAACTATCTCATACTGATGATATCACGCACTGTTTCTTACTTATATACAAGTTGTTGGAAAATAAAAATCTCTTTAATATCCTTGCCTTTCGATATAGAAAGAACATTCTAGAAAAATTTAAACTTAGAAAGATTTCTGCCAATAAAATCTTCCCAAGTTTTAAACTAATACAGCAGAATTTTCTACGGCTAAAACTAACCCGTAAGTATAACACAATTCTATTTCGCACTTTCTTGCAGTTCTGCGGGAATTTGACAATTGAATAACTAACATCTTATGCCAAAATTAGTGGTGCCACATTTTCCATGATTGCCTGAAAACTTGAAACTTTAGAACAACTTTTAGTCGAGCATAATCTAACAAGAGATAATGTCCTTGTATGGAAAAAAGAAGTGGAAATAAAAATTTTAATACAGTATCAATGCGATTCTTTCTACATTAATTCTATATAAGGTCCCTGGTGCCTGGCATCAAGCATTCTTCCTATAAAATTGCATCGGAGTTTTTTGAAAAAACTTCCTATCAGCTTCATAATATAAGAGATCCTCGGTGCTAAATGTGACATAATCCAGGCTGAAGTCTATAAAAACAGTCATTTCCTAGGCCAAAGGAATGATAAAAACCCGTCCGGGAATATAACTAAAAGTAAAAGGAGGGAATAAATTACTACAGTTCGTAACAACAAAAAAATCGCCGCGGCCCAGTAAATACACGGGTAACAGCGATTTTATTCCGCTAACTGTCAAAAACGGGATTATCTCTTTTTTCCTGCCAAAAGCGATACTATTGAAAAAATACTTGAGCCGAATCTTCCCGAAAATATCGGAAATCTATTGTACATTCCGCCTTTTGCCCCTCCTGTTCTAAAGAGAAATCAATCTGACGGCCACCCATAAGCAAATAACCTCTTTGGGCTCCCTGGGGTATATCTACAGAAAGCGTTATTAAATTTCCTTCCTGATTTACTGTATAATCCATTTTGGAAAGATCCGTAAACTGATCTTCGTACTGCGCTATATCCAGCATAGGATTCAATTCTTTGTTTTCCAAAAGATCATAGGAAAAGTAATTGCCGTTGGTGGCATATTCCGCCGTTTCCAATATTACAAGGTCCAGCTGAAAAATATTAAAATAGTAATCAAAATCCAACAAATTCTCATAATTATGTACTGTATCGTATTCTTGAAATACAGACTGGAGATACTTAGTCCGTCCATTATAATAGCTTCCCTGAAACATCAGTACCCTTGGAAGTTCTTCTACTCCATTCTTATGGTTGACCAGACAAAAATGTGTCCCATAATTCTGATCCAACTTCATGCTACTATAGTTTTCTGTAAGATCTTCTATATTTTCTTGGTTCTTATCTGTGAAAACCGGTACGTCTTCATCGATAGCAAAGTAGGATACCAACAGACTTGAGCGATCCATGCAGTTCCTGCATCCATTCCCATCCCCATACTGTAAAAAATACTGCTGGAGGTCTGCCCCAGGATATCTGCGATAAGGATCTTTTTTGATAAACCGATAATAAATCTCTCCAGCCCCCGGATAAATCTGTCAAAGGTGATTTTCCGATATTTCAGTTGGTCTTCCATATCCTGATACTTTACGATAGGACCTTGTGAGATCTTAGAAAAAAGGATATATAGAGGGCAAAATCCAGCAAGTTTCTGCAGACTTTTCCTTTCTCATGATATACGTCAAAAATATAAGAAATGCATTGGAAAATAATAAAGGAAATGCCCAGGGGGGCTATGATCTCCCAGAGAAAGAAATCTCTATGTAAAACGTCATTATAGGTGGTAATGATCAGATTCAGATATTTGTAATAGAAAAGAACGCCCAGATTTAAAAGTATCCCCAGAGTCAGCATAACCCTGGACTTTCTTATAAAAAATCCAAGCACATAATTCAGCAGGATCAGAGCAGCCAGTATTTTGATATACTGTGTCCCGCTCCATGCATAAAAAAACAGAGAAAAATAAATGTCAGCGAGTTAAAAATCAATTTTCTACTTCCTTTCTTTTTTATAGACTTCAAGGAGCAGCCGCATTAAACATATATCAGGAATATTCTCGACTTTGATTAATACGACAGCTCCTTGATATCTCAGCTAATCATTTATTATATCTTATTTTATAGATGAAAAACAACAAAATTCGACATATTTTGTCATTTTTGTTACTTTTTCCCTGTTAAGAACAATTATGACAGCATAATCACATAGCCGGAACTGGAATCATATCATACCCATCTGGCGTATGAGTACTGATCCATTCCTCCGGCGGCATTTCAAGCCCATTTACAAAACCCAACAGTCGGTCATCTACAAAAATCTCAATAGGTGACTTAGGCGGCTTACGTTTTACAAATATTGAAACAATAGCAAGAACAACACCCACCGCAGCTGCAACGATGCCGACGATAGGAATGGCGGCGCATACAGAAGCAGCGAAACAGGAAACCGCCTCTGTCACTAAAAAGACACCGTCTGCCAGGATCATCAGTGAATCCAGAGCCACGATTCCCGGATTTTCACCATTAACGATATCTTCATATAGCTGATAACCGGTAACTCCTATGGAAACAGCTACCGTAAGCAACATAAGACCTTTGGCCAGTTTCATTGAGATCCTGAAAACTTTCCCCCAGAATTCACTGGCTGTACTGGCTCTGTTAACGCCTGTAATCCCCAGATCCACAAGAGACTGTGAAACGCCTTTGTTCTTACATAATACTTCCAGAAAATCCGCTTTTGACAGTCTGCTGAGGGTGTCTGCCTCTGCCTGAGATAAGTCTCCAAGACCGGTCTTAAAGGTTTTAAATGTCAGATAACCGGAAACATCTCTTACCATATTGATTCCCACATCGGCAACACTTAAGGCAAACTCTGCTTTTTCAACAGGCGTCATCTCGTCCAGCATACTAAATCCAAGGCCAATAGCCGCAATACCAAATGCGTAACAGGCAGAGGTTACTGCGCTTGTGATACGAGGATGTTCTCTAAAAAGCTGGTATATCTTAACGGAAAGATTCGGATCAGATATGGAGAGGATAATTCCCGAAATATCAGCCGCAACCGTCATAATATCCGCAACCATGGCTTCTGTATTCAAGTAGCCATAGGCCTCTGCCATTTGCTGCAATTCTTCCCGGGCCTCTTTTAACGTACTTTCATCCCAGGACTGAAAAGAGCCGTCATTAATGGCCTTTGTATAAGTTTTGAAGAATTCGCAGATGATCATCTCAAATGTCTCAACTGCCTCCTTGTCAGAAGCATCTGGCAGTTTCAGCCTGCTGAATGATGATTTAAACGAAGCATCAATAACCTGTTTTCTCAAAACCGTAGCATAAGAATACTTTTCAGGTTCATCATCTGCAACAGACTCCACAATAGGAAGTCTTTTGGACGAATCCAATACATCAAGTACGGAATAGTAATGGGTTAATTGAGCATTATCCGGTTCCAAAGCCTGCATATTTACTAATCCGATAAGGGTTTCCAGGTGATTGAGCCGGTCATACATTTCCTTTGCCCAGGTTTCACGGTTATTATTATAAAAATAGTCAAGGCCGATAACATTATTTTTATAAACCGAATGATATACTGCGTTTGTCACCTCCGAATAGTCTTCCTGTGACGGCATGCAGTTCACGCCATTGCCATTCATATAATAATAGACCTTATCATAGGAATGATCTATGTCCAGCAAAGGCTGTATCATCTGTTTCAAATCTTTGTCACAATCCGGTGAATTTCCCTGTTTGATATAGGCAAAAGACAAGTAAGCTGAAATAAACTTGTTAATAAGGAAATCTTCTTTATCTACGGCAATGTCGGCCTGCTCTTTCGTAATGGCGCCGCTTATATCCCCGACCGTAGGTTTCGGAATTCCCAATATATCTTTGGATGTATCATCAGATTCATATGCGGCGTAAACAGCCATATTTAAAGTGCGGTTAAAACACTGGCTGTGGATCTCCCCCATATCCGCCGGTACCGGAAGGCGGATCAAATCTTCAACATCCATTGTATACATCCCTCGCAGCCCTTTGATCTCGGCGTTTGTAAGACTGCTCTCTTCATTGGGGCTGTTTTTCAGGTAATTTGCCAGAGCAGAAACCAGCTTTGCCCTATGCTCAGCAATATTCTTGTCAAGCACACCGGTAATCTTTCCGATACTCACAAGCTTTTCTTCTGATTTCGCCGTTTCATCATATTTTAACCCGTTCCCGCTTATAGAATCAAATAATGTTGAAAATGTCAGCTTCGCATCCGTACATTGGGAATCCCGCAGTTCGATAAACTGTATTGCAGCAAGTCCTGTGGGAAATTGCACGCTTGCATATAATTGATGCGTTGTATGATCAATGGCATAGTAAACCGGTGCGGCGAGGTTTCCAGTAGCAGAAACTACTTTTTCAGAGATTTTTCCCGTTCCTTCCGTATACGACATATACCATTTGCCAACAGGTTCCAATACCTTTTGGCCATCTATTTCTTTTTGTTCAAATCCAAATTCATACCGGCCGAAATCCATAATTTTCCCGGTATCATCCGGTTTAAATTTCAAGTCAAAAAATACCGACGTAGTACCGGTAAAATCTATTTTTTTACCATCCTTAACAATATGCCCCTTGATCACTAAGCCATCATGATAAAGTTTTACATATCCTGTCACCCCGGAATGCTTCCAATAAACTTCTCCGTCATTGATATAAAGAGGAACCGGTTTCTTCTCATCATCAAAAAAGACAAATCCGCGAATGATACTCATGGTATCAAATCCCAGAGGCGCCTCAGAATGAATTTTATAATTTGTATGCTCTATCGAAGCAATAAGGTCATACTCCGGCTGCTGCCATCTCAGCGTCACAGGCGCATCACCTTTTTCGGCCAGCTGTGAAATATAAGCATAAGCATGCCTTCCGAAGGACTGTTCCAGAGTATTCTGGTTTTCTTTTAGAAAAAGCCTGAAGTCTTCAAGCGCCGGCGATACAGATCTCATAATACTTTGGCCGGTGATTTCCGGATAATTCGCATAACAGATATAACCGTTTTCCGTAATATACGACTTCAATCCATCTGACACATGAATATCTGCGCATAATGCCGTATTACCTGCTTTACAGTTAATCTGTTCCACAATGACCGGAACCATTTCACCGTCAACATATTTCATAACAACATCGCCAACTTTAAGCTGTGCGATACGAAGTCCCGGATTTAACTCCTTAGCTGTCTTTGTATCAATGCATTTATAACCTGAGGCCGTCAGGATCAAATGATCCAGTGACATAAAAGGTGCATCGTCATTAATGGAATACAGAAAATCTACATGATTATTTTTTACAACCTCGCCGGAACATATAGATTCATTTCTCTGTGCATTAAGAATTCTGTCATAAGATTCAATATCTGTAATAGGCTTTAGAGAACCATCCTTCATAATAATACGTGTATCGGCCAGTACACAGCCGGAAGGTGCAGGAGCCTCTCTTTTATACTGGCGTTCCTGATAATCCGGTTCCTTTCCTGAAAGATACCCCTCACAGCTTTTTACAGATTTCATCCAGTTATACACTGTTGTACTCTGCCGAAAGATATCCACCTGATATCTTTCGGTAACAGGAGAGCCTGAAGGAGTGACGTCAACAACCGCCGACTCTGTTCGTGTTTCAATATGTATCTCCTGGCTTACAGCCTGTTCAATGGCCGTTTCAAAGTTTTTAAAAGTTGTGCTGTCTGGATTGAGCCGTCCCTGTAATATGGACGTCCATGGATAATTTTCAATAGTTTTCACCCGTTCACTTAAATCTGTTGACTTCCAGTCTTTGATCAGGTCATTATATTTGGTTTGATCTAAACAATACATCATACCGCAGATGAGGGGAAGAAGCATATGCTTTTCACTTACCTCATCATAATTAAACAACCCGATATATACATCCTCCTGGATCAGACAGTCATACAGCTGCTGTGCCGTATCAGTTTTGGAAGAAAATGCAGCCGGCATGTAGGTTTTCAGGGCAGTTCCCACCAGGGTCCTCCCTACCGTAGCATTATTCTCACTATACCATTGCTTCAGGTACTTATCTAAGCCATCCGCAGATTGTACAACTTTATTTATACTGTTTTTAGAAACCGATGCTGCGCATCGAAAGACAAAATGATTTACAAAATCAAGGATCTCACTATTGTAAGATGATAACTCACTGGATTTTGTATCTACCTGAGCGCCGGATGGAAAGAAAATGTTTTTAATCTCCGGATCAACACATCGGATATATTCGATAAATTTATCCGCATATACTTGTTCAAAATCATTGATTCCCTTTAGTGTTTCAATAATTTGTTCAACTGTCATAGGAACTCCTTTCAAAACGATCCACTATATAGCCCTTCAAAAACTCATAAATCTCTTCTTCCGTAGGCGGACATCCCTTCAGGAAATGCCGGAATTTCCTGGTACACTGGCCGATCCCCAGTTCTCCGGTCTTTCCTCTGAACCCCTGTCCGATACAGATTTTTTCTTTCAGTTCTTTCAGCCTCCCTTCTTCCTTCAGCTTCTGGAGCGCCGGTATCAGGTATCCGTAGCAGGCGCTGCAGGACTCTACTTCCTCCACCGCATCCTGGAGTTCTATGATCTTTCTCTCTTTGGGAAGTATGGCTTTTTCCTTGGGGAGATTCAGTTCCCGAAATTGGGCCAGTTCCCAGTCTTCCAGGCCGGCGCCCAGATCTGCAGCCATCTGGATATAGGGGATCTCCCCCATCTCATATCCCATAAGATGGGCCACATAAGCGTCGCATAATACCGGATCTGCGGCCGCCATGATCCGGTTCATTACCACTGGATTGCCTCCGTCTTCAAAATCCCAGTCTCCGCAGATATTGTCTACCACAATAAAGTCCTGGTGGATCCCTGCGGCCAGATGGGCGATGGGTTTATGAAGTCCCATTGCATGGAACCGCCGTTTTTCCGAGTTGGGGATCAGTCCCTTCATGTTTTTCAGGGCGCAGGTGATCTTCGTCTGGCAGTGTCCCTTCATCACCGGCACGTTGATCAGGAAATCCAGCTTCATCGCCTCATCGCAGATCTTCAATTCCAGCCCCTGGCAGTCATAGGATTCATAGCTGTCTTTCTGCATATCCAGAAATTCTACCCCGTATTTTTCTGAAAGGTCATAATATCCGCAGAGTCTGGCCGTATCTTCTGTCTTGTCCCCTACCCAGGATCCTTCCAGCATGACCAGATTTTTAAATCCTCTTTCCTGAAGATATTCTATGATTCCTGCCACGATCTCAGGATGGGTGGTAGCGCCCCAGGATGGTTCTGAGGGAGAGACCAGATTAGGCTTGATCCCGATACGGCACTCTTTATCCGGTATCCGGGAAGCCAGATCCGCCTCCTCTAAAAGTTTCTTTGTCATTTCCTTATAGTCTGTTCCATAGATGGCCAGGATTTCTGTATTTTCCATAGTTTACCGCCTTTCTCCCTGGGTTTTATAATAATATTTTAAATTTTGTATTTCTTTCTCTTTGACACCACTGCAGGCTGCGCTGGTACTATCCCGCCAAAAAAGCGCATTCCTCCTTAATATCTAAGATATTCATAAATTCTTTTATGCTGATCTTTCTATTCATTCCGATTTTATATGTAATATCCGAGGAATAATTGATATCCAAATGATTCCGCGGATGGGTCCGGGCTTTTTCATATATAGGATCATAATCGTATCTTATATATCCCTCCTCCATATGCCATAAGAGGAAAACCAGATACCATACCTCATTGATGTTCTGATATTCATAATCTTCTGCCACCTCCAGAATATCATCGATCATGGATTCCAAAGACTGGCTCATATGACTTTCCGAAGAAAAAATCCTTATAAGCATAGACAGCCTTCTGCTGTCGATTTCCAACTCTGTAATCTTATCGTATATTCTATAACTGCCATTCTTTTTTTCTATATAGAAAGGAAAACCTATTGAGAAATATTTATCTTTTGTTTCATAAAAGACTCTGCTCATTTTATCTTTGCACAGAATCACTTTGCTCTGTCCTGCTGTATGGTCTTCGACATGATCAATAATAATTTTTATAGTTTCCAACAGCAGCAATATAATATCCTGTTTGTTTCTTACCGGTTTTTTGATTTTTTCTGTAAAATATTCACCCGGATAGATTTCAATGTATTTTTCCATAAGCCTCTCGCTTTCCTAATTCATCAAGCTGTAATTTGCCCTGACAATATCATACAGCCGGTCTCGGTCCAGTTCATTTTTATAAGCGCTACGTATAATGGCATGTAATTTCTCCCTGTATACCTTCTCAATCCCGATGGTATCCATAATTTCTTCCACAATATCCCTCTGAGATTTATAAATATTTGTCCTATTGATTATGGCATTATTTAATTTTTCCTTTTCCTCATCATCTGGTTCCTGGATATGAAGGTAACCATTTTTTTCAACAAAATCTACACCATCTTTGATCTCGGCAATTTTTTCATAATCTCCATCCGGTATCAGGAAATAAGACGTGATAAAAGATCTGGTAAGCATCATATAAATAGAATTTCTATTTTGCAGATCCCTGTCCAGACCTGACTGCATCAGGCATATTACAAAGGGAAACTCCAGGCCTTTTACATTGTTTTTATTACTTACAAACACGCTGCCTTTGCTCTTTTTCTTGGATTCGTATCCAATATTCACATCCCATTGAAATCTTTCGCCTATTGCGACCTGCAGATTACTGGCTAATTGATAGTTTCTGTTGTCGTTTTCCAGAAACATGATCCCTATATCGTCCGGCTGTAGTGAAGTATTCTCCTTCTGCAGTTTCGCGATAATTGAAAGAATCCTGTTCAAATACAGTTCAGGCTTTGTTTCAATGATCTCAATATTTTTTATTCCGGTATTTCCCAGATCTTCAAAACGTCTCAACGGTCTTCGGTAAAGATCATAAAATCCCCTTTCTTTCCGAATATCATACCCGCAGGCCTCCCAGGATTTATCATCCAGCCATCTTAAATAGTGCTTTTTTTCAAACAGTCCCATACCAATAGCATGAGCGCACATAAGCGTCTTGGGATCTGTCCTGTAACATTTATTCAGAAGGAAGTCCGGATTTACTTCGCTGATCGTTTCCTTTTCGAAAACATTTTGAAAAATGTCTCCTGCAATATAAAGACAATATCTTGTCACTTTTCTGCACAATTCAAAAAATCCATCTGTAAAATCCTGGCTTTCGTCGATTAATATATAGTCGAAACATGGTTCAAAATTTTCCAGTTCATTTAATTCTTTCAGCGCTTTACGGCAGATTTCATCAAAAGTAATACTGTAAGAAAATCTTTCAAAATGCAGATTATAATAATTGCAAACATAGCTGTAAACGCCGGAATTTTTATCTCCCTTAGATCCCCAGCTGCTCATTACCCACAGACGTTCCTGCCACTTTATCTGCTCATCCACTTTCATAAAATCAAAAAATTCCGGGATACGGTCCCGCAGATTCTCGGCAAGTATTTTATTATGGCAGGTAAATACGATCTTCAGATCTTCTTTCCTGACATATAATTCCCGTATCTTGTGAAGCAGAAGCTCTGTTTTCCCCGTTCCTGCCAGTCCCTGGATAATAATTTTATCTTTATGGGGCTCGTCAAAAATAAATCTGGTCTGATCGCCGTCAAACAAAATAATTTTTTTCTTTATCTTTTCAAGAAGAGTTTCCGGATAATCAATACCTGTTCTTTCTATATCATTAATGCTACCAGTGAGTAAAGAAATCAAGAATTCCCCTTTTCTTTCTTCCTCTCTGGAATGCAGTCTATTGGCCTGCAAAAAATCCTGAAGGGGGATTTGCTGAATATCGTAATAATTATAGAATGCAGTAAACGTTTTTCTCCATTGGCGGGGCCTTCCCAGAACTTTCATATATTCATATCTATCTGAAAGATGCCCCAGATCATCAATCATATCTTCTGCAAAGTCATCAAAAGCATCCTGATTATTTCCATAATTAATAAATATAAGTTTGTGTTTGGGGATCAGCAGAACGAAAGCCTTTTCATAGTTGTATTTATATTTTTTCTCTCCCAGCGGTCTATTGACAATATAAACCGGATTTATTCCATGCTTTGCATAATTTTCGAGATCATTAAAAAAGTTTTCTACAGGCTCGTAATTTTCTATATTTGTATAAAACAAACTATCTATTTTTTTATTGTTCATTTTCCTCTCCTTTTTTCTGTTTTAATGATATATCCAGATTCAGTTCCAGTCCTTCTGCTATTTTTACCATCATATCTAAGGTAGGATTATACTCTCCGCTTTCAAACCTGCTGATACTTGGTCTGGAGACCCCAATAATTCCGGCTAATTCTTCCTGGGTCAGTTTTCTGTCTTTTCGAAATTTTATATATTGTTCGATTACATTTTTTCTTGTTCTTTTTTGTTTCTCCAATAATAACAGCTGTCCGTTTTCCTCTTTACTCATAATCTCTCCTTAATATCTGCGCCTCATTAGTACTATAGTGTGATAGTAACATATGTGTTACCATCAGTCAACTTATTTATATATTTATTTCCATTATGAAATATCAGGCACAAATTTTTCCCTTATTCCCATAAAACCTTATATAAATCCCTCTTTTTCCCCATTTTTCTCTTTACAACTCTATATAAGATTGTGTAAAGTAGTATCGATATTAATTACATATTATCCAGGAGGATTTTACTTATGTCAAAACCCAAAGCTTCTATCTTTGAAATGGACGGCGTACCGGAATTCGGCCAGGCTCTTCCTCTGGCCCTGCAGCATGTAGTGGCTATGATCGTAGGCTGTGTAACTCCTTCCATTATCGTAGCAGGCGTGGCGGATCTGGATCCTGCCGACCGGGTGATCCTGATCCAGGCAGCCCTGTTTGTTTCTGCTATCAGTACCCTGCTGCAGCTTTTCCCTGTGATCAAAGGAAAAAATTTCCAGCTCGGAGCAAAGCTTCCCGTGATCATGGGTATCAGCTTTGCCTATGTACCCAGTATGCAGGCCATTGCCGGACAATATGATGTGGGCACCATTTTAGGGGCTCAGATCATCGGCGGTATTGTAGCCGTCATTGTCGGTCTTACAGTGAAAAAGATCCGTATCCTGTTTCCGCCTATCGTTACGGGAACCGTGGTATTTACCATCGGCCTTTCCCTGTACCCCACAGCGGTAAATTATATGGCGGGAGGAACTTCCAGCGAAACCTACGGCTCCTGGCAGAACTGGCTGGTAGCGATTTTTACTCTGGCTGTTGTAACGGGACTGAATCACTTTGCAAAGGGCTTCTTAAAGCTGGCCTCTATTCTGATCGGCATCATTGCAGGCTATATCCTGGCCGCATGTTTCGGAATGATCGATTTTTCCGGCATCAGCTCTTCCGGTCTTTTCCAGCTTCCCCAGCCGCTGCATTTCGGCGTCAGCTTTGAGCCTTCCGCCTGTATCGCCATTGGCGTCTTATTCGCCATTAACTCTATCCAGGCCATCGGCGATCTGTCCGCCACTACTGTAGGAAGTATGGACCGGGAGCCTACCACCAAAGAGCTTCAGGGCGGAATCGTCATGTACGGAATTGAAAATATCATCGGCGCTTTATTCGGCGGTCTTCCTACCGCTACCTACAGCCAGAACGTAGGTATCGTTACTACGACTAAAGTTATCAACCGCTGTGTGCTGGGGCTGGCTGCCATCGTTCTGATCATTGCCGGACTGGTACCGAAATTCTCCGCTTTGCTGACCACTATTCCCCAGTGTGTACTGGGAGGAGCAACTATCTCCGTGTTTGCCTCCATTGCCATGACCGGTATCAAGCTGGTGATGCAGCAGGAAATGAATTTCCGGAATACTTCTATCGTAGGGCTGGCCGTAGCTCTGGGAATGGGCGTAACACAGGCGCCTGCCTCTTTAGCCGCTTTCCCTGACTGGGTAACCACTATCTTCGGTTCTTCACCGGTAGTCCTGGCAACTATCGTGGCGATCCTTTTAAATGTGATCCTTCCAAAAGAAGAGAAAAAGCAGAGTACTGCCGGCAAATAATAAGGGACGCTTTTGCCCCCTGTCTATTGTCGCATATAACAAAAACTGTTCCGCCAAAGAGAAATCTTCCCCGGAGCTGTCCCATGAGTCATACTCTCGATTCTGATCCATGGGGCTGCTCCTGCAAGTTCATAGATTCTTTTTGGGATGGAACAGTTTTTTCTTTTCTTTATATTTAAAATCCGTTTCCTTTTTCGAATACAACAGGTACTTGTACAAATGATACATAAAGATATGATATCCCGGCCTTTTCCCATACAGCACAGCGCTCCCCTCATACCAGGGGCTTTCTTTTACATAGCCTGAAGAAAGGCCGCTCATCTTCCCCACCTTATTCCAGACATGGTTTCCCTTTAACTCTTCTTCCGTCATTTTTCCCGCCGCTGTCTGATCATCTGCATCAAAGATATCATCAGAAAAAGGCAGATTTCCGAAGATCTGCGCTTCCTGAAAATCTGGTTTTCCCATAAAACGTCTTAATGCTATTTCCGTTTCCTGTCTGCTTCTGATCAAACGCGGATCCTCTATATGTTTCATAGAAAGCCCCTGGTTTCTCCCATATTCCAGCAGTATTTTTTCCAGCTCTTCCAGGAACCTTTTTCTCTCTTCATCCGCCCGGGCGTATACAGGTCTCCACTGTCCTTGCACTTTCTCATAACCTATGGTCATACCATGGGGCGCGCTGAAAATACTCTCAAACAGACTATTGCTGAAATATACTTTTTTTCTCAGACCTGCTTCCGGAGAAAAATAATAGCAGTGATAGTCTTCTCTTTTCACTCCCTTTGGCAGTTCATAAAGCCCCCAGTAATAGCCTGTCAGTCTCTCCTTTTTCCCCAGTATCCCCAGGGCCTGACAGATTTCTTTCTGCATAGACCCCGTCCATCCACTGTCAACCAAGGCCATAGAGACTTCCTCCGTCAGCCCTTCCTGTTCCAGATACCCCAAAAGGGAAGGCAGTCTTTTCCTGGAATTTGTTTCCACTGCTTTCAGAAAAAAAGGACAGTCTTCCAGCTTTTGACGGATTCTCTTTAAATGGGGATAGGGAATAGGCTTCTTTCTTTGACCTGTCATTCCCAGCTGTTCCAGAGTGCTCCTCTTTTCCTCCTCTTTGATACCGGAGCGGTCAAGGATCCTGTCCAGAGTCACTTCCGTAGCGCCTCTGCATATATAATCCAGGGCCGCCTCCATATCTCTGTGGTACATGGGCAGTCTGAGAGAATACCGGGAACAGCACAGATATCTGCATTCTATAGGCAGATGGAATCTTTCCACATAGATCCTGGCACAGCGGTACATCAGGTATCCGTCTCTTGCAAGAAAATAAAGCCGCCGGATCCCGTTACGCTGCGCTTTTCGTAAAATCCACAACACAAAGCCGTTTAAGGCTGGAGCCAGGATTTCTCTGGAGGTTTTATTAAAAACGTCTTCTTTTTTCATATTGAACACACCCTGCTGTTTTTCTATAGTATGTCCCAAACATGAAAATATCAGACAATAATATTATTGACTGCTGGCTGTACGGTTACATTTGATTTTCCATGAATTTAAACCGTTTTGCTATATTAACAAACAAAAAACTATCCCGGATCCAGAGCTTTGTGCAAGCCAGGATCTGGGATAGTCTCTTTTTTTCGGAGATTCCTCTCCATTATTTTTTCTATTTTCTTTTTTCTTCCTTCCCGGTCTCCCGGAGTCTTCCTGCTGCCAGGAGCATCAGGGCTGCCGCCCCTACTGCGCAGCCTGCCCCGATCCTTCCCGATACAGTGACCACTCTTCCCAGAAGAGCCCCCAGCCGGGGCAGGGCCAGGGTAACCTTGCCCATATAGCGGTCATATTCTACCGGAGCCAGATCTTCCTTCTCATTAGCGTCTCCCTTTGTGATGAACTGACCGGAGACCACCTGGTTCTGCACTACCCGGTGGGTGATCACAGCGCCTGTATCCTTTTCTCCATAAAAGGCGATCACATCTCCTGCCTCTATCTGCTCAGGTTCTGTCCATTTCACATAAACAAGGCTGCCTGTAGGTATCTCAGGTTCCATACTCCCGCTGATCACTTCATAAACTTCATACCCTGCAAGGCGGGGCAAGGTCAGAGGGATACAGCACAGGAGCACTGCCGCAAGTAAAATTCCTCCTGCCGCCTCCAGGAACAGGGCGGCCGCCGGGGTCTTCCTTTTTTTATCTTTCTTCCGTCTCATTAATGCCTCTTACGGTTTTTCAGCAGAAGGAAGGTCACCACGCCGATACCAACAACTGCCACTGCGGCTATGCCTATGAACACTGGCATATCTCCCACAGGTCTGGCATTACTCTCTTCATCCAGATCTACATTGCCGAGAGGGGTATCCTCATCATCAATGCTCTCCAGCTCCTCAGGTGCATCTCCCTCTTCTGCTTCCTCTGCGCCGTCGGCCTGAGCTTCTTCATCAGTCTGTGTATCTGCGGTACCATCTGCAGCTTCACCTTCCAGAGTGTTATCTCCAGCCGCTCCTGTTCCGGCTGCAGCTCCAGTGTCTGTTCCTGTTCCAGCTGCGGCTCCGGTATCTGTTCCGGTTCCTGTTCCAGTTGTAGTTCCTGTGCCTCCGGCAGTTCCTGCTGTTCCGGTCCCTGCCGCCGCGTTTCCGGCAGCAGTTCCGCCTGTAGTCCCCTGGGAAGCTGCGGCGCCTCCTGTTTCAGCGCCATTTGTACTTCCTCCGGCGCCGGATTGTGTTCCTCCTGAAGATGTCCCCTGTGTTCCGGCATCCTGCCCGCCGTTTTCTCCTGTCTGCTGGCTCTGGACAGGTCTGTATACAAAGGTAAATACATTGTCCGCCTCATTGCTGCCAAGGGTTCCTGTCAGATTGTAGGCCTGGGGCTGATACCCTTCAATATACTGAAAAGCCACCACCGGCCGGTCTCCTACCACTCCGTAGAAGTTCTGGCTGGGAGCAAGGGTATTTCCCTGGGCATCCTGGTAATTTACCTGATAAGTCACCATGTTTCCCCGGATCCCATATGCCACTACATATTCCTGGTCAGAATCCACGGCAAAGGAAGAATTTCCCACTGTATTGTTGTCCCGGCCGCTTTCACGGATCCCCTGGATATAATATTTAGAATCTTCCCGTAAGGCTGTCATCCCTGCCTGAGGGGTCACAGATATCCGGTCCCCATACTTCAGTCCTGTGATCTGTATCTGCTCCTGATCTGCGTATGTGATCTGTCCGCTGCCGCTGACAGATACGCCGTCTGTCCCGGTAAAGCTTCCCTGATTGCCGGCATAAAGAGTCACGGTATAAGTATAGCTTGCGTCATTTCCTCCTACCTCAGCAGACACCGGGGTAGAAAAAAGAAGCGCCGACATACACGCCGTTGTCAGGATCCGGCCCAATGCTTTTTTCAGCCTCATCTTATCTCGTCCTCCTTTTCTTCTGATCCCTGTCTCCGCCAGTTTCTTCAGCCTTTTTATTCTCTCTGATCCGGAGTATGCCGAGGATAAGACATAGGGCTCCTGCCCCGAGAGTCAGAAGAGAAAATAACATCACCCGGCTTGTATCCCCGGTCTTTACCACACGGCCCCGTCTTGCACTGCCGGCGTTCTCCCTGGTATCCTCCTTATCCGGATTATCGGTATCATTCCCGCCTCCGGAAGAAGTCTGATTGGAAAGCTCCACCGCAAAATTCATCTGCAGTCTTGCCAGAGTATCCTGGTACTCATTTCCCTGGGTCTCTCCTTCCAGCTTTACCTGGAGTGTGATCTCTCCTTCCTCACCGGATCCCAGAGTATCCAGGTAAAAATAATCTTCCAGAGAATTCGTAGCCTGATGGAGGCCTTCCCCGCTTTCATTGATGGTGTCGCCTCCTACTTCCTCGCTGCTGTAAAGGATATCCGACTGTCCCTGGGGATCAACATAAGTAAGGATATAGCTGTAGGCTCCGCCCTGGGCAACGCTCTGAGAATCCTCCAGACTCTGGAGCACCTGATTGGTCATGTACCAGTCTGTACCGGCGCTGTAATCGTTTCTGAGGCTCAGATGGATATCCGCCGTATCCCCCGGCTGCATCAGATAGATCGTATCCTCGATATCCGCATTTGTGAAAGTGCTGTTCATCTGGTTTCCGTCAAAGGATACTCCCCATCCGTCACTGCCGGAAAAGGTTTCTCCCCGGACGCTCATTGGAAAAGCCAGGGCCAGCAGCAGCGCCGCGTATGCTGTTCGTCTCTTTCTCATTATGTTCCCCTCCCTACTGCGCCAGGCTTATTGCGCCGTCATCTCCAACATTTACATCAACGCCCCAGGCGCTTTTGATGGCGTCCCGGGCGTTATGTGTCTGCACTGCATCCACCTCTGCCTCCAGGTTGAATTTCACGCCGTCATAATTAAAAGTCGTCACTGTTTTCGTCACTCCGTTTTCCACTGTAGTTTCTGTGGTTACTTTAGAAGCAACAGAACTGTCGATCTTTAAAGTATCTGAAAGAGCCGCTGTGGACTCTCCTACAGGCAGGATCGACGGCCAGTAAAGTACCGTCCGCTCCTCAGTAGAAGCATTCTCATCCAGGATCCAGCCGTTCTGGGTCAGATTCAGATCAATAAGATCCGGAGCAAGACTCTGTTCTCTGGCGCCGTCTTCTTTGGTCCAGTACCGGTAGATCCGGACTCTCACATACTCGTCAATATTGCCGCTGTTCCTTACGGAAAGCTCCTCTTTATAATTTCTTCCAAGTCTCAGTTTTCCATCTGTCTCATCCAGCATATTTTCCAGAAGGACGCCCTGGGTCTCCTTCCAGACATCCCCGCTCCCTGTATAATCTCTGCTGCTGATGTCCTTGGTCCCGGAGGCGGAAGTCTCCACCAGAGTCACGCCGATATCATACATCGCCATCTCTGCCGTATAATTTTCACTATAATAAGTCAGGGCTGCCCTGGCGCTTCCCACTGTGCTCATAGCCAGCAGGACCGCCGCTGCTCCCAGCAGCAGGACTGTTGTTTTCTTGCCCCGGGATGTACTTTTTTTATGATCTGGTCGTCTCATTGCGTCAACTCCTCCCCGTCAGCTGTTCCGATATCTGTGGTGGTATCCGCCGCTCTCTCCCAGTCGGCATAGGGCTGTCCTGCCTGGTCATAAAGTACCGGGGTACATTCCTGGACCACCACAATATTAAAGGTATCCTTATAATCTTCCGGCACAGTAATGGCGGCCAGCAGTTCAGAAGTATCCTCTCCCACCGGCAGGATCTCCTGGTAATACCAGTAGCCGTCCTCTCCCAGAGACCAGCCGCCTGCGGAACTGAAATCGATCTCAAACTGACTGCCGCTGAATACCTTTACCCTGACATAACAGTCTGTCTCTCCGGTATTGGATATCACGATATGTTTAGTCATATCTGTAACGTCTTCTTCTATTTCCGTCTCATATCCAAGTTCCACCGGATATCCTCCTGCCGCTGTAACATAGGTAGTAAAATATCCCATTGCCTGGCCAAGTCCGGCAGTTCCCAGCAGAGCAAAGGCTGCCGCTGCCAGGCAGACGGTTCTTTTTTTGATCTGTCTCTTTTTCATCTTCAGCCTCCTTACTCGCTTACCGCGGCGTTGTCTTCCAGTCTGCTCCACTGCCAGCCGCTGTTTTCGTCATATTGGAAATTATTGACCGCGCCATATCCGGGTACCAGTTCGTCATTATAAGTATTGGAAAATTCCATAGAAAGCTGCTGATCTGCAAGGATCACGCCCGTCTGGGAACCGGAAGATACCAGTTCGTAGCTTGCGCCGCTGTACACCTCTGTAACGGTAACACGGGTACCTGCGGGGATCCCTTCTGCCACTGCCGCCTGAGTGCCTGCGCTGCTGTGGGTGGTAGCCACCACATTGCTGTATACCGTCTCTCCCGCTTCATTCACGCCCTCGATCTGGAATACAAAGGTCACAGGTCCAAGAGAAGCATTGTAAGAATCCAGGGATTTCAGCACCTGAAGGCTTCCATATCTGGGACTCTGCTCCGGCTTGAGTACGATGGACTGATCATAAACCCATTGCCCCTGAGGCCTTGTCTCAGAGCCTTCATACTCCGGCCCCGGCAGCAGAGCCACCCCGGGCTGGAAAGTATACTCATAATATTCGGTCACCGCCGTATCGGAAAGGAGAAGATAAAGGCCGGTCTCAAGATCCTCCGCCATCCCCGTTCCTCCCTCTATGGTGATCGTAGCTTCTGGCTGGATCTGCCCCTGGGAGTTTTCAATGATGTCGACTCCCCTCTGGGCCACAGCATCCCAGTCCTGGGCGGTTTCCACAGAATCGATATCTTCCTCCAGAGACTGAAACCCTTCTACAGCAGTATATAAACCCTTCTCATCTACGGAAGCGATCCGGTAAAGCTGTGTGTCCCACCGGGCAGTTTCCAGATCCTCCCGGTAGCTTCCTTCCTGGCCGATATTTACGGTAAGAGAACACAACCTGTCTACCTCTACATCCCGGGCTCCGTATGCCGGCACTGCTCCTGATACTGCCGCCAAAGATACCGCTGCCAGGAATCCGGCAAGATATTTTCTTTTCTCTTTTCTTTTACTCATTCTTCTTCCTCCCCGGATATTTCAAAACTTTTTTCCTTCTTACAAATCTTATGATCACTGCCAGCAGAAGCAGAGCCGCCAGCAGGGCCAATCCATATAACATATAATACTCTCTCACTGATCTGAGCATGGTATTTTCATCTTCATTCTCTTCATCTTCCCCATGGTATTCCACCTGATGTCCCCGGATAAGAAGGCGGTGGCTGTTGATCCCATAAGGGGTACAGGTAAAGAGTGTGACCAGATCCTCCCCTTCCTGCTTCTGCATAAGGGACGTCAGGGTATCTATATCATCCTTATCTACCATATCGCTGATCTGATCTACCTCATAGGCCAGGACCTTGTCCAGCACATGGAGATAAAACTTATCTCCCGTCTCAAGCTGGTCCAGATCGGTAAAAAGCCGGGCCGAGGGAAGGCCCCGGTGTCCCGCGATAACGCTGTGGTTCCCTTCTCCTCCAACAGGAAGCCCTGTGCCGTACATATGTCCGGCGCCGATCTGAAGGACCGGATCTGAGGTGCCGTGATAAATGGGAAGCCGGACGTCGATTTCGGGAATGGAAATATATCCCATGATACCTGTGCCGCCCAGGTTCAGCAGATCCCAGTACTCTGTATCCTGAAGATTTTGTTCTTCCTGGGAAAATGCATCGTGGTTAAAAGTATTCTCCTGAAGGGAACGATTGTAAGCCTGCGCCGCCTCCCAGGCAGCTTCATATTCTTCCTCATCCAGATCTTCCACCGCTTCCTGATAAGTGGCGATGGCCCGGCTCTGGTGAAGCCGGTTCCACTGATCTGAGATAGTGGGATAGGCAAATATCCCTGCGCCAATAAGAAATATCAGGACCAGAAGGATGGTTGGCAAGTGTTTTTTCATTCTCTTTCCCTCCCTGCCGCTCTTCTTAACCACCGCTGTATCCCCGCAAGGACCGGAAGAAGGATCACCATAAGGAGGATCGCTATCACAATAGCTACGATAGTGGTACTTACCTGATCAGCATCTGCCGGGACATAGGTCACCGGAGCGTCTCCTGCGATACGGACTCCCCGGACAAGAAGCCTGTGGGAATTGATCCCGTAAGGAGTGCAGGTCATCAGAGTGCAGTAGTCCTTCTCCGGATCAATCTGCAGTTCCTCGATCTCCTGGGGCTCCACGATCCGGATCTGATCCACCTGATAAGTCATCTGCCGGTCCAGTACCGTGATGGTAAAGGTATCTCCCACCTCCAACTCATCCAGCTCCGTAAAAAGCCTGGCTGAGGGAAGTCCCCGGTGAGCGGAGATCACACTGTGAGTCCCCGCGCCCCCGATAGGAAGACTGGATCCCTGGAGATGGCCTGCGGCAATCTGAAGTACACTGTCCTCTGTCCCATGATAAATGGGGAGCTCCACCCTGATCTTTTCAATTGTCACATATCCCATGATACCTGTGCCGGAAATATCCAGGATATCCTCATAGCCTTCCACCTGGTCATAATTGACAAAAGGCATATCCACCTGGCTGAGGGCTTCATTGTAGGCTTCCGCCTCCTGAAACATCTCCTCATAATCCTCTTCCGACATAGACTCTACCGTCTCATTGTAAGTGGCCACTGCCCGGGACTGGGTCCTGGAGTTCCAGTAGTCGCTGACGGTAGGGTACAGCATCACGGAGAGCCCTATGATAAAAATAAGCACCAGTATAAGATTCGTCCTGTCTTTCTTCATAACTCTCTCCCTAAAGCTGTAATAAAGGAATCTTTTGTTTCCCCGGGAAAATCCCCAGGGAAACAAGTTCCTTAAAATTTTGTCCTGTTTATCTGTTCCTTATTAAATATGTCCTATTATTTTGCAGAACGTTTTCTAGTGATCAGGATCACTGCTGCGCCGATCATCAGGACAGCGCCAACTGCGTAGAAGATGCGGGTACCGATACCACCGGTTTCGGGAAGAACAGTACCACTAGTATTTAAAATATTATTATTTGTTGATTGCTCACCATTCATTGTCATATTCATTTTAGTCGTTGCACTGTCGCCTGTAGCATTTTCAGTATGACTTGCACTAATCACAATTGTGACATCTTCACATGTATTAAATCCTTCTGGTGTTGTTGTCTCTTTTAAAATATATGTTCCTGTATCCAGACCGGAAATATTGAAAGCTCCTGTAGTTTCTGCAGATGTCATCTCTATACCTGTCTCACCTGCTGCTGCCACACGATATTCACCGGGAATAACCCCACCATCTTCATCAGTTACTGCAACAACCGGAATCTCAGTTGTTCCTCCAGCGTTATATAATCTAAATCCAGCTCCTGCAAGAGGTACGTTAGTTCCTTCTGGATCACCAGTGCCTGGCTGAACCTTTGTATTCGGCATTTCATATGTAAATACCCACACATGATCTTCTTCTGTTCTTCCCAGATTCTCTCCTTCTACATTAGGATTATTAGAATACTGAAGATCAACTGTATTTTTATTGGAAGTTTCTGCATTGCCAGGCTCATTAACCACAGCATCTTCATTCAAATATGCATTGTAAATTACTTCTATAGTAACACCATTTGCAAGACTTTCTCCTTCAGCCAAATACGGAATAATATTATTAATAGTAATAGTCCACGGATTACTTCCTGTTCCTTCTAACCCTGTAGTGGCGGTAGAAATATATCCATTCTCATTGCTACCCTCAACATAAGGATCCACAACTGTATTTCCAACCTTAACAGATTCGATACTATCAAAAGTAACACCTACAGACATTGTATCCGTAAATACAATTTTATACTCTTTATAAGCTGAAAAGTCAGTATCTTTAGGAATTGTTGCAATTAATTTAAACTGAAATGGTTCATTAATCGCATGATCTGCAGTTTCACCCCATCCATTATTATCATTAGAGGCTGTATCCTTATCAGCGGTTTCATCCTTTACCTGCTTATCTATAGTTGGTTTTGCGCTCTTGGGTGTAACTATAATATCTGAGCCCACAACTCTTACAACATTTAAACTATATGCCTCATTTTTTCCTGCAAACTCAGAAGTATCTTTTAAGATATAATATCCATCATCAACAGAAACTGAGTTTCCACTAGTTACAGTAGCAAACGCCGTAGAATCAAAATCTACGTATTGTTCAATCACAGCAAGCTGTTCTTGATCAGTTCCGTTGCTAACATCCATTATAGCCTCAACAACCTCGTCCGAAACAGCTCCTGTTTTGGTTGTTCCATTAGCTCCCCACTGCAAATTTGTAAGCTTGCCATTACCATAAGTACCAGTAAAAATTTGATACACCGCAAAAGTATGCGATAGTTCACCTGTTCCAGCATCTGCAATAGTGATACTATGGGTTGCCGCGAACACTGTAATATTCATCGCCAGTACCATAACTGCAGCGATCATTAATGAAAAAATTCGTTTTAACTTCTTCATTTTCCTTTCTCCTTTTTCTTTGCTTTTTTCCTTGTTACTTTTTATTTTGAAGCGGTTCAGCTTCGGCGCAAAAGGTTGTCGCCGAAGAGACTTTTATCTACCCCTCCTTTCCCTCTTGCGTCTCATCCGATATCCGCCTAACAAACAGGCTGACGTCATAAGTATTGCGCCTCCTGTAAGGTAACCTGTAGTTCCAATTCCTCCGGTTTCGGGAAGTTCATAAGCTTCCATTTTGTTTCTGGCAACAATTACCAAATTTGTGCTGCCGGTGTAGGTAAATGAATAATTTTCTGGAGCCAGCTGTCCGCCATCCATTCCTATTCCCACCAACTGATAGCCGGAATCAGGATCAAGGACTTCCTGGAGCGTATAAATTTCTCCTTTTTGAAGACTGATATTATTTCCATTAATGTCCTTAATATCAGATAACCTTACATATCCGCCCTGGCTAATATCAAACTCTGCCAGTAAGCTTTCCTCATCAACCGTTTCCCCATGATATAAACGGAATCTGAATTTAACGTTTTCATCTGCTCCAAGCTCAGAGCCTTCTGGATCTACTACAACTTTCCGTATAATGGCGTCTGCCTCTATCATAACACCTACCTTAGGAGGCTCGGCAGTCAGATATATGTCGCCCACTGAATAGCGGTAACCAAAGCTGTTCCATGCGATCTGTCCTGGATTTGCGTCTTCTGCAATCTTGCCATTATAGCGGATAACCAGTGTATCCCCTGCAGCCAGCTGGAATTCATCATCCATTACGATCCGGAAGGATGTATCCCCTTCCTGCCAGGTTTCATGCCAGCCGCTTCCTGTATTTCCATAAAAGTCATCGCTGTCATAGGCCTGATCAACAGGTATCGAGGAAAAGTCTATGGTATATTCTTCAGGATCAACATTCTCTGAACTTCCATCCTCATGCTCCACGGTCAGAGCCATGGTATCCATGATATAAGAAACTACAAATTCACTTTCTCTCTCATCCTGCCAGTTTACCACACCTCTGTCATTCAGCCCCGGAAGTCTGTCAATAACAACCATATTATGGAATGAGGCCCGACTTACATTGTGGATATTATTAGTATAAGTGACAATATCCTCCGAACTCTCCACTGTAATGTAATTCAGATCTCCGGACTCCGGTGTCCCTGTAGCCCAGTTCTCAGGATCTACGTTTTCCTCTATCTCCTTCCAGGAAACAGAGCCGTAATCTCCCAGCGCATATACATAGGCAGAGGATTTAACACCGGAATATTCACCGTTTTCATCTCTCACCAATTCTCCATGTCCATCCTGGACTCCAACAGCGTTAAAATCATCCTCCGGATAAAGGGTTGCCGTGTTAACGTAAGTCTGATAGTTGGTAGCATTATAATAGGTATAAACAGTTAATACTGCATAGCCTCCTGGAGAAATGGTATAATCAGATCCCTCAAATATGAACTGATAGCTGTTCTTTCCGTCTTCCCCTGTAATCTCTTTACATAGATCTGATACATCCAGAAGTTGTCCATCTTTAGTATATCGCCCGTCAAGTTCATTATTAAATTTGTATCTCTGCAAAGTAAATCTCTGCTCAATGCCTGCTTTATCCGCCTGCTCACTGGTAATCAGCGTAAAGGGATCTGTCACAGCATCCTCCACTTTGTAATTTTCAAGGTCAACGGCACCATCGTTATACAGTTTTATTTCCCATTTTACAATGGAATCTGATCGGATGATCTTATCTTCCGGTATCTCAGTTTCTTCATCAACTTGATCCGTATAGTTAAAATAGGAAACTGCATCTTTTGTAATACCTGGGATGAGTTCTCTGGACGGTGTGATATCTACGGATGAAGAAATATATCTATAACCATCCTTCACGCCTTCATCCTGAGAAGTTCCGTTATTTTGGATATCATCGTAAGGTGTATTTTGGGTTTCTATCTCTGGATAATCACCGTAATTTACACTTTCGTCTACCTTGATCGTTGCCGTATTAGTCAGTGGCACATTATCTGCCACACTGCCATCCACTTTACAGATCATCAGGAAAGAAACAGCCTGTTCTGTTTCCAGCTGCAGTGCCTCCGTATTTGCTCTGTTTCCTAAGGTGAAAGTAACCTGACCCGTTGCACCATCAGAAACTTTTTTCACAAAAGATTCTACCTGATCGTTTCCACTGTAAGTTGTTATGCCGCCCCAGGGATTCGTCTGAACTTCATTCATCTTGTCTCTGATAGAATTCGTGATATTCCAATTTTGGTTATACACTGACACAAAAGATACACCCTCAGGCAAATTATCTGTCAGTTCATAGATAGTCACTGCATCTTTTCCCGTGTTTACAACCGTAATATTGTAAATAACGAGTTTATCCCCTTTTGGATCAGCATCAATAGCAAAAATATCTTTACTGCTGGTATAAGTGAGCTTCTGGTTTTCCCAATCGCCAATTCCCCATACACTCTTCTGAATATCTACAGATGCCTCCCCGCTTTCCCTATAATAGTTATCCAGAGAAACAGTTGCAGTCTGTCCGTTTTCAACAGTTATCTGAACACCGTTTTCATCATCATAGGTCTTTGCATGGCTTTCACTGTTAATCCTGTATTCAGAAGCTGTCAACGTATAGTCGTCCACTTTCGGAAGCAGTTCTTTTATTGTATATGTTCCGGGCTCAAGTTTTTCTTCAATCTCATAAAATCTATCAGCACCATACTCAAATTGTCGTTGGAATGGAATTTCAAGTTGTGTAGTGCCGTTTTCAAATACAATATCATTTCCTTTCTGATCTTTTCCAGTGATCACAAAGCTGACTTGTTTCATCTGACCATAGGAATCCTGAAAATCCTCATCCTCGTTCCATGCGGCCAGCTGCCAAGCATCCCAGTCGGCCCAGTAATATATGTTTTTCGCAAACGCAAGCTTACAGCCTTCCCCGCCGTGTACAGTTACAGAGTCCTCCAGGTCTCCCATTTCTACAGTATTTTTATAATCGATGACCTCTCCATCTTCCTTTTGATCATCTGTAAGGATGATCTGTGCCTGATATTTTATGACAATAGGATCCGACGTAGGAATTTCACCCTCGATCGTCCAGGTCAATACAATGCGCTTTCCGTTTCTGGTGACTTTTACCGTATCATTATTGATCTGAGTTGTATATACTGCTTCATTATCAATACTTCCCGTTGTAAAATCTTCCCAATCTACCGGTGAAGATGTACCGTCTTTTGTCATTATCAAAGCATATCCATAGGGGATCATTCCCTGCGGTAAAGTATCGGTTACTTCAAATCCTTCTTTGTGACTTGGATTCTCCGGATCATTGCTTATTGTTATAGTATAATCAAAAACTGATTTGTTCGGATAAACTGTATCCGTATCCTGTGCCACAGACTTATCCAGTTTAATGGGAGGAACTACCTCTACCCGGTCGTTGTCTTCTTCTCCATTGTCTCCTATGATAGTATTCTCAAGCCTATCCCCATCAATTTTATCTGTATCTACTTTACAGGTATAATAAAATACAAGTCTGTCTCCAGCCTTTAGGGGATCTACTTCCCATCTCAGTGTTCCATTTTCTTCTGAGAACTTCACATTATAAGTCTCATCATCATTAGATTCAATCTTATAAGTTCCATCTTGCGTTATATGATCTCCATTTTGCTCAAACTGAACATACTGGAACTCAAGGCCATCTGGAAGAGTATCTGTAAAAACAGATGACTCTGCCGCATCGATCTCACTTTCATTTTCTATCACAATTTTATATGTGATAAAATCCCCGTTTTCTACTTTGTCTGCACCGTCACTGGTTTTATCTACAGTAATTTTCACTTTCGCATAGTCCACATCCTCGTGGGTTGAAAAGTCTTTGTAAGACACATTATTCCTGATATTGTCCCCATTCTCCAGATCTGACATATCCTGATCATTGCTGTCTTTTACAGTGACTTCGAATTGCAGAGTAAAACCTTTGCCTGCTGGGATTTCTTCATCTGTTGTAGGCTGCCATGTGATAGTGCGGGTATCCGCGTCATATTCTGCGCCTTTTTTCTCAAGTGCATCAATCTGCTCCTTTGTCAATTCCAGATATTTGGGAAGGGTATCCGTTACTAAATAGTAATTCCCATCTTCGTCAATAGTATCAATGGGATGATCCCCGATATTGGTAAAGGTGATAGTATAAGTTATAGTCTCCCCTGCCTGAACGAATTCCTTATCAGCCTCCTTTTTAAACTCAGCTCTATCATCTGAGACTTTAGGTACCGTTGTTACTTCATCTGTACTATTTGAATTTTCATCATAATTCTTATATGGTACTGCTGTAAAATCCACATGGTTCCGGATAATGTCGTTACTGCTGGACACATCATAGTAGTTATCTGTCAATTCCAGATACTGAGAATCCAAACGCATCTCAAGCTTAAGATTTGTCTGTTCTCTGTCTTTCAAATCTTCATTAGACAGATTCTGATTAGGAATATTTAATTTGTATGTAATTCCTGTGCGTTTTCCTGTATCGTCAGTCACCCAGTCCAGAGCCGTCACCTTGCCGCCCTGAAGCTCTGTGAAATTTGCTATCACTATCCCATCTGCTGTTTTTACCTGACCATTTTCCGCATCAAGCACTGCATCTGAAGGAAACCACATATGACCATTTTCAAGAGTAAGGGTATCCGTGATCTCAATATGGTCTGTCCAGATAGCCCCCTCATCATCATGGTTATTTCCCACAGCAGTAATGGTGTAGATTAATATTCCTGAAAGTTTATCTTCATCTGCGTGTACCGCAATGGTATTATCATCTTCACCGTTTACTTTTTTAACAACAGGATCCCAGGTATTTTCCGCAGTCCATTTCAGAGTAACTCCGGAAGATGCCTTGTCTTTACTGTCATCCCAGGGATTTCCGGCAATTGTAGTCTTCTCTTTGTCCGCCTCAATTGTAATCTCTGTACTCTGGGGCATGATTCCGTTTTCACTTTCAAATTCCAGATCGAAATCTATAGTCGCACCCTGAGGAAGCTGGAAATGCACATAGGAAATTCCGCTTTCTTCCACCAGCTGCAGAATAACGTTTTCATTTCCTGTCACCACATTATGTTGTCCGTTCTCATCAAATCCCACCAGACTCAGACCTTCAGGGATCGTGCCAAGGTGGATCCATATATCTGTTTCATCCTGCTGATTTGCCCCAGAATAAGTAGCATTCACATGTACTTTTAGAGGATGCCCTGTGGTTGTCTCAGTCACATTTCCTTCTATAATAAAGGTATTGACGGTTACTCTTTGGTCTACCTGACCTTCTTCGGATCCGGAATCCTCGTTTATCTGAAGACTGTTTGCAGCCGTTCCCGGCTCTTCCACTGTCTCAGGTTCTTCTTCAGGTTCTCCATCATCTGTTCCAATATATGTATTATATGCCGCGCTCACCAGCCCGTATCCAACCATATCATCACTGTCTGCGCTGTACTCGTTCTCCGCTACGGAGTTGTCCACATTTCCTTCCACTACTTTGATGGAAGCTGCATTTCCTTCCTCATCTCTGTTTACTTCACTGATGACGCCGATCTGCTGCTCTTTGTCCTGTCCCTCCTTATTGAGGATCACCAGGTCTCCTGGCTGGATATCTGTATTATCTGAGGTGTAGTATCCCCAGTCGTTCATATCGCTAATCCACTGTCCCAGGTCCTCTGTGTTCACCGGGAACCTGTCTGCAGGAACTCCTGCATAGTTCAGGACAAATGCCGCAAAGTATGTATCCCAGTCGCCGTATATGTCGTCTCCCGCCCAGTCGGCGTAGCGTGTATAACCATCTGTGGAATCGTCCTCATTTACCCTGTAGTTGTCAGTGCTCTCTGTATAACCGATCTGTGACTTTGCGATAGCCGCTGCGTCTGTTCCCCACTGACCTGTAAACTGGTAATCTGCAAAGGCTGCCGTCCACTGGTCCTCTGTCTCAACTGCCTCCGGGTTGGAGTAGCACGCCAGGGTGTGGGTATGTTCTTCCATGCCGCAGGTCAGTTCTGTACCGGTTCCGCAGCATTCTTCTGTATGAACATGTCCCTGGCTTTCTTCCTGGCCGCAGGTCAATTCCCTTGTCGTTGCGTAGCAGTCCTCGGTATGGGTATGGGCTCCTTCCCCTTCTTCCATACCGCAGGTCAGTTCCTGTGTATAGCACCCTTCGTTGTGCGTGTGGTTCTCATCTTCCGGCAGGGTACAGGTCAGCACCTGTGTGTAGCACCCTTCGTTGTGGACGTGTCCCTGGCTCTCTTCCTGGCCGCAGATCAGTTCATCTGTCCGCACCTGGCTGTAACAGGCGTCTGTATGGGTGTGGCCCCCTGCGCCCTCCTCCTGGCCGCAGACAATCTCCTGTCCGTAGCACCCTTCGGTGTGGGTATGCTCTTCCTGGCCGCAGTATGTCTCGCCGCTCATGGCGATTCCCGGCTGCATGAGCCGCCAGAAAACCACTCCTGCCACAAGGATACTGAAGCAGGCGATCAGGCTGTACAGCCTTCTTACTTTTCTCTTTCTTTCTTCCGCTTTTTTAACTTGTTTTCTTACATTTTCCTGCATATCTCTGCCTCACTTCTATTTTACGATTCCAATCCGGTCCAGCGGCCATACGCTGAAGGCCACTTTTCCCATGATCTGTTCCTGTCCAATGAAGCCTACCTGGCTGCTTCTGCTGTCTATGGATACGGAACGATGATCCCCCATGACAAAAAGTTTCCCCTCCGGTACCTGACAGGGAAGCTCTATATCACATTCCCCCAGGCTTTTGTCCCGGACATATGGTTCATCCAGAAGCTCTCCATTTACATATACGTTTCCTTCTTCGTCTATATCTATATAATCTCCTGCCGTGCCGATCACACGCTTCAGAAGTATCCTGCTCTGATAATAAAAGGCGATAGGATCTCCCGTCTCCAGATCTTCCGTCTTCTGAAGGACCAGGATCTCTCCGTCCTCGAGCAGCGGTTCCATGCTGTCCCCCGATACCTGTATCACCGGGAAGAACTGGGTGGATATCAGGACGGCCACCGCCGCCACCACGGCCAAAAATCCCAGGGTACTAAACAGGTTTCTCCGGAATCTTGACCGGTTCCTGAGCTTTTCTCTCTCCCTGGCAACCTCCTCTCTGGAGGGAATGACCACCTCCCGCGGCTCATTTTTCTTCATCGCTGTCTCCTTCCCATTGCCCTGTAATCTCTGTCATATGCTCTTTTTCCTGGGACGGGACCTCTTCTGTCCGGTTCCCGGTTTCTCTGGGGATCTCTTTTTCCGGATCCCTGGCTTGCCAAAGGATCTCTTCTGCCTGGTTCCTGGCTTCCTGAAGGATCTCTTCTGCCTGGTTCCTGGCTTCCTGAAGGATCTCTTTTGCCTGATTCCTGGCTTTCTGAAGGTTCTCTTCCGCCTGATCTCCGGCTTCCTGAAGGATCTCCCCGGCTTTTTTCTCAGCTTTTCTTTTTGTCTCCTCTGCCTTTATGGCTGCTTGTGCGGTCTGCTGTCTGGCTTCCATTTCTCTGCGCCACAGGGAACCTTCCACGCTTACCCGATATTGATCTACTGTTTTCTGTGCCGCCTCCATCAGTCCGTTAAGCTCCGCGGCGGCCTGGGCTATGGAACCGGCTTTTTCTATCCGCAGCTCCCGGTCTTCCAGCCGGCGCTTCAATTTTTCATTTTCCTTCGTCTGCTCCTCCAGGTCTTCCTGCAGCCGGTAGATAATGTCTACCAGTTCCAGCCGCCTGAGCTTTCTGAATTCAACCTGTGCCATTTTCCCACTCCCTGCTGTCTATAGATGATCGTTGTTCTAGGTCTTCGCGGCTTAATGCCTCATCTATGATCTTTATCAGTTCCAGCACCGAGCGGAAAGGAAGGGTCTTCTGCTCTTCCGTCCAGGTCACCAGTCCCTGCCAGCTGCTGTGCTGTCTGGATTTTACACGGATGATAAAAGTTCCCTTGTCACCATGTTTTCTTAATAATTCTTCATCACTCATAACTTTCCTCATCCTTCTTTTCTGTATCTTTTTTTTCTTTGACAGGAAAGACCGGTTCTCTGTTCCAGGAAAGGGAAACTGCATGCTGTCAAAAAGATCGTCCATAAGGAACAGCGCTTTCTCTATCCCCTGAAAAGGAAGCATCTGCTGCGCATACCCATGATAAAGCCTTCCCCTTATCTGAGGTACGCAGGAATCTATACACAATACTACCCCGCAGGGGGAACCGATATATTTTTCCTCTGTCACCATGCCCGCCTCGTCTTTCCAAATTTACCTTACCTGTAAGGTATCATTTATTGTTTACCATTAATATACCAGTGTCACAGACAAAAGAAGCGTCAAAAACCTTTTTTAAAAACGGTTTTTGACGCTTCTCTATTGTCGTATTTGATCATTTTCTGTTTCAGATCTCTTTAAGCCCACTGGTGATATAATAGCTCACCCCGGTTCTCTGCCTGCCGATGAGGAAATGGCCGTCGATCCGTTTCTGGACCAGACGGCAGTTTTCTAATGTAATATTCGTAAGCAGGATCAGATACTGGCCTTTCCCATACCGGTTCACCACATCGCTGCGGCGGATAGATCCCAGTATGGCCTCCCCCAGACGCAGGGACAGATCATCTAGCTGCTTTCCTTCTTTCATAGGGTTTCCTTTGCTGTCTACCACCGTACACAGCATCAGATAGATGGAGTAGCCGTTTCTCTCGGCCAGACGGTTGAGCATCTGATAGATCCCCTTGAATACAGGATAGCTGCACACATAGGGGCCGCTCTTTACCTGGGTCTCATCCAGATTTTCCTGTACCCTCTCCAGGGTATTGTATGGATGTACGAACTTATCCCCCAGTTGCTTAAGGGAATCCATCAGCTTCTGGGAAGGCTTCATTCCCCTTTCTTCAAAATACATCTGGACAGTATCTGCGTAGTATCTGTCAGCCTCCTCATACTTTCCCATTCCGATCAGGGCTTCCATCACCACAGATTCCCAGTCAGAAAAGGGGGCTGTCTTCGCAGCGTACCGTCCGATCTTTTCCATCTGGATAAAATCCTGCAATTTGTGCCGAGCAGCGGCCACTGGTGCGTTTGCCAGCGGCCACTCGGCGG
>ERZ1643247.445-NODE-445-length-50324-cov-62.719231_pt1 | contig 50324 bp, 40 predicted proteins | sample MGYA00579264_ERZ1643247 | MGnify/ENA primary metagenome ERZ1643247 (study PRJEB29033, sample SAMEA4952262) | chicken gut metagenome | biome: Broiler Chicken; feature: Gastrointestinal Tract; material: Caecum | place: Ireland | collected 2018 | study: Broiler... | reverse complement strand
ACTTTCTGCTGGCCAGAAAGTAGGGGCCCCCGCGCGGCCTGAGCGCGTCGAAGGAGAAAGTGAAAATTTTCAAAAAGCGTAAAAAGGACCAACAAAGTTTCCCCGAAAAAAGTCTCTAGGGCGGCTAAGGCTGCAAAACCAGAGGAAAATAGAAAAGAAGGAGACACAAAGCGTCTCCTTCTTTTCATCGAAGCTCCACCGCTTCTGCAGATCTGCACCGCCCCGTTTTTTCGTCCAGGTCAAACAGGCAGCCGTTTAATTTCATCGGCCCCTCCTGTACGAGTGCAAACCGCACCGGCATCTTCGTGCGCATCTTCTGAATCGTCAGCTCCGGCTTCACGCCGAGCACCGACTCCACCGGGCCCGTCATGCCGAGGTCGGAAGTATACCCCGTCCCCTTTGGCAGCACACAGGCGTCCGATGTCTGTACATGCGTGTGCGTGCCCCACACCGCACTGACGCGCCCGTCCAGATAATACCCGAGGCTGCGCTTTTCGCCGGTCGCTTCCGCGTGGAAATCCACCACCGTCATCTTCGGCGCGTCCTTTAGCAGCGCATCCGCCGCGTAAAACGGGTTGTCCATCGCTTCCATATACACCGTGCCCAGAAGGTTTAAGACCCCTAACTGCACACGGCCGAAATCGAGCACCGCAAACCCGCGTCCCGGCGCCCCGGACGGAAAATTCGCCGGGCGCAGAAGCTGCTCGCACTCGTCGTAAAGATCATACGTCTCGCGGCGGCGGAAGCTGTGGTTGCCGCCCGTCAAAAGGTCTACGCCGCTGTCGAGCAGATAGCGCACCGACTTCGCCGTCACGCCGTTGCCGTCCGCGCTGTTTTCCGCGTTCGCAATGACCACGTCGATGCCCTTGTACCGTTTAAAGGCAGGCAGCTTTTCCCGCAGGAACCGGCAGCCCACGCTGCCCACAACGTCCCCAATTGCAAAGAGCCGCAAAAAGCCTCCCCCTTTCTATCCGGGTGCACGCCGCTGTGCGCCCGGCGTTTTCACTTAATCCCGCGCCTTCTGCGCGACTTCCTCGTGCAGGCGGTCGATGAAATCGTTCACGGACATCGCGCCGAGGTCGCCCGCCTTGCGGTGACGCACGGAAACGTTCTGGTCTGCCATTTCCTTGTCGCCGATGACGAGCATGTACGGCGTCTTCTGCAGCTGTGCCTCGCGGATCTTATAGCCGATCTTCTCGCTGCGCTCGTCGACTTCGACGCGCAGCCCCGCGCTCTCGAGCATGTCGCGCAGCTGCTCGGCGTAGGCGTGGTGGCGCTCCGCAATCGGCAGCACCTGCACCTGCACCGGCGACAGCCACAGCGGGAACGCGCCCGCGAAATGCTCGGTCAAAATGCCGATGAAGCGCTCCACCGAACCGAACACAACGCGGTGGATCATGACCGGGCGGTGCTTCTGGCCGTCCGCGCCGATATATTCGAGCTCAAAGCGCTCCGGCAGCTGGAAGTCGAGCTGGATCGTGCCGCACTGCCACGTGCGCCCCAAGCAGTCCTGCAGATGGAAGTCGAGCTTCGGGCCATAGAACGCGCCGTCGCCCTCGTTGACGTCGTAGTCGTAACCGAGCTCCGTGATCGCCTCGCGCAGCACGTTCGTCGCGTTCTCCCACGTCGCCTCGTCGCCCATGTGGTCCTCCGGCATCGTCGAAAGCTCGATGTGGTACGGGAAGCCGAACGTCTTATAGACGCTGTCGATCAATTTCACGACGCCCTTGATCTCGTCCTTCATCTGTTCGGGCGTCATGAAGATGTGCGCGTCGTCCTGGTTAAAGCAGCGCACACGCATCAGCCCGTGCAGCGCGCCGGAAAGCTCGTGGCGGTGCACAAGGCCGATCTCGCCCATGCGCAGCGGCAGGTCCTTATACGAGCGCATCTTCGTCTTATACACGAGCATGCCGCCCGGGCAGTTCATCGGCTTAATCGCATAATCCTCGCCGTCGATGACGGTCGTGTACATATTCTCCTTATAATGATCCCAGTGGCCGCTGCGCTCCCAGAGCTTGCGGCTCAAAATCACCGGCGTGCTGATTTCCTGGTAGCCGGCCTTCTTGTGGACCTCGCGCCAGTAGTCGAGCAAGAGGTTCTTTAAAATCATGCCCTTCGGCAGGAAGAACGGGAAGCCCGGGCCCTCTTCCATAATCGTAAACAGTTCGAGCTCGCGGCCCAGCTTGCGGTGGTCGCGCTTTTTCGCCTCTTCGAGCATGTGCAGGTAGTCCTCGAGCTGCGACGTTTTCGGGAACGAGATGCCATACACGCGCTGGAGCATCTTGTTGTTCGCGTCGGCGCGCCAGTAAGCGCCCGTGCAGTTCGTGAGCTTCACGGCCTTAACCTGCCCCGTGCGCATCAGATGCGGCCCGGCACACAGGTCAATGTAATCGCCCTGCTCATAGAAGCTGATTTTCTCGCCCTTGCCGCTGTGCTCCTGGATCAATTCGACCTTATAATCCTGGTGCTTTTCCTCCATCAATTTCAGCGCCTCGTCGGCGGGCATCTCGATGCGCTCGAGCGGGATGTCGGCCTTGATGATTGCCTTCATTTCCTTCTCAATCGCGTCCATATCCTCCGGCGTGAGCGTGCGGGGCAGGTCAAAATCGTAGTAAAAACCGTTTTCAATCGCGGGACCGATCGCGAACTTCGCGTCGGGGAACAAATGCTGCACGGCCTGCGCCATGATGTGCGCGGTCGTGTGCCAGTATGCGTGCTTGCCTTCGGTGGAATCAAACGTCAAAATCTCCACCGTGCAGTCGTGGTCGAGCTTCGTGCGCAGGTCCACCGCTTCGCCGTCGACGCGCCCGGCACAGGCCGCCTTCGCAAGGCCCGCGCCGATGCTCTGCGCGACTTCGTAAACGGTGACGCCTGCTTCATACGTGCGGACGTCGTCTTTGAGTTTTACTTGGATCATTGGAAACGCTCCTTTTTGAAAATTCCCCGGCGGGGGTGTTTCTTGGGGGCAAAAGCCAAAAAAGGCCCTGCCCCAACACTGGGGCAAGGCCAATGCGTTCTAGTCTCGCGGTTCCACCCAGATTACGCCCCATCGGAGAACCCCTTTGCGGCGCATCTCATTTGGGGCCTATAACGGGGCCCTGTGCCGGCACGCCTTCTTTCGGCGCGCACTCCGAGGTGGTCACCTGTTGGCACGCTCTGCGGCGGGCGCTTTCAGCCGCGGCGCCGGCTCTCTGGCGCAGAGGGATGCCAGGCTTCCTCATCAACGTTTTCAGATATCCGTTTTTTTGGATCGATAGAAGCATACCACCAAACGCCCACGTTTGTCAACCGCTTTCGTGCGGAAATTTATGTTTTCAGGGAAACTCCAACCGTGGGATTCCAAAGGGGTTGAGCCCCTTTGGCCTGTCTTTGCTACTTTCTGCAGGAGCAGAAAGTAGGACCTTCAAGAAAAGGTACACCGCCAGGTGTGGCTTTTCAAAAGTAATTTCAAGAAAAGAGAAGATCCTTTTCGAAGCCTTTGCAAATCCACCCGCAGAAGCTCCAGCTCCGAAGGAGCGAGGAGTTTCCGCCCCACCGAGCGCAGTTCCTAAACAAAAAAAGAAGGGCAGAACCCTTTTTCAAAAAGCGGTTCTGCCCTTCCCAAAAAGCTCTCTCGATGAGAACTTCTTACTTCACTTCGACCTCTGCGCCGGCTTCCTTCAGCTTTGCAGCGATGGAATCGGCCTCCTCCTGGGAGACGCCTTCCTTGACAGCCTTCGGAGCGCCGTCGACGAGCGCCTTGGCTTCCTTCAGGCCCAGGCCCGTGATCTCGCGGACAACCTTGATGACCGGGATCTTGCTTGCGCCCGGCGACTTCAGGACAACATCGAACTCCGTCTTCTCTTCTGCAGCCGGAGCAGCACCGCCGGCTGCCGGAGCAGCAGCGACAGCAACCGGAGCCGCAGCAGAAACGCCGAATTCCTCTTCCAGAGCCTTCACCAGTTCGCTCAGCTCGAGAACGGTCATGCCCTTTACTTCTTCAACCAGCTTTTCAACTTTCTCAGACATTGTAATACCTCCAACATGTCGATTTCATTCGTTTTTTACGCTGCCCGTCTTTGCGGGCATCTTCTTATGCCTGTGCGGACTGCTTTTCGGCAATCGCGTTCAGCGCAATCGCGAGGCCCTGGATCGTGCCGTTCAAGACGCGCACAAACCCGGTGATCGGCGCATTCAAGCCGCCGAGGACCGTCGCCACCAGGACTTCCTTGCTCGGCAGATCTGCCAGCGCCTTGACGCCTTCCGCGTCCACGGCGCCGCCGTCTACGAAGCCGCCTTTAATCTTAAAGGTCTTGCTCGTATCTGCGTACTTCTTCAGTGCCTTCGGCGCGCTGACGTAATCTTCGCCCAGCGCGAGGGCCGTGCTGCCTTCCAGAAGGCTGTCGAGCCCTTCGATGCCGGCCTGCTCCAGCGCACGCTTGAGCATCGTGTTCTTCACGACCTGATAGGAATCGCCAGCTTCACGCATTTCCTTGCGCAGCTTGGTGTCGTCGGCAACGTTGATGCCTTTGTACTCGACGAGCACGCCCACGTTCGCGTTCTTGATCTTTTCCGCAAGATCCGCGACAGCCTGCTTTTTGGCGTTCAGTGTTTTCTCACTTGGCAAATGATTTCACCTCCACGGGGCGTTCCCCGAAACCAAATCTTCAACAAAAAAGCCTTTCCCCCAATACCGGAGGAAAGGCAGAAATTCTACTTCCCGGGCGCTTTGCGGCGCACGTTCTGATTTCCGCATTCCTCGGCAGGCGGGAGACCCCTTTGCGCATTTAGATGCACCTGCTGTCTTTGGAACAGCATAAATTATTATAACCGCTTTCGCGGTGGTTGTCAAGGCTTTTTTTGATTTTTGGGGGCGAAAGCTGCCCCGAGGCTTTTGAAATTTTGCAGGCTTGCCGCCTGCGGGGCTTTTTTGCTTAGAAAACTTTATTGATCCTTTTTACGCCTATGAAACTTCTTCATTTTCCCTTCGACGCGCTCGGAGGTCAATTTGCAGGCTGCGCTTGCGGGGCTTTGTTTACCCTCTTTCCGCCTATTAAAATTCTAGTTGATTCCTTCGACGCGCTCGGGCCGCGCGGGGGCCCTTACTTTTCTGCTCCTGCAGAAAAGTAAGCAAAAGAGCAGGCTCAAGGGGGCCCTTCGCCCCCTTGAGAATCCTCCCGCTTGCGGTCGCGCTAGAGTGCCCTTCGGGCACAACCGCGCGAGGGGACGGCGGAACTCCTCGCCGCTTGCGCGGCTGGAGCTTCCGCGCTGTTGAGGAAGGCCGCGAGCGCGTGCGCGCCCGCCAAAGCATTTGCGGCAACGCCTCCGCAAATCTAGCGCGGAAGCCCTTCGCCGCGAAGCGGCGGCGGGTTCCGCCCCTCCCTCGCGCGAATTGCGTGCGAAGCACGCGCCAGCGCGAACGAAGGGGGAATCCCAAAGGGGGCGCAGCCCTCTTTGGCCAGTCTTTGCCTACTTTCTGCTGGCCAGAAAGTAGGGGCCCCCGCGCGGCCCGAGCGCGTCGAAGGGAATAAATTAGAAATTTAAGAAGACATAAAAGGGATAACAAAAGGCTCCCAGCAAAAAACAGTGCCTGCGAAGTGCCCCGCAGGGGTAAGCGCGTCGAAGGACTAAAATTAAAATTTTAATAGGCGCAAAGGGGATAAGAAAATCCAACGGGCAGAAAAGGCCCCGGGGCGGCTAAGCCCCAAAAATAAAAAGAGAGGCCCGAAAGCCCCTCTCCCAAAAAAGCATTAGAAGTCTTTATACTTCTTAACCTTCTTCATATTGCGCTTGTTGCGGCTGTAAATCAGCGCGAGAATGATATAAATCACAACGAGCAGCAAAATGACCGAGCCGATCAGAATAAACCACGGCGACGTCAAAATCTCCCCAATCGTGTTCGCCGAATAGACGACCTGGCTGCGTTCGACGCTCTCCGACGCGACAAGGTTGACCGTCGCGAGCGTCTGGTTTGCGTACATGAGCGTCGCCGTGCCGATGACCTGGCCCTTCTGCACAGGCGCCTCAACCTCGTCGGGCAGGCTCGGCGTGAGCACGACGCTCGACGCCGCCACATCGTTCGGCAGGACAGCCGAAACGTCCGTCTCCGGCTCATACTGCAGGGTATCCTGGTTCCACGCGTAGGCGAGCTTCACTTCCCCGACGGGCATGTTGGCGCTCGCGACCTTCTTTAATTGGAAATTCCGGTACGCCCAGCGGTACAGGCTCCGCGTGTCCGTCATATCGCAGCGGTTGCCCGTAAAATCGCCCATCACGACGCATAAGTACGACTGCCCCTCCGCGACGGCCGTCGATACCAAACAGTGGCCGGCCTCATCGGTGTGGCCGGTTTTGACACCGCGCGCGTATTGATACCAATACTGCTGGCCCTGCTGGTTGCGGTCGATTAGGTAGTTCGTCGTCGAGAGCATACGGCTGACGTCCGGGCGGTTCTGCGGCGTCGCATAATACGTCGTCGTGTTGACGATCTCCTGGAAATAATTATAGGAAAGCGCCGCCTGCGTGATTTTCGCCATATCGCGCGCGGTCGTGTAATGGTCCGGGTCATGCAGGCCGTCGGGGTTCGCGAAATGCGTGTTCTCACACCCGAGTTCGGCGGCCTTGTCGTTCATCATCTGCACAAATGCGTCGAGGTCGCCGTTTCCGACGTAGCTTGCGAGCATGACGGCCGCGTCGTTGCCGGACGGCACCATCATGCAGTAGAGCAGCTGGTGGACCGTAAACACGTCGCCGACCTCCATGCCCGCGACCGAGCTGCCGGTGCCCTCAATCACGGATTCCATCTCTTCGGTATACGTGACGGTCTCCGTATCGACGTTCGTGACGTGGTCCATGACGACCATATACGTCATGATTTTCGTCGTGGACGCGGGATACATTTTCTGGTCGGCATTTTTGCTGTAGAGCACCGTGCCGGTATCGAGGCTCATCAAGAGCGCGGCGGTGCTGCCGACGTTGAAATCGGGCGTATAGGTGGCGTCGCTGTTCTGCACGGGCACATATTCGGAAGACACCGGCGATTCGGAACTCGCCGTCCCGCTTTCGCTGGTCTGGGAAGCCGCGGAAGCCGTGACGTCCGCGGCCGCGGCCGGCGCCGTCCATACGGAAAAGGCGGTAAAGGCCGCCAGGAAGAAGCAGAGGAGCCGTTTTTTCATGGATGTTTCGCCCCCAATATGATAAAATAGACGCAAAGGTCTCGTATTTTCGAAGGAAAGCCATTCGGCTTGCTTTCCAGTATACCAGCATTTTCGCAAAAAGAAAAGGGCGCCGGGGGAGATTTGGGGGCGCAGCCCGCCCCCAGGGGGGGTTGGGGGGCTTGCCGCTCCGGGGTCTTTTTGGGCCGTTGACTTTGTTTACCCTCTTTACGCATATTAAATTTTTAATTTTGTCCTTCGACGCGCTCGGGCCGCGCGGGGGCCCCTACTTTCTGACCAGCAGAAAGTAGGCAAAGACTGGCCAAAGAGGGCTGCGCCCCCTTTGGGATTCCCCGCTGCGGTCGCGCTAGAGTGCCTTCGGCACAACCGCGCGAGGAAGCCTGCCGAACTCCTCGCCGCTTCGCGGCTGGAGCTTCGGCGCAGATTTGCGAAGGCTTTCGCCCCCTTGCCCCCACGTTCCCCAAAGGGGAAAGCCTACCGTTCACGCGCGCAGCGAAGCAGCGCATAGAACAAAGCTAAAAGTCAAACAAAAACGAAAAAGTCAAGCCAAAGATTGCCGATCATGCGCGAACGCGCATGGGACCGCGTCCAACGCAGCATTACGGCAGCGCCTACGCAAGTCTAGCGCGGAAGCTCCAGCCGCGAAGCGGCGAGGAGTTCCGCCGTTCCCTCGCGCGAATTGCGGCCGCAGGCCGCGCCAGCGCGACCGCAGGGGGATTCCAAAGGGGGAACCCCTTTGGGCTGCTCTTTTGCCTACTTTTCTGCAGAAGCAGAAAAGTAGGGGCCCCGCGCGGCCTGAGCGCGTCGAAGGAAAAAATGAAAAGTTTAAGAAAAGGAAAAGAGGATTGAAAAAAGCCCCGCAGGCGGCAAGCCTGCAAAATTTCAAAAGGCCCCGGGGCGGCTTGAGCCCCCCCCAAAGCCCCGCAGGCGCCGCCTGCAAAAAAAGAAAGGACCACAGCCATGTACTTACTCCATACCGCCGACTGGCATTTGGGAAAAGCCCTGTTCGGCCGCAGCCTTTTAGAAGACCAGGCCTATTTCCTCCTCGAATGGCTGCTCCCGCTTCTCGACCGCGAACGCCCCGATGCCGTCCTCCTCGCGGGCGATGTGTTCGACCGCCAGGTCCCGCCCACCGAGGCCGTATTGCTGTTCGACGAATTCCTGCGCGGCCTGCAGGCGCGAAATCTCCCGCTGTTGGCCGTGACCGGCAACCACGACGGCGAAAAGCGGCTCTCTTTGGGCACAAGTTTCCTGCGGCGCGAAGGGGTCGTGCTCGCCACCCGGCCGCAGGACCTCGATACCCCGTACGTGCTCGAAACGAAGGCCGGCGAAAGCGCGCGGTTTTATTTTCTGCCCTACTGCACGCCCGCCGCGGCGCGCGAGGCACTCGGCGACGACTCCATCCACACGCAGAACGACGCCTACCGCGCGCTGCTGGGGCGGCTGGAACTGCCGGACGATCTGCCGAACGTGTTGATTACCCACTGCTTCGCGGCCGGCTCCACGGCCGGCGCAAGCGAAAACCCGGCGTTCGTCGGGCCCGCAAGCCAGGTCGGGCTCGATTGCTTTTCGCCGTTTTCCTACGTCGCACTCGGCCACCTGCACAGGCCCCAGAAGGCCGGCCCGGGCCGCTACGCCGGCGCGCCGCTCGCCTACAGCTTTGACGAGGAGGGCCAGGAAAAGAGCGTCACGCGCGTGTTTTTGGAACACGGCGCCGTCCATTGCGAGGAACTCCCGTTTGTGCCGCCCCGCCGCGTGCGCCGCGTCCGCGGCCTGTTCGCGGAGCTGCTCGCGCAGGCGCAGGCGGCGCCCTCGGAAGATTACCTGTTCGTCTCCTTAACGGACCCCGCGCCCGTCTATCAGCCGCTCGACCGCCTGCGGCCGTATTGGCCCAATGTGCTGACCGTCGCAAACGAATGCTTTTTGCACATGGGCACCGGGGAAACCGCGCAGCTGCGCGAGGAGATCCGCCAGCACCGCGCCGGCGACGAAGCCGTGTTCCGCGCTTTCCTGAAGGAGATCTGCGGCGAAGAGGCCACCGACGCGGACTTAAAGCATTTTGCAAAAACGCAGAAGGAGGTGTCGGCGCTGTGACCCCGCTATTTTTATCGATGCAGGCGTTCGGCCCCTACGTCCACCCCACGCGCCTCGATTTTACGCGGCTCGGGGAGCACCCGCTGTTTTTAATCACCGGGCCGACCGGCGCGGGCAAGACGACCGTGCTCGACGCGATGAGCTTTGCGTTATACGGCTGCTCGACGGGCGGGCGGCGGCGCTTCGCGAATATGCGCAGCCTTTCGGCCGATGACAAGACCGAAACGGCCGTCGATTTTCAATTTTCTTATTTAGGGAAAGAATACCGCTTTGTGCGCACGATGCTGCCGTATCAAAAGCGTTCGGGCGACGCCGGCGTGCGCGAAAGCCACCGCTGCTACAAGCGCCGTCACGGCGAGGAATGGAAGCTCTGGGAAGAGGGCAGCGAATCGCGCGTGCGCGCCTGCGCACAATCGCTTTTGGGGCTTTCGGCCGCGCAGTTTTCGCAGGTCGTCGTGCTGCCGCAGGGGGAATTTTTAAAATTGCTGCTCGCGTCCTCCAAGGAAAAGGCCGCGCTTTTGACCACGCTGTTCGATACCCAGCGCTGGGCGCGGTACACGGCCGCTTTGTCCCAGCAGGCGGCCGAGCAGAAGCGCAAGGCCGATGAAAACGCCGCCTCCTGCCATGCCATCCTCCGCCGCGAAGGGGTCGAAGACCTATCGTCCCTCGCGGAAAAATGCGCCGCCCTGCAGGCCGAGGCGGCCGCGCTGGGCGTCCAGAACGAGGCGGCGCAGCAGGCGCTGCAGCGCTCAAACGCCGCCTACGACGCGCTTTCGGCCGTGGCGGCGGCATACACGCGCCTGCAAAAGGCAAAAACGGCGCTCGCCGCCGCGCGCGAAACCGAAGCCGCCGCCGAAGCCGCCGTCCGCCTGGCCGAAGAGGCGCTGCCGCAGGCGCAGCAGCAGAAAGCCCAGGCCGCCGAAAAGCGCGCGCAGGCCGCGGCGCTGCAGACGTCGCTGCAAACGGCCAAACGGGCCGAAACCCTTTCCCGAAAAGCGAAGGATGCCGAAAGCGCCGCCGCGCGGGCCAAAGCGGCGTGCAAAGCACTCGAGGCCAAAGCCGCGGACGCCGCCGCCCGCTGTGAAAAGGGCGCGGCGCTGATCGAGGCGCAGGGGAAGCTCGCCGACACGCTGCCCCATTGGGCCGCCGCCGTGGAGAAAGCCCTGCGCGAAAACGCCGCGGCGGCCGTGGCGGCGGACCTGCGCCCCGGAAAGCCGTGCCCGGTGTGCGGCGCCATCCACCACCCGTCGCCCGCAAAGCCCGCCCAAGCGCTGCAAAGCGCGCGCGAAAGCCAAAAGGCCGCCGAAAGCGCTGCAAAAGCCCTGCCGAAGCTGCGGGCGCTGCTGCGCCAGCGCGAACACGAGCGCGACGAAGCCCGCACGCGCGAACAGGCCGCCCGTGAAACGCTTTCCAAGGCTGAAGCCGCCTTTGCCGCCGCGGACGCCGCCGCGCGCGAGGCCCGGGCGCTGCTAAACGGCCGGACCGCCGAGGCCCTTTCGGCGCAGCTGCAGGCGCTTTTGCAGGAGGCCCAGTCGCTCGAAGCGCGGGAGCAATCCATCCGGACGCGCGTGTCCGGCGCGCGCGAAGCCCTCGCCGCGGCGAAGGCCGCCCGGGAAAGCGCGGCCGCCGCCCAGGCGGAAGCCGCCGAAAAGCTCTCGGCCGCGCAGGCCGCGCTTCCCGAAACGGCCGCCCCGCTGCCGCAGGACGCGCCGCCCGACCTTACAAAAGCCCTCTCGGCGCGCGAAGCGTGCCGCAAAGCGGCCGAAGCGGCGGCCCGGTCGCTCGGCTCCGCCGCCGAAAGCCTGCGCGGCGCCGTACAGTCCAAAAAGCAGCTCGAAGCACTCGAAGCCGCCGGCAGCACCGTGCGCGCCCAATACGCGGAAACCCAGCGCCTGGCGCGGCTTCTGTCCGGCCACAACACGCGCAAGATGCCGATCGAGCAGTTCGTGCTCAGCGTCATGCTCGAGGATATCCTTTCGCGCGCAAACGTATTCTTCGCGGACCTGTCCGGCGGACGGTACCGCCTTTTGCGCCGGCAGGCGCCCGCTTCCGGCAACGCGATGGCCGGGCTTGACCTGTGCGTGCTGGACGCGGCGGCCGGCGGCGAGCGCGCCGTGGGCACGCTTTCGGGCGGGGAGCTGTTTTTGGCGTCGCTGTCTCTGGCGTTCGGGCTTTCGGACGTCGTGCAGAACGAGTCGGGCGCCGTGCGGCTCGACGCGCTGTTTATCGACGAGGGGTTCGGTTCGCTCGACCAGGAGACGCTCGACACGGCGATGGGGGCCCTCTTGCGCCTGCAAAGCACCGGCCGCACGGTCGGGATTATCTCGCACGTCAGCGAACTGCAGACGATGATCCAAACCCAGATAGCCGTGTCCGTCCTGCCCGACGGCACGAGCACCGTAAAAATCCAGGGCGCCGGGCCTTCCCCACGCCCTTGACCGCCCCATTTCCCGCTTAGGAGAAAGGAGACCATATCCCGATGCGGATTTTGATTGCCGAAGATGAAAAAACACTCAACCGCCTCTTAAAAGAGCGCCTGGAAGCCGAGCAATACGGCGTGGATGCCGTCGAAAACGGCCGCGATGCGCTCGATTACCTCGAAAGCGCCGAATACGACGTGGCCGTGCTCGATATCCTGATGCCCGAGCTCGACGGGCTCACGGTCTTAAAGACGATGCGTGCGCGCGGCGACGCGACGCCCGTGCTGCTTTTGACCGCGAAGGGCAGCATTGAGGACCGCGTCTCGGGCCTCGACGCCGGCGCGGACGATTACTTAGTCAAGCCCTTCGCGTTCGAGGAACTGTTGGCGCGCATCCGCGTGCTTTTGCGAAAGCCGCAGAAGGTGCCGTCGAACTGCTGCCGCGTCGGCGACCTCGAAGTCTATCTCGACACGCATACCGTCCTGCGCGGCGGCAAGGAAATCCACCTGTCCGGCAAGGAATTTGCGCTTTTGCGCTATATGGCCCTAAACGCCGGCATCGTGCTCTCGCGCGGCAAGCTGGAAGAGCATCTGTGGAATTTCGACTACGCGGGCGGCTCGAACGTGATCGACGGCTACATCCGTTACCTGCGCCGCAAGATTGACGACGGCCACGAAAAGAAGCTGATCCACACCGTGCGCGGCGCGGGCTATGTATTAAAGGAGGATGGCTGATGCGCCGGGGACTGCACTGGGGATTAAAAGGGCGGCTGACGGCGCTGTATACATGCTTTATGGTGCTCGTCACGTGCGCGGCCCTCGCGATTCTGCTGTCATTGAGCAGCCGGGAAGTGCTCGCCTCCGTCCAGGCGGGCCTGACAGCGCGCGTGCAGGACAGCGCCGCCGCCGACATCTCCTTGGAAAACGGGGCTTTGCGCCTGGATTCCGACTTTTACACCGTCGAGGGCGATATCTATCTCTCGCTTTACGATGAAAACCTCTATCTCCTATACGGGAAGATCCCCTACGGCTTTGACGAAAGCCCGCCGCTTTCGGACGGCGAGGTGCGGCGGCTGTCGGAGAGCGGCCGGGAATGGTATGTCTATGATTTGTCGCTGCCGCTCGAAACGGGTAAGACGGTGTACCTGCGCGGCATTACGAGCGTGACGGACGCGGAGGCGGACCTGCGCGTGACCGTGCGGTTTACGCTGATCCTGCTGCCGGGGCTCGTGGTGTTGACGGCCGTCATCGGCTACCGCACCGTGCGGCGGGCGCTGCTGCCGGTCAAAAAGATTACCGAAACGGTCCAGGAAATCCGCACGGACACCGACCTATCGCGCCGCGTCGGCGAGGCGGGCAGCGGCCGGCGGCAGGATGAAATCACAAACCTCGCGCACACGTTCGACGGTATGCTCGATGAACTCGAGGGCGTGTTCGCGCGCGAAAAGCAGTTTGTCTCGGACGTCTCGCACGAACTGCGCACGCCGGTCAGCGTGATTTTGGCGCAGTGCGACGCGGTGAAGGCGCAAAAGGACGTGCCGCCCGCCGTGGAGGACGCGGTACTGGGCATTGAAAAGAAGGCGCGGGGCATGTCGGACCTCTTGTCGCAGCTATTGTTCCTGTCGCGCACGGACCAGGGGCGGCTGCAGCTGCACCCCGAACGCATCGACCTGACGCCGCTCGTCGAGACGGCCGTCCAGGAAGAGGAACTGCTCTTGACCCAGGCGGGCCGCGGCGTCACGATTGCGTGCCGTGCCGAGGCGGAGGTCTTCGCCGAGGTGGATGAAACGCTGTTTTTGCGGCTTCTTTTAAACCTGCTCTCGAACGCGGCCGCGTACAGCAAGGAAAACGGCCACATCGATGTGACCGTCAAGGCCGAAAACGGCGAGGCGGTCGTCTGCGTGCGCGACGACGGCATCGGCATCGCTGAAGACGCGCTGCCGCACATCTTCGAGCGCTTCTACCGCGCAGACACGGCGCGCGCGGGCGAGGGCCACGCGGGGCTCGGCCTCTCGATGGCCAAGTGGATCGTCGAGGCGCACGGCGGCTGGATCCAGGCCGAAAGCGTCTTGGGAAAAGGCAGCGCGTTTACATTCGGCCTGCCGCAGCATCACACAAAACATAAAAAATAAAAAAATGAAAATTTCTAATGTTCCTTTAATCTTCGCCCCGTAAAGTATAGATACAACGAAACACAAAAGCGCACAGCGCTTCGCACGATGAGAAAGGAGCATACCTATGAAAAACGCAAAAATCTTCGGAAAAATCACCGCCATCGCCGCCGCACTCGCGGCCCTGTTCACGCTGACCGCCTGCCAGAACGGCCTTGCCCCCGGCGCCGCCCCGAACGGCGGCACCAGCAGCGCCGTAGACATCGGCCGCGACGCCGCCCTTTCCGCGGCCTTGACCGATGCGGGCGTCGCCGAAAGCGACACCGACCGCCTGCATGTCGCCGAAGACAACGACGACGGCCGCAAGTTCTACGACATCGAATTCACCGCCGCGTCGCGCTCGTATGACTACGAAATCGCCTCCGACGGCACCATTTTGAGCTCGGACGTCAAGACCCTCTCGCAGCCCGCCGCGCAGAGCCAGGCTGCCTCCGCCCCGAGCACGTCGAGCCAGAACACGTCGAGCACACCTGCCGCTTCGGCGCCGGCCGCCGCGTCCAGCACGCCGGCCACCTACAACGGCCCCAATTACGGCGCGAACAACGGAAACGGAAACGGCAGCGGCAACCGCGGCAGCTGCTCGCCGGCCTTGAGCCTTGCGGAAGCCTCGCAGATCGTGCTTGCCCGCGTGCCCGGCGCGACGGAGCAGAACCTCCGCATCGAGTTCGACCACGACCACGATCATGACCACGGCCGCTGCACGTATGAGGGCGAAATCCACTATAACGGTTCCGAGTACGAATTTGAGCTCGACGCAAACACCGGCACGGTCCTCGAGTGGAGCCAGGAAGACGCCTAACGCGCAAACGCTATCGAAAAACCAGCATCTGCTTTTTAAAAAAGAGGGGCCCTTTTAAAAAGGGGCCCCTCCTTTTTGGACGCAAAAAACGGCGGCAGGCGCGGGAACTCCCCCGGCCTGCCGCCGTTTTTTAAAAGCAGTGCCTTTTGCACCGCGTACTTTCAATTTTCAGCGCTTACACACCGAAGCGGCTCGGCGAAATGCGCACGCCCGGGCCCATCGTCGTCGCAACGACGCAGGAGCGGATATACTGGCCCTTGGCCGCCGCCGGCTTCGCCTTGACGAGCGCGTCCATCAGCGCGTCGAAGTTCTCCGTGAGCTTCTCGGTGCCGAACGACACGCGGCCGATCACGCAGTGGATGATGTTCGACTTGTCGAGACGGTACTCGATCTTACCGGCCTTCGCCTCGCGGATGGCCTTGCCGATCTCACGCGTCACGGTGCCGGCCTTCGGGTTCGGCATCAAGCCGCGGGGGCCTAAGATCTTACCTAAGCGGCCGACCGTGCCCATCATGTCCGGCGTCGTCACGACGACGTCGAAATCGAGCCAGCCTTCCTGCTGGATCTTCTGGGTCATGTCCTCCGCACCGACGAACTCGGCGCCGGCCTCTTCGGCTTCCTTCGCCGCGTCGCCCTTGCAGATGGCGAGCACGCGCACCTGCTTGCCGGTGCCGTTGGGCAGAACGAGCGCGCCGCGGACCTGCTGGTCTGCATGGCGGCCGTCGACGCCCAGCTTCACGTGCAGCTCAACGGTCTCATCGAATTTTGCCGTTGCCGTCTTCACGGCAAGGTCCAGCGCTTCGGCCGGCTCGTAAAATTTAGAACGGTCGATCTGCTTTGCGCTGTCGACGTATTTCTTTCCGTGTTTCAAAATTCAGTAACCTCCCTGTTTAGTGGTTTTGGCGGATGAATCAGTTCCTCCCACCGGGTGTCTCAGTCGACGACTTCCACACCCATGCTGCGCGCCGTGCCCGCGATCATGCTCATCGCGGCTTCGATGGTGGCGGCATTCAGGTCGGGCATTTTGGTCTCGGCGATCTGCTTAATCTGTTCCTTCGTGATCTTCGCGACCTTCTTCTTGTTCGGTTCGCCGGAGGCCGTCTCAATGTTGCACGCCTTCTTGATCAGAACGGCGGCAGGCGGCGTCTTCGTGACAAACGTGAACGAACGGTCCGCGTAGACCGTAATGACGACCGGGATGATCAGCCCGGCATCCTTCTTCGTGCGCTCGTTGAATTCCTTCGTGAACGCCATGATGTTGACGCCGTGCTGGCCGAGAGCCGGGCCAACAGGCGGCGCCGGCGTTGCCTTGCCGGCAGGTATCTGGAGTTTAATGTAACCCGTTACCTTTTGAGCCATTCGTTATTGCACCTCCAAAACTCGTGGTAAACGGAGCGGATGCTTTCGGATTTTCCGCTCCTCCCACAGGACCCGCAGACGGGCCCTTCATCCAGCGGGGGTGGCTCCCCGCAAAATGCCAATTGCTTTTCTCGGCCGCTTTAGTCGTCCACCGGCACGACCTGGCTTAACTCCAGGTCCGCGCGGGTCTCGCGGCCGAACATGTTGACGGTCACGGAAACGCGGTTGCGCTCCGTGTCGAGTTCCTGCACCGTGCCGATAAAGCCGTCGAGCCAGCCCTCCACGATGCGGACCGTATCGCCCACCGTGTAAGAGACTTCCACGTTCTTCTTTTCCACGCCCAGTGCGGCGACCTCCTCGTCCGAAAGGGGAATCGGCTTGCTTTCCGGGCCGACAAACCCCGTGCAGCCGCGGATGTTGCGCACCACATACCAGGAGTCGTTGTTGAGGACCATCTTGACGAACACGTACGACGGGTAGATCTTCCGCTCGACCTCGCGTGTCTTGTTGTCCTTGATCTCCGTGACTTTTTCGGTGGGCACGAGGATATCGGTGATGAGATCCTGCATATTGCGGTTCTCCACCGTTTTTTCCAGGTTCGACGCGACCTTGTTTTCGTAACCGGAGTAGGTATGCACAACATACCAGCGCGCTTCTTCAGACATCGTCAGACCTCATTTCTCTCGTCAGACCGCAACGTCCATGAACAGCCGCAATAGATGGGCGAACGCCTCGTCGAGGCCGAACACCACAACACCCAGCACGACGATCATCACCACAACCACGCCCACGTTTTTCCATACGGCGCGCGGCTGCGGCCAGACGACCTTTTTGGCCTCGGACTTCAGATCGTGGAAAAAGCGGCGGACGCGGTGGCTTTTCTGCTTTTCGGCAGACTTCTTGGCTTTTCCGCCCTTCGCAGGCTTTGCCGCTGCCGCCTTTGGCACCTTAGCGTCGGCCTTTTTAGGCTTTTCGCCGGCCTTCGGGGCGGGCTTTTGGGCCTTGTCCGCGACGGGCTTCTTTTCCTTGTCAGCCATTTGCTGTCCCTCCGTCCGGCTCACTTGGTCTCTCTGTGCAGGGTTTGCTTCCTGCAGAACCTACAGTACTTCTTCATTTCGAGTCTGTCCGGGTCATTTTTCTTGTTTTTCTTCGTGTTGTAGTTGCGCTGCTTGCACTCCGTGCAGGCCAAAACTACCTTTACTCGCATGACGGCACCTCCCGTTTATCCGGAAAAATATGGGGGCCAGAAGGCCCCGGCCTCCCTCCCAAAAGGGTGCAAAAAAAATACCCCTTTATCGAGGTAGCTCTATTTTACCACGCGCCGCCCCCCTTGTCAAGGGCCGCGCACAAAAAAGGCCCGGCGCCGTCTTTTGGGGCCCGGGTCCTTTTTTAATTTTTACGATTTGGAATTTGGCATGTTCCCGCCGGGCGGGGGCGGCGGGTCCTCCCCGCCGGGCGCGTCCGCGCGCTGGGAAACCGCTGCAAGGTAGATGCCTCCAAGGCTCACGACAATCGCGACGACCGCCGCCGCGACCGACAAGGCGTCGAGGTTTAAGGGGCTGAAAATCATCGCGAGCAGCGCCGCCGCCAGCGCGATGCAGAAAAAGATGCCGGAAAGCTGCCGGTCAGACAAGTTCCGCATGGGAAACCGCTCCTTTCATGCGTTTTGCGCGCCGTACAAGGCGTCCGCCAAGGCCGCGAACTGCGAAAGCGTCAACGCCTCCGCGCGCGCCGTTTTGGGCACGCCGGCCCGCTCGAGCGCGGCGGCGGCCGCCGCCTTCGGCACCGAGAGGCCGGAAGAAAGCGCGTTTTCACACGTCTTGCGCCGCTTCCCGAAGCACGCCTTCACGACCCGGAAGAAGAACGCCTCGTCCTTGACCGCCACGGCCGGCTTTTCCCGCACGCGCAGGGAAATGACGGCCGAATCGACGTTCGGCTGCGGCAGGAAGCTCCCGCGCCCGACGGGAAACAGCACCCGCGGCTCGGCATAATACGACACCGCCGCGCTCACGGCGCCGCACGCGCGCTGCCCCGGGGCCGCGCACAGCCGCTCGGCCGCCTCCTTCTGCACCATGACCGTGATCGATTCGACGGGCAGGCGCGCGGATAACAGCTTCATTAAAATCGGCGACGTCAGATAATACGGCAGGTTCGCGCACACCGCGGCGCGAAGGCCGGGGAATTCTTCGCGGAGCAGCGCCTTTAAGTCCATCTCCATCGCGTCGCCGGAAATCACGTGTACATTCGAAAACGCCGAAAGCGTCTCCTCCAAAACCGGCAAAAGCCGCCGGTCGAGCTCGACGGCCGCGACCTTTTCGGCGCGTTCGGCCAACGCCGCCGTCAGCACGCCGACGCCCGGGCCGATTTCGAGCACGCCCACGCCCGGGGCCGCGCCGCACGCCTCGGCCATGCGCGGGCAGACGGTGGGATTGACTAAGAAATTCTGCCCCAGCTTGTGGCTGAAATGAAAGCCGTGGCGCGAAAGCAGGCTTTTGAGCACCTGGGGATTCGATAGGTCCACGTTTTTCCTCCGTTTCGTCAATACGTCAATACAAAATGGCGCCGTATTTTTTCGCGAGCGGCAATAGCACATCCTCGTCGAGCGCGCAGTGCGTGTCGATCAAAAGCCGCCCCTGGTAATACCGCAGCGCGGCCTCGAGCACGGGCAGGCTGTCCGCGTGCACGGCAACCGGCATGCGCGTCAGATGCGCGCATTCAGCCAAGACCTGCGCGTCGCCGACGCTTGCAATCTCGACGAGCGCGGCGCTTGCGGGGCTGTCGTCGAGCGCGATCAGGTCGTCGGGCAGCTGCGACGTGCAGAAAAGCGGCCGCGAATACGTCACGTCGTCGCCCAGGAAAAACGCCTCGGTTTCAATCGTCGCGGCCTCGCAGTCGGGGTCCTGCGCAACGGGGCGCGGCGTTTTCCCCTGTAAGGCGGCCTTGAGCGCCGCAATGTGGGCGGGCGACGTATCGAGGCAGCCGCCTAAAACGGACACGCCCGCACAAAACAGCCTTTCCATCCCGCCGGCCCAGGCCGCGGGCGGAATCGTGCGGTTGCCGGGCCGCGCGACGAGCGGCACGCCCGCGTGCGGGAACACGTCTTCGAAAATTCCCGCCATCTTTTCGGGTTCGCACGGGAAATTGAGCCCCACCGCGTCGGCGCCCATCGCCTGTAAGGTCAGAAGCACCGGCAATAGCTCCGCGCCCGTCACCGTGCGGCCGCTCTCATCGACGTTCATCGTCACGAGCACCGGCAGATCGTTCGTGCGCGCCGCCAGCACCGCCGCGCGCATATCGGACAGGCACGTTAAAGACGACATGAAGATAAAATCCGCCCCCGCCCGCTCGAGCGCGCGCACCTGCTCGCGGTACAATTCATAGACGTCGTCGAAGTCCGCCTCGCCGTCGGGCGGCACAAAGAGCCCCGACGGCCCCAACAGCGCCCCCACGAGCGCCCCGCCCGCATTTTCGCGCGTGCGGGCGATGAGCGTCTGGTTTAAGGACTCCACCGCCCCTTCCAGGCCGTATTCCCGAAGGCACGCACGGTTCGCGCCAAACGTCGGCGCCAAAAGAGCCGTGCTGCCGGCCTGCAGGAACCGCGTCTGCACCGCTTTGAGCACCTCCGGGTTCTCCGCGGCCCATTGCTCCATGCACACGCCCGCCGGCATGCCCGCGCGCGTTAAATTCGTCACGGCGCCGCCATCGAGCAGCATCGGCAGCGCATAAGGAAAAGCAGAAAAATCGTCCATCGCACGGCCCCCTTTTTTCCGCCCGCTTACATGCTCTCCGGCGCGGAGATCTTCAAAAGCGCGAGCGTATTGCGCAGCACCGTGCGCGTGCAGTCGCACAGATACAGCCGCGCGGCCGCCAGCGAATCCGCCTCGCCCTTAACGCGGCAGGCGGTGTAGAATTTATGGAACAAGGTCGCGAGTGTCACCGCGTAGCGCGGGATGCGCGCGGGGTCGTAGTGCTTCGCGGACTCGACGATTTCCTCGGCAAACGTCGAAAGGTGGCGCATCAGGGCGATCTCCTCCGGCGCGCGCAGGAGGGACAATTCCTCATCCGTGCAGTCGCGCAGCGTGACCCCCTCGGCCGCAAGATTTTTAAACAGGCTGCACAGCCGCGCGTGCGCGTACTGGACGTAATAGACCGGGTTCTGGCTGTCCTGCTGGACGGCCAGGTCTAAGTCAAAGTCGAGTTCCGAATTGGGTTCGCGCTGGTTAAAGAAGAACCGCGCCGCATCCACCGGCACCTCTTCCAAAAGCGTGACGAGCGTGATCGCTTTGCCCGAACGCTTCGAGGCCTTGATGACTTCGCCGTTGCGCACGAGCCGCACCATCTGCATCAATAACACGTCTAAGCGGCTCTCGTCGACGCCCAATGCCTTTAAGGCCCCCTTCAGGCGCGGCACATAGCCGTGGTGGTCGGCGCCCAACACGTCAATCGCCTTATCAAACCCGCGCGTGACGAGCTTATTGTAGTGGTACGCGATGTCCGGCACGACGTACGTCGGCACGCCGTTCGAGCGCACGAGCACGAAGTCCTCGCTGCCGTATTCGGACCCCTTAAACCACAAAGCGCCTTCCTTTTCGTACGTTGCGCCGCGCTTTTTGAGCCCTTCGACGACGCGGTCCACGTCGCCGTTTGCGTGCAGCGTCGATTCCCGGAACCAGTGGTCGTAGGAGATGCGGTATTTTAATAAATCGCGGCGCAGCCCCTCAATATTCTGCGGCAGTGCAAAATCGACAAGCGCCTTGCGGCGTTCCTCGGAGGCAGACGCGACGTATTGGTCGCCGTACTGCTCTGCAAAATGCTTGGCGTGCGCGACGATGTCCGCGCCCTTGTAGCCGTCTTCCGGAAACGGCACGGCGTCCTCGCCCTTATAAATCTGAAGATAGCGCGCTTCGAGCGACGCTGCGAATTTATTAATCTGGTTGCCCGCGTCGTTTACGTAGAATTCGCGCTCGACGTGATAACCCGCCGCGTCGAGGACGCTCGACAGGCAGTCGCCAATCGCACCCCCGCGCGCGTTGCCGATGTGCATCGGGCCCGTCGGGTTTGCGGAGACGAACTCGACCAACACCCGCTTGCCGCCGCCGAAATCGCTGCGGCCATACCGTTCGCCGTTTTCGCGGATCTCCCGCAGCACGGCCGTGTAAAAGGCGGGGCTGTAGTAAAAGTTTAAAAAGCCCGGGCCGGCCACCTCGCAGCGGTCAAAGAACGTGCCGGAAAGGTCGAGCCGCCCCAAAACCGCGTCGGCGATCTTCCTCGGCGCCGTGCCGTACGTGCGCGCGTTGACGAGCGCCGCGTTGCACGCCCAGTCGCCGTGCGCGCGGTCGGCGGGCACTTCCAGCGTAAAGGCCGGCCCGTCAGCGCCCTGCGCGCTCTGTTTGGGGTTCGGCTTGCGGTTGAGCTGCCCAGCGGCTTCGCAGTCCTTCAGGGCCTGTTTCAGTTTGCTTTCGATCTGTGTTTTTGCCAGCTCCAGATTCTTCGACATGGGGCTTTGCAACCTCCTTAATCGTGATGAATAATTCGTTTTCGCTGACCTGGTTCAAATTAAAATCGAGCGTATAGCGCACATGCAGCGTGCCGCCCGCCTCGGTCAGATGGTTTTCAATTTCCGCCGTGTAAATGCCCAGCGTAAACGACCCGAACGGCGTCGCATAGCAGCAGTTGTGCCGCTGCCCTTTCTGCAGGATCAGCTGGGTGCCGCTGCCCGCGCCGCTGCGGCGCAGGGTCACGCGGTCGCTGCCCTCGATGCGCAGAAGGTTGCGCGTGGTGATGGGCACGCCCTTGTCCGGGCCTTCCTCGACGCTGTCATAGGCGATAAACAGCGCCTCGCCCGCCCGCTTATAGCGGCACTGCGTATAGACCGTCTCGCCGTCCTCTTCGCCGTTGACGACCTGGCGGCCGCGGATCGTGAGCATATGGTCATTCGGATTTAAACTGTAGGCCATGGGGCTCCTCCTTCTTTTTCAATATCGACGAGTTGGACCTCCTGCTGGACGTCCTCGCGCAAAAAGATGCCCGCGACTTTCGAAAAGTCGTCGATGCGGTCGCTGACGTAATACGTGCAGGCCCCCGGCGTTTCCCGCTGTGCCAAAAGGCCGTGCTCCTCGAGCAGCGTGCGGCAGCGGCGGGCCGTTTCGCGGCCGCTGTCGATTAAGCGCACCGCCTCCCCGACGACTTCGCCGATGATCGGCTTTAAAATCGGGTAATGCGTGCAGCCGAGGATAACCGTATCGACGCCGCACGCGCGCATCCCCGATAGATACGTCTCGGCAATCTCCTTCGTAATATCCGGATGCTCGAGCATAAAGCCCGATTCCACGACGGGTACGAACAGCGGGCAGCTCTGCGAATAGACCGAAACCGCCGGCGCGAACTGCTTTAAAAGCTGCGCATACGCGCCCGAACGGATCGTCGCCTCCGTCGCCACCACGCCGATGCGCCCGGCCTTTGTCGCCTCGAGCGCCGCGCGCACGGTCGGCTCGAGCACGCCCGTAAACGGCACCGGCAGCTCGCGGGAAAGCAGGTCCCCGGCCACCGAACTGACCGTGCCGCACGCGGCCACCATCGCCTTGACGCCCTGTTTTAACAAAAACGCGGCGTCCTGGCGCGCGTACTGGCGGATGATTGCGCGGCTGCGGTTGCCGTAAGGGACACGGCCGGTATCGCCGAAATAGACGATGTCCTCGTGCGGCAGGATCCTGTGGATCTCGCGCACGGCCGTCAGGCCCCCGAGCCCGGAATCAAACACCCCAATGGGCCGATTATCCATCCCGAAAAGCGCCCCCTTCCCTGCCGGTCCTGCGCGCCATCAGCGGTAATAGACGCGCTGTTCCGCGAGCGCGATCAAGTCGTCCAAAAGCACGGGCAGCGGCTTCCCGGCGGCCTCCCACAGCTTCGGATACATGCTGATCGCCGTAAAGCCCGGCAGCGTGTTGAGCTCGTTTAAGAGCACTTCCTTGCCGTTGCGCACGAAGAAATCGACGCGGCAAAGTCCCGTGCAGCCTAAAAGCCGATACGCGCGGCAGGCCGTGTGGCGCAGCTCTTCGGCGACGGATTCCTCCAGGTGCGCGGGGATATAGAGCTCGCTTTTCCCATTTTTATATTTATCGTCGTAATCGTAAAACTCGGCGCCCGCGGCGATCTCGCCGACCATCGAGGCCTGCGGATGCTCGTTGCCCATGACGGCGCACTCGACCTCCTGGCCGACGATGGCCTCCTCGACGACGATCTTCGCGTCGTTTTGGGCGGCCAGCGCGACGGCGTCGTCGAGTTCATCGACGGATTTCACCTTCGAGATGCCCACGCTCGAGCCGGCGTTGGCGGGCTTTAAAAAGATGGGCCATCCTAACCGCGCGTCGATCTTGCGCTGGATCTTCTCGCGCCCGGCGCCGCGGTAATTTTCCACATAGAACCACAGAAAATGCGCCTGCGGAATCTGCCAGCTCGCCAGGAGCGTGTGCGTGACGGCCTTATCCATGCAGCACGCGCTCGCGAGCGTCGGGCTGCCGACGTAGGGCACGCCGCTCAAATGCAAAAGCCCCTGCAAGGTGCCGTCCTCGGCGTTTTTCCCGTGCACGGCGGGGATCACGCAGTCGAGGCGCATGGTCTCGAGGCGGCCGGCCGGGCCTTCCACAAGCAGGCCGTGGACGGACGTGTCCGGCGCCAATACCGCACGGCGGCACGACGGGTGGCGCACCCATTCCCCGCTGCGCATGCCCTCGGTGGGGCCTTCATACAAAAACCACGCGCCTTCCTTCGTGATGCCAACGGTCTTGACATCGTACTTTTCTTTCGAGAGGGATTCGGCGATCGTCGCACCCGACACGCACGAAACCTCATATTCGGACGAGCTGCCCCCAAACAGGACTGCAACCGTTTTCTTCATACTGTAGGTTCCCCTTTCCGGCCGACCCCAGCGGCCGGCTTACTCCTTGACGGACTTATCATACCACAAGATGCCACCAGACGCAACGCCGCAAAAAACATTGCGTGACAAATCTCCCCGCCTGTAGTATAATAAAACCGTCTATACACGAAAGGTCCGCGCGGGCCCTTCCCGCGCGCAAGGATACAGGAGGAATGATTTTGGAGAGCAAGGCATTTGCACAGGTCGCCGCGAGCGTTGGGGAGGCTTTGGCGCCGCAGGCGTTTGAGAAATCCGATGTTGCCTCATCGGAAAACAGCGCCGTTTTTGTGGGCAAGGAGATCGCCTACGAGGTCCTTTATAAGCCGGAGGAAAAGCTGTTTTTGCTGCGGTACTGCAGCGCGGAAAACGGCGTGCCGGATGAAAAGTGGAACACGCGCTCGCAGATGCTGTTTGACCCCGCCGATGAAGCGGACGCCTCGCGCCTGACGGCAAGCGTCATCGCGGATTTCACGGACGAGGTTTCCGCCAAGGAGAACGCGGCGGCGGCGCTCGCGAAGGTCAAAAAGACGCGCAAGCGCAAGGAAAACACGGTGGACGCGGTGTTCTTCTTTAACCGTCTGGTAAACCTGTTCCCCGAGCTGCGCGAGGAGATCATCCAGGAGCGCATCCATTACGGCGATGTGCGGCCGGTCGCATTTTCGAAGGAACACGTGCTGCCGAAGCTCGAGGAACTTCTGCAGCGCGATGTGGCCGACGCGCCGGCAGTGAAGAAGCTCGGCGGGCTGTTTAACGAGATTTATGAAAACGGCGATTTCGACATCCGCTCGATCTTAACGTTCGGCCTTGCGAACAACCTCTCGGACGGGGCGTTCGAAGCGCTTCTCGAGGACTGCAACAAGGACACAGTGACGGCGCTGAAGGCCGCGCGCGCGATCAAGGACAAGCCCTTAAAGCCCGAGAAGCCGAAGAAGAAAAAGCAGGTTTCGGCGCGGAATTTAAGCGGCGACCGCATGTAAACGAAAAAGAGGAGAGCCCAAGGGAACGGCCCTCCTCTTTTTTTGATTTCTTTGACGCGGACGTGCGAAAACCTTGCGCCGCGTGACTTGTTTTTTCCTATAAACCGGCGGCACCCTTGCAAAAGCGCCGCATTTGTAGGACCCTAAAAGGGAAGTGAGCAACCGCCACAAAAGGGGTTGCCTCTAAGGTTGAGCTAGGCCTGAAAAGGCCCGCCTACCCTGCCGGCCAGCAGGGTAGGCATTTTTATTCCTTGCGTTTTGAAACATACGTAAGCAATGTAACATTTTATTGCTTTGATGAAAATCTATCCCTGTAAACTGCATCGAACCGTTTATAAGCATCGACAATTTCGCTGTTTGTGCCGTCTGGATTGTCATAAAGCTTCCTTGCGTTAATTCTTATGGAATTTCCTTTTAAGTAAATATTAGCTCCGACCATGACTTGCGGCCCCGGCTTCGATGTGACCGTCTTTTTGGCCGTAGCAGCCCCTGCGATTGCGCCAATCGGTCCGAACAGCGCGCCGCCTACAAGCCCTCTTCCGATTGCGCTTGACGTTGAAGTCTTTACCGTCGTAGTTACATCATTTTCATATAAAATCTCAAACCCTAAAAAGTCAGAGAAATTATAAAGTCTTCCGTCTATTACAAACTTTTTTGCTTTATCGTCAAATTGAAATTTGTGTCCGCACCAATTGTGTGAATCGTGAAGTTCAAGATTAAAATCTCTCCTAAAGTCACTTCTCTCCTGCGCTTTGCGATCTTCTTCATGATCGCACACAGCGACGATCACAAAAATCAGGATTACAATTAAGACTACGATCAAAACAAACATAGGTTATCTCCCTCCTTATAGGTATATATTACCACAAATTGTGACGACAATCAAAAAAGAACGCCTAAATTTAGAATCCAAATTTAGGCGTTCCTCATTGTTTTCTTGCGTTTTATCCGCTCCCATTTCTTTCAACACAACATGCGAGCAATAAAAATGCCTACCCTGCTGGCCGGCAGAGTAGGCGGGGCGTTTAGGCCCTTTCAAATTCTTCTGGCAACCACTTTTGTGGGCGGTTGCTCTCTTCCCTTTTAGGATAGCACAAAAGCGGCGATTTTCTTAATTTGCGTTTTTCGACGAAATCTGCTATGCTTTCCTTTGAAGAGAACAACCGTAAACAGGGTGGCTGCCTCCTTTTTCCTGACCTCAAGGAAGAGGGGGTGATGCGAATGAGTCTTTACGAGGTCCTTTGCCTCTTGATTCGTGCAGGTGAACTCCTGCTCGCATTGCTTACGTATTTTTCTACGCGCAAGCATTAAAAATGCCTACCCTGCGCTACCAGGGTAGGCGGCCCGTAAAGGGCTTGCTCTACGATGGAGGCAACCACTTTTGTGGGCGGTTGTTCTCTTCGCTTTTATGATAACACAAAAGCGGCGCTTTTGCAAGGGCGCCGCTTTTTGATTTTCTAAAGTTTACACCAAGCTCGCGACGAGCGCGCCCATCTCCTTGCAGGGGAGCACCGGCAGGCCCGGCGCCTGGATGTCCGCTGTGCGCGCCTGGGAAAGCGCCTTCGACACCGCCGCCTCGATTGCGTCGGCCGCCGCGGGCTGGTCGAGCGAATAGCGCAGCATCATCGCCGCCGAAAGGATCGTCGCCAAGGGGTTTGCCTTGCCCGTGCCCGCGATGTCCGGCGCGGAACCGTGGATCGGCTCATAAAGCCCCGCCTTGCCGGACGACAGGCTCGCGCTCGCAAGCATGCCGATCGAACCGGAAATCATGCTCGCCTCATCGGAGAGGATGTCGCCGAACATATTCGACGTCACGATCACATCGAACTGCTTCGGGTTGCGCACGAGCTGCATCGCGCAGTTGTCGACGTACAGGTGGCTGACCTCGACGTCCGGGTAATCGGCCTTCAGGCGCTCGACCGTCTCGCGCCACAGACGCGACGACTCGAGCACGTTTGCCTTGTCGACGCTGCACAGGCGGTGGTGGCGCTTCTGCGCCATCTCGAACGCGACGCGCACGATGCGCTCGATTTCCGGCACGGAATATTTCTCCGTATCATATGCATACGGCACGCCGTTTTCCTCGCCGCGGCCGCGCTCGCCGAAATAGATGCCGCCGGTCAATTCACGCACAATCAAAATGTCGAGGTTGTCGCCGATGATGTCCTCCTTGAGCGGGGACGCCGCGCGCAGCTCCGGGAAAATCAGCGCCGGGCGCAGGTTCGCAAAGAGCCCGAGCGCCGCGCGGATGCCCAAAAGACCCTTTTCCGGGCGGTTATTGGACGGCTGGCTGTCCCATTTCGGGCCGCCCACCGCGCCCAGCAGCGTGCTGTCGGCCGCCTTGCAGATGTCGATCGTCTCCTGCGGCAGCGGCACGCCCGTCGCGTCGATCGCGGCGCCGCCGAGCAGCGCCTCCTGGAAATGAATCGTAAAGCCGAACTTTTCGCCGGCCTTCTTTAACACCGCCATCGCCTGCTCGACGATTTCCGGGCCAATCCCGTCGCCCTTGAGCACGGCAATTTCATAGCTTTGCATGGTCATTCTGCCTTCTTTCTAAAATATGCAAGATGCTTTTCATCTGGGTCCTGCGCCGGATGCCGTCACGCCTTCGTTTCGGCACGGCAGCTGCGGTTAATCGCACACAAAATGCCCTTAATCGAGGCAAGGCTGATGTTCCCGTCGATGCCGACGCCGAAGAAATCGCGGCCGTGTTCGTCGCGCAGGTGGATATACGACACGCCCTTGCTGTCGGACCCGCGGGAAATCGCGTGCTCGCGGTAATTGACGAACGTGTAGCCCGTCACGCCGGCCTGCGCAAGCGCCTTAAAGAACGCGTCGATCGGGCCGTTGCCGGTCGCGTTGACGAAATGGTCCGCGTCGCCGAAGCGGATGTTCCCCTCAAAATGGACGCGCGGCACATCGACGCTGCTGCCCGCGTTTTCCTCGTAGAGGCGGTACGATTTCAGCTGGTAGGGCCGGTCGATCTCGAGGTATTCGCGGCGGAAAATCGCGAGCATCTCCTTCGGCAGCAGCTCGCGGCCCGATTCGTCGCACGCCTTCTGGACCATCGCGCCGAATTCCCCGTGCATCTCCTTGGGCAAATCGAACCCGAACGTGTGGTGCATCACGAACGCCGCGCCGCCCTTGCCGGACTGGCTGTTGATGCGGATGATCGGCTCATACTCGCGGCCGATGTCCGCCGGGTCGATTGGCAGATACGGCATCTCCCAATATTCATTATCGTGTTCCTGCATATACGCGAAGCCCTTGTTGATTGCGTCCTGGTGGCTGCCGGAGAACGCCGTGAACACGAGGTCGCCGCCATACGGCCAGCGCGGCGGCACCTGCATGTGCGTGCAGCGCTCGTACACTTCGCGCACGTGGCGGATGTCGTGGAAGTCGAGCTTCGGGTCGACGCCCTGGCTGTACATATTCAGCGCCAACGTCACGATATCGACATTGCCCGTGCGTTCGCCGTTGCCAAACAGCGTCCCCTCGACGCGCTCGGCGCCCGCGAGCATCGCGAGTTCCGTCGCGGCGACGCCGGTGCCGCGGTCGTTGTGCGGGTGGATGCTGATGATCGCGCGCTCACGGCCGGGCAGATGGCGGATAAAGTATTCAATCTGGTCGGCGTACGTGTTCGCCGTGCACATTTCGACGGTGTTCGGCAGGTTTAAAATCGTCGGATTTTCGGCCGTCGCGCCCAGCGCGTCCAAAACCTTCTCGCAGATATAGACGGCGTTGTCCATCTCCGTGCCCGAAAAGCTCTCGGGCGAATACTCGTAGCGGATGTTCATGCCCGTCGCGGCGATTTCCTGCTCGGTCAATTTGCGGATCAGCTCTGCGGCATTGACCGCGATGTCCGTCACGCCCTGCACGTCCGTATGGAACACGACCTTGCGCTGGACGGTCGAGGTCGAGTTGTAGAAATGGACAATCACGTTTTTCGCGCCGTGGATCGCCTCAAACGTGCGGCGGATCAGGTGTTCGCGTGCCTGCACAAGCACCTGGATCGTGACGTCGTCGGGGATTAAGTTGCGCTCAATTAAGGCGCGGCAGATCTCGTACTCCGTCTCCGACGCGGACGGGAAGCCGATTTCAATCTCCTTAAAGCCGACATCGACGAGGAGCTTGAAGAAATCGAGCTTTTCTTCTAAGTTCATCGGGTCGATCAACGCCTGGTTGCCGTCGCGCAAATCGACGCTGACCCACGTCGGCGCCTGCGTAATCGTGTGATTCGGCCACGTGCGGTCGGGGAGGTTAATCTGCTGGAACGGGATGTATTTTTGGTAGCCTTCTTTCAACATTGCGTGCATCTCTCCTTACATACAAAAACAAAAGCAAAAACAAAAGCAAAAACAAAAGCCCGGATGCAAAAACGCATCGCACGCTTCTGCATCCGGGACGAATTCTTCGCGGTACCACCCGAATTTCGGCCGTCCCTTGCGGGGCGGGCCCTCATGGACCTCATCCCTTTGGTTTTCCAAAAAGGAGAAGGCCCCGGCTCTGCTAACGCTGCCGCTGCGGCCGGCCCTACGGTTTGCGCGCCGGCGGCGCGCCTTTCGGACACGGCGGCTCGGGGATGAGGTATCCACCCGCGCCGCTGCACCGGTTCGCACCGGCCACCGGTTCTCTGTGCCAGACGCCGCAGGTCTTTTTCCCGTCATTGCCTTTTGATTGGATATGAATTTTTCGGTTTTCAAAACCTGTTTTATTATACGCGCAGAAAGGCATCCTTGTCAAGCGTCCCCATCGTTTTCTTTGGCGGCGGACGTTTTCGCTTCCGCCTCGCCGCCGAACGCGCGGTCGGCGGCCTCGCGCGCGACGTCGATCGCGAAATGGCCGCTGTCTTCGGGCCGGTTTTCCCGCGGCGGGATCGTCTCATACACCTCCGCGACCATGCCGCGCATCCAAAGCCCCGGCGTGATGCGCAGGGAATACCCGCAGCCGGGCGCCGTCAGCCAGTCGTAAAACTTCGCCCGCGGCAGCCCATACGCGCTTAAAATCGCCATGACCGTGCCGCCGTGCGCGACAATCGCGGCGCTTTTCGTCTGCGTGCGCAGCATCCCGTCGACGACGTGTTCGAACGCGGCGCACGTGCGCTGCAAAAACCAGCCGTTCCCCTCGCCGCCGGGCGGCGTGACGGATTTGTCCCCCTGCATCCAGCGCACGAAGTCGGGGTCTTCTTTCGAGAGTTCTTCGGCCGTCTTATTTTCCCACGCGCCGAAGTCCGTCTCGCGGAAATCCGTGACGACCTGCGGCGTCAAATCGGGATATAAAATCTTTGCCGTCTCGACGCACCGCTTTAAGGGGCTGACGTAGCAGATGTCCGCCTGCGGGTACGGCGCGGATGCGGCTAAGGTTTCCAATTCCTTTTTTCCCGCTTCGCACAGCGGCAGATCCGTGCTGCCGATATACCGCCCTTCCACGTTCCCCTGCGTCAGCCCGTGGCGGATCAAATGGACAAGATACGACTGCATCGCGAAATACAGGCTCCTTTCTGCGGCCGCAGCACAACATGCTGTGGCTTTACAAATTGTTTTGTATCGTTTATACTATACGCAATGTTATTTTTTAAGAGAGAGTGCGGCAATCTCGGCCGCAAGAGGAGGAAGCATGCTCAATTCGTCTTTCCCGCGCAACATCACGCTGCTGCGCAAGGAGCGGGGGCTCAGCCAAAAATCGGTGGCGGCCGCGCTCGGCGTCTCACAGGCGCTTTTGTCCCATTATGAAAAAGGGATCCGCGAGTGCGGGCTCGCATTTCTCGTGCGCATCGCAGACTTTTACGGCGTCACGTGCGACTATCTATTGGGCCGCGCGCCGCGGCAGGCCCCGGCTCCCGCGGCGCCGCCCGCAGACAGGCAGCCCTCGGCGCTGTCCCAGGCGCTCGGCGCGCTCGAGGCGGTGTTAGGCCTTTACGAGGCGGAAGGCATTGCCCTTCGCGGGGAGGCATACCTCGCGGCCGCATTTTACCGGCTGTTCCGCACGTTGTACGACGCAAACGCGAAAAATCCCCCCGCGGCCTTCGCGCTGCCCGAACCGTCCGCGCAGGGCTTTGCGCAGGCGCAGGAAAGCCGCCTGCTCGCGGAGCTTGCGGCGCTGCTTTCGGGCGCGGCGGCCGGCGGCGAAAAAGGCGTGCCCAAAAGCAGCCAGCCCGGGCTTTCCCCCGAAAAGCTCGCCCAGGCGCTGCCGCAGACGGGCAGCGCGCTGTTTACGCTTTTGGGGAAGGCTGAAGAAACCTTTGTCCCGCGCCTTCCAGAACCCCCCGCCCCCACGGCGTAAGGCGCAGGTACGCGCGGTGCAGATAGGGATAAACCGCCGCGTCTTCCGGGTTTGTCCTGGCGCGCGCGAGCGTCTCCCGGCAGAGCGCTTCATAGAGCGCGCTGCGGTAATAGGCGTCAAAATCCCCCGCAATCCACAGCCGCGCGCCGCTTTCGAGCGTCAAAAACCCGCGTGCCCGCAGCTGGAGCACGGCACGGGCAGCCGCTGCGGCCTCTTCTTTCGTAAAATCCGGGCGCTGCCACGGCGCAAAGCCCACCACGACCTGCCGCTGCCCGGGGCGGTCCACCCGCCGCAGCTCCAGCTGTACGGCGGGGCAGCGCCCGTGCAGGGCCGTCTCCAAAATGGCGCGGGCTTTTGCATCGATCGATTCCATCGTGCGGCCTCCTTTTTGAAAAGTTCCCAAAACGGCACCGCCCCTTTCGGGGGCGGTTTTCTTTTTAGCATAAAGCACTTCCCGCCGTTTGTCAAATCCCCGCAAAACAAAACGGGCCCCCTGCCGGAGGCCCGCCGTTGTATAACCGATTTTGTTCGAATGGTTTCCCTGTCAATTCTTCGTGATTATTCTTTGAGCATATCGCGGTAAAGGCGGATATACTCGTTGGCCGAACGGCCCCAGCTCATGTCCGTGCGCATCGCGCGCTCCATGAGGATCTTCCAGCCGTCCTTGTCGCCGTAGCCGGCCAATGCGCGGTGGATTGCGCGGTCCATGTCGTCGGCCGCATACGACTTAAACGTAAAGCCGTTGCCGTTGTTGTCGCCGCTGTCCTGGATGGAATCCTTCAGGCCGCCGGTCTCGCGCACGACGGGGATCGTGCCGTAGCGCAGCGCGATCATCTGCGAAAGGCCGCAGGGCTCGGACTTGCTGGGCATCAGGAAGATGTCCGCGCCGGCGTAGATCTTGCGCGACAGCTCCGGCACAAAGCCGTGGCACGCGCAGACGCGGCCGGGGTAGCGCTCCTGCAGGGCGCTGAAGAACTGCTCGTACTCCCAGTCGCCAGAGCCGAGGATTACAAACTGAATGTTCGTCTCCTGCAGCACGCGGTCGAGGTCTTCCTTGACGAGGTCCAGGCCCTTGTGCGAAACCATGCGCGTGACCATGCCGATCAAGGCCGGCTCCGGGTCCTGCGTAAGCCCTAACCGCTCCTGCAGCGCGCGCTTATTTTCGGCCTTGCCGCTCATGTCGTCGGCCGAATAGTGGCTGTAAATATCCGGGTCCGTCGCCGGGTCGTACGACACCGTGTCAATGCCGTTTAAAATGCCCGAGAGCTTCCATTCGCGCTGGCGCAGGATGCCGTCGAGGCCGTAGGAATACCACGGGTCGAGGATTTCCTGGGCATAGGTCGGGCTGACGGTCGTGACGCGGTTGGCCGTCTCGATTGCACCTTTCAGCAGATTGATGCAGTCGTCGTACTCGAGGATCGGCATGTCGCTTCTCGGGATGCCGATGACGTTTTCGACGAGTTCCTTCCCGTACTTCCCTTGATACTGGATGTTGTGAATCGTCAAAACCGTCTTCATGCCGCGGTACCAGTCGTTGTTTGCGTAGAAGATGCTGTAATAGACCGGGATCAGCGCCGTCTGCCAGTCGTTGCAGTGGAGGATGTCCGGATGGAAGTCGAGGTACGGCAGCATCTCCAGCGCCGCACGCGAGAAGAACGCAAAGCGCTCGGCGTCGTCGTAATGGCCGTAAAGGCCGTGGCGTTTAAAATAGTACTGGTTATCGAGCAGGTAATACACCACCCCGCCCGCGCGCGCCTCAAACACGCCGCAGTACTGCCGCCGCCATGCCACCGGCACGGACAGGCTCGTGATGAATTTCATCGTATCGCGCAGCTCCTGCGGGATATCCTCATACAGCGGCATCACAACGCGGCAGCCGATCAGCCGCTGGCGCAGCGCCTGCGGCAGAGACCCCGCCACATCCGCCAAGCCGCCGGTCGCCGCGAACGGGCGCGCTTCGCTTGTGCAGTAAAGCACTTTCACTAGAGACCAACTCCTTTCTGCTGATCGCCTTTTGCGCCGCGTTACACGACGCTTGCCTTGCTGATAAAGACCGGATAGGACTGGAAGCCCATCAGCGAGCGCTCATCCTTGATCGTGACGTCTTTGTCCATGATCACGTAATCGAGCTTGCAGTTTTCGCCGATCTGCGTGTCCTGCATGATGACGCAGTTGCGCACATGGGCGCCCTTGCCGATGTGGACGCCGCGGAACAGCACGCAGTTTTCGACCGTGCCCTCGATGACGCAGCCGTCGGCGACGAGCGAATTCGAAATCTCGCTGCCCAGGCCGTAGCGTGCCGGCATGTCGTCGCGCACCTTCGTATAGATCGGCCGCGCCGAATTGAACAGCTCCGCGCGCACCTTCGGGTCCATCAGCTCCATATTCGCCTCGAAGTAGTCGTTCATGCTGCAGATCGAGTGGATATAGCCCGTAAACTCGTAGCCGTGGAAGCGGTACTGGCCGATGTTGCGCTGAATAAAGTCGCGCGTGAAATCGTAAAGATTGCGGCTGACGCAATCGGAGATCATCGTAATCAAAAGCTCGCGGCGCAGAAGGATCACCGGGATCGAGTAATTGCAGGCGCCTTCGATGTGGGGGCTCACGAGCGCGTCGCGCACCATGCCGTCGGGGTCCACGTCAAACGACATCGGCTCGCCGTACTTTTCGGGGATGCGGCCGTAGCGGTAAAGCACCGTCACGTCTGCCTCGCTCTTTATATGCGAATCGAGCACGTCCTTTAAGTCCAGGTTGCACACGAAGTCGCTGTCGGACAGGATTACAAACTCCTCCGACGAATGGTTTAAGAAACGCATGATCGACGACAGGCTCTCGATGCGGCTGTTGTACGCGACCGGGCCGCTCGAAAACGGCGGCAGGATAAACAAACCGTCGCGCTTTCTCGAAAGGTCCCACGCCTTGCCGGAACCCAAATGGTCCATCAAAGACTGGTAATTGCTCTTTGTGATCACGCCGACCTTATTGATGCCGGAATTGACCATGTTCGAAAGCGTAAAATCAATCAAGCGGTAACGCCCGCCAAACGGGACGCTCGCCATCGTGCGGGTCTCCGTCAGCTCGCGCACCTTTTCGTCATGGATATTGGCGAAGATGATGCCAAGGATGTTGTTGCCGTTCATTACTTTGCTGCCTCCTCTGCTGGCTTCGTCTGGGCCGCCACCATTGCTTTCGGCGCAACGACGGTGCCGGGCTCGATGACGCAGTTCGGCCCGACGACCGCAACGCCCCACTCGTCCTTATTCTCCATATCTTCAGGCCGCTGGCCGACGACCGCGTCCTTGCCGATTACGGCGTTCTCGGCGACGATCGCATACTGCACAACGGCGCCTTCCTCGACGCGCGCGCCGGGCATGATGATCGAGTCGCGCACGACGGCGCCGGGCGCGATGTACACGCCCGCAAACAGCACCGCAAAGTCGATCGTGCCGTACACGTTCGTGCCTTCCGCAATCAGCGAATTCTGCACCTTCGCGTCGCGGCTGACATAATGCGGCGGCATCGCGGGGTTGCGCGAATAGATCTTCCAGGACTCATCGGACAGGTCGAGCGGCACATTCGGATTTAACAGGTCCATATTCGATTCCCACAAGCTGTCGATCGTGCCGACGTCCTTCCAATAGCCCTCAAACGGGTAGGCGACGAGGTGCTCGCCGGCGTTGAGCATCGCGGGCAGGACGTTCTTGCCGAAGTCGTTGCTGCTATTCGGGTCGGCCTCGTCGAGCTCGAGGAACTTGCGCAGCTTCTTCCACGTGAACACGTAAATGCCCATGCTCGCGAGCGTGCTCTTCGGATGCGCGGGCTTCTCGTCAAATTCATACACGGTGCCGTCGGGCTTCGTGTTCAGGATGCCGAAGCGCGACGCCTCTGCGAGCGGCACATCCAGCACGGCGATCGTGCAGGCCGCATTGTGCTCCTTGTGATACGCGACCATCTTCGAGTAATCCATCTTGTAGATGTGGTCGCCGGACAAAATCACGACGTACTCGGGGTCATAGCGCTCAATGTACGGGATATTCTGGTAAATGGCGTTCGCGGTGCCCTTGTACCAGTCGGAGCCGCTGCTGCGCTGGTACGGCGGCAGCACGCGCACGCCGGCGTTCATGCTGTCTAAGTCCCAAGGCTGGCCGGTGCCGATGTATTCGTTGAGTTCCAGAGGCTGATACTGCGTGAGCACACCGACGGTTTCAATGCCGGAATTGGCGCAGTTCGACAGCGGGAAATCGATGATGCGGTATTTTCCGCCGTACGGGACTGCTGGTTTTGCGTTTGTTCGGGTCAGGACGCCGAGACGGCTGCCCTGCCCGCCCGCGAGGATCATTGCAATGACTTCCTGTTTGGGCAACATGGTTAACATTCCTCCTTTGGTTCTCTTTGTCCTTAAGGGACGTTTCAGGCCTTCCGCTTTGGCTTTGCGGGGGTTTTCGGCTTCGCGCCCGCTTTTGCTTTTGCGCGGGGAGCCTTTCGGGGTTTCTTCGCCGGGAGGGCGCTCGCCGCCTTGGGGACGGGTCTTTTCTTCTTTTTCTTCTGGGGGTTAAACTTCAGGTAAATCACCGAAAGACCCGGCAGGTGGAGGCTAATTGACTGCCCCAAGCCGTGCATCGGCTTCTCGGGGTCGCTTTCGATCGCGGTGCCGTTCGAGATGCCGCTGCCGCCGTATTCGGCGCGGTCGCTCGAGAAGACCTCCTCGTACACGCCGTCGTACGGCACGCCGATGCGGTAGTCCTCGCGCGTGACCGGCACGAAGTTGCACACCACGATCAGCTCGTTTTTCGCTTCGTCGAAGCGGCGGAACGCGATGACGCTCTGGTCGCAGTCGTCGTTCGAGATCCAGGAAAAGCCGGACCAATCGAAGTCGACTTCCCACATCGGTGAATTCTCAAGGTAGAAGTGGTTTAAGTCCTTGAAGAACCGGTGCTGTGCGTCGTGCATCGGATATTGCAGCAGAAGCCAGTCCAGTTCCCGCTCGTAATTCCATTCGATGAACTGCCCGAGTTCTGTCCCCATGAAGATCAGTTTCTTGCCGGGATGCGCCATCATGTAGCACATGAACGCGCGCACCCCCGCGAATTTCTGCTCGGCCGTGCCGGGCATTTTATTCATCAGAGAACACTTGCCGTGCACGACCTCGTCGTGGGAGATCGGCAAAATAAAGTTCTCGGAGAATGCATAGAAGAATGAGAAGGTGATGTCCTTCTGGTTGTATTTGCGGCCTAACGGGTCCATCGACACGTAATGCATCATGTCGTTCATCCAGCCCATATTCCACTTGTAATTAAAGCCCAGGCCGCCCATGTAGGTGGGCTTTGAGACCATCGGCCACGCGGTGGATTCCTCGGCGATCATCATGACATCCGGGAAGCGCTCGAAGACGGCCTCGTTGAGCCGCTGCAAAAACGCGATGGCCTCGAGGTTTTCCTTGCCGCCGTCCTTATTCGGCACCCATTCGCCGGGCTGGCGGCTGTAGTCGAGGTAGAGCATCGAGGCGACCGCATCGACGCGAATGCCGTCGACGTGGTATTTCTCGAGCCAGAACACGGCGCTCGAAATTAGGAAGCTCTCGACCTCCGGGCGCCCGTAGTCGAACACGAGCGTCCCCCAGTCCTTGTGCTCGCCCTTTCTGGGGTCGGCGTATTCATAGCACGGCGTGCCGTCAAAGCGCGCGAGCCCCGAGGCGTCCTTCGGGAAATGCGCGGGCACCCAGTCCATAATAAGCCCCAGCCCCGCCTCGTGGCAGGCGTTGACAAACGACATGAACTGCTTCGGCGTGCCGTAGCGCGACGTCGGCGCAAAGTAACCCGTCACCTGATAGCCCCACGAGCCGTCGAACGGGTACTCCGTAATCGGCATAATCTCGATGTGCGTATAGCCCATGTCCTTGACGTAGGGGATGAGCTCCTCGGCCATCTTTTCGTAACTGAACACGTTGCCGTCGGCATAGCGCCGCCACGAGCCCAGGTGTACCTCGTAGATATTGACCGGCTGGTTGTAATGCGGGTGCTCCGCTTTCTGCTTCTGCCACTTGCCGTCCGTCCACTGGAAGCCCTCAATGTCGTACCACCGGCTCGAGGTGCCCGGGCGCGTATCAAAAAACGGCGCATACGGGTCGCTCTTATAAAGGCCCTGCCCGTCTTCCGTCACGATGTAGTACTGATACCGCGCAAATTTCTCCAGGCGCTGCGGCAGCAGAAGCTCCCACACGCCGGCGCTGACTTTCTCCATCGGGTGTTTCTCCGTGTCCCACTCGTTAAAGTCACCGACCACCGAAACCGACGCTGCGTTCGGCGCCCACACGCGAAAAGACATTCCCGGCTTGCCGTTCACGGTCTCCTTGTGGATCCCCATATACCGGTATGCTTCCACATTGGTGCCCTGGTGAAACAGGTATAATGGCATGCAATTTTGCTGCTCGTTTTCTGGCTTGCTTTTTTGCATATCAAACCGCTCCTCGCTTTGTGGATATTTATCGAATATTCATAGCATTATCATACCACAATTGCGGGAAATTTCAATAACTTTTCACCGGAAATCGCAAAAAGTGTTCCAAAAATTTTGAAAACCTTAGTGAGGTTGTTTAAAATTTCGCCTTTGCTTCTGGAAAACGCCTCGTCTTCCCTTCAGTATATGCCAGCAAAGCTCCAAAAAATGTAATTTTTTAAAGTTGCCCGCTTTCCCCGCCGCCCGCGTCTTTTCCGAGGGGCGCCGGCGCGCACGCAAAAAAGGAGACGCCTTTGCGCCTGCCTCGAAAGGACAGACGCGAAGGCGCCCCGTAAAATCGATTCAATTACTTGTGGTCGACTTCATACATATGGGAGATCAGCATCAGAACCTTGTTGCTGTAGCCCCATTCGTTGTCGTACCATGCAATCAGCTTCACGAAGTGATCGTTGAGCATGATGCCTGCGTCCGCGTCGAAGATCGACGTGTGCGGATCGCCCAGGATATCGGAGGAAACGATCGGATCGTCCGTGTATGCCAGAACGCCCTTCATCTCGCCCTCGGATGCTTCCTTCACGGCCTTGCAGATCTCTTCGTACGTCGTCGGCGTCGCCAGGCTGCAGGTCAGGTCAACCACGGAGCCGTCCAGCGTCGGAACGCGCATCGACATGCCCGTCAGCTTGCCCTTGACTTCCGGAATAACCAGCGCGCATGCCTTCGCCGCACCCGTCGAGGACGGGATGATGTTGCCGGACGCCGCACGGCCGCCGCGCCAGTCTTTCTTCGACGGGCCGTCAACCGTCTTCTGCGTTGCCGTCGTGGAGTGCACAGTCGTCATCAGGCCTTCCACAATGCCGAACTTGTCGTTGATGACCTTCGTCAGCGGGGCCAGGCAGTTCGTCGTGCAGGACGCGTTCGACACAACCACCATATCCGGCGTGTACTTGTCGAGGTTGACGCCGCACACGAACGTCGGGGTCTCCTTATCCTTCGCAGGCGCGGAGATAACGACCTTCTTGGCGCCGCCCTTCAAGTGCGCGGATGCCTTCTCCGTCGTCGCGAACACACCCGTCGACTCGACGATGTATTCTGCGCCCACGGAACCCCACGGAATGTTCGCCGGGTCGGACTCTGCGAACACCTTCACCTTCTGGCCGTTCACGATCAGCTCGTCGCCCTCGTAGGAGATTTCCCCGTCAAAATGGCCGTGCATCGTGTCGTACTTCACGTTGTACACCATATAATCCGGTGCCATGAACGGATCGTTCACGCCCACCACTTCATACTTGTCCGGCTGCGCCACTGCTGCACGGAACACCAGGCGGCCGATGCGGCCAAACCCGTTGATACCAATCTTAATCATTGGACTGTACCTCCTGTTTTTTGTTCTGCATTTATTCTATAGCAATTCTTCGCATTTTACAAGGGCTTGTTAGGCGTTTAACAAAATTTTATCACAAAAAATTCCGCGCACGGCCCGTTTTCGGGCGGATTCTTTCCACGAAAAATCAGAAAAAGGAAAGCGGTTCCGGGCAAATCGGGAACGCGTTCCCGATTTGGCGGCCGCGCGGGGCGCAAAAGGCGCCCGCCCTGCGCAAAACCGGGCGGGCGCTTGTTCTATCCCGGCGCGATGGCGCGGGGCGAAAGGCGTTTTTAGGTTGAGAGCGGCTGCGCACACAGGTAGCCTTCGTCCCAAGAAGCGCCGTTCGCATCGGCAAAGTAGAACGTGAAATTCCCGCGGGCCTCGTGCGTGGATTCGTGCTGATACTCCGAGAACGTCTCGCCGAGAATCTTTGCCTCGGCGGCATCCTGCGCCTTCGCGCGCGCTTCCAATTCCGCCTGCGCGTCCGCGCGCAAAGCGTCCTTCACCGCATCGGGAATCGGCACATCCGTATCGGACGCATACGTGACCCAGATCGACGTGACCGCGCCGGTGCCGTCCCACGCAATATCGATGACATTATTCTGATGCTCGCTGATTTCCCGGCGCAGCGCGCACGTATTCGGGGCGGCCGGCTCCTCGGGGTCCTCCCAAACCGCATACGCGTCGAGATGCTCCACGCGGCCGCCGAGGATGTCCGGCAGCGCGGCGACGACGTCGTCCTTTTCTGCCCCGCTTTGCAGCTTCACGGCGCTCTTTTCCGGCTGCACCGCCCGATATTCCGTCAGGCGGAAGCGGTAGTCGAAGACGTACAGGTTCCCGTCTTCATCCACGTAAAACCGTTGGCTCACGGGCGTCTCCTTCGTCGTGCCCTCCAGGTAGCCGCACAGCGCGTCCACTTCTGCGGGCGTGATTTCGTGCACGGGGATTTCCCGCCCATTAAACGGGAAGCTCGAAAGCGCGATTGCCTCCGCCGTCTCGCCGGGCATCCGCGAAGACGGCGTTTCCAACGCAGTTTCCGCCGCGGTCGGCGCGGACGGCACGGGCGCACTCGTCTGCGCGGCAGGGCCGCCCTCGCAGGCCGAAAGCAGCATCCCTGCGGCGGCGAGCCCGCCCAAAAGGGCCAGAAGTCTCCTTCGTTTCATGCAAAACACCTCCTTGCGGTGTCACAGTGTTTATCATCGATCCGGGAACAGAGATTGGTTTCCAGCTTTATTATAGCATAAAATTTTACTTTTCAAAAGCTTATTTTTATGAAAAATAGAAAACGGCAGCTTGCCCAGCGCGCCCGCTTTCCGGCGGCGGTTTTTTATCATTTCTGTAGACGCCCGGCCGTTGCAGCTGCCGCCAGCTCTCCGGGCAGCAAACGAAAAGGAGACGCCCCTGTGCTTTTGCACAGGAACGCCTCCCTTAAAAATCGATTGAATTATTTGTGGTCGACTTCATACATATGGGAGATCAGCATCAGAACCTTGTTGCTGTAACCCCATTCGTTGTCGTACCATGCAATCAGCTTCACGAAGTGATCGTTGAGCATGATGCCTGCGTCCGCGTCGAAGATCGACGTGTGCGGATCGCCCAGGATATCGGAGGAAACGATCGGATCGTCCGTGTATGCCAGAACGCCCTTCATCTCGCCCTCGGATGCTTCCTTCACGGCCTTGCAGATCTCTTCGTACGTCGTCGGCGTCGCCAGGCTGCAGGTCAGGTCAACCACGGAGCCGTCCAGCGTCGGAACGCGCATCGACATGCCCGTCAGCTTGCCCTTGACTTCCGGAATAACCAGCGCGCATGCCTTCGCCGCACCCGTCGAGGACGGGATGATGTTGCCGGACGCCGCACGGCCGCCGCGCCAGTCTTTCTTCGACGGGCCGTCAACCGTCTTCTGCGTTGCCGTCGTGGAGTGCACAGTCGTCATCAGGCCTTCCACAATGCCGAACTTGTCGTTGATGACCTTCGTCAGCGGGGCCAGGCAGTTCGTCGTGCAGGACGCGTTCGACACAACCACCATATCCGGCGTGTACTTGTCGAGGTTGACGCCGCACACGAACGTCGGGGTCTCCTTATCCTTCGCAGGCGCGGAGATAACGACCTTCTTGGCGCCGCCCTTCAAGTGCGCGGATGCCTTCTCCGTCGTCGCGAACACACCCGTCGACTCGACGATGTATTCTGCGCCCACGGAACCCCACGGAATGTTCGCCGGGTCGGACTCTGCGAACACCTTCACCTTCTGGCCGTTCACGATCAGCTCGTCGCCCTCGTAGGAGATTTCCCCGTCAAAATGGCCGTGCATCGTGTCGTACTTCACGTTGTACACCATATAATCCGGTGCCATGAACGGATCGTTCACGCCCACCACTTCATACTTGTCCGGCTGCGCCACTGCTGCACGGAACACCAGGCGGCCGATGCGGCCAAACCCGTTGATACCAATCTTAATCATTGGACTGTACCTCCTGTTTTTTGTTCTGCATTTATTCTATAGCAATTCTTCGCATTTTACAAGACGGGGCCGCAGATTTTCTCAAAATTTTATCTTCTCTTTACAGAAAATCTGTCTAGATTTTGGCCCTCTTTTTTGGGCAGCCGCCCGGTTTTGCCGGACGGCTGGGCGACGGTTTCCGCACTTTTGCCAAAACCGCCGCGCGTCACGCTACGGATTCTTGACTTTTGGACGTGTTTTTCGGTAAAAATAGCATTTTGCGTCCCACGCCTGCTGCAGATAGCGCACCAGCACGCGCTCGGTGCGCAGATCGATTTCCGACGGCGTGAGCACGTGCAGATCCTCGCGCGACGCGACGACGGGCCGCCGCCCCGCATGCAGCCGCGGGCCGGACATCGCGGGCGGGTCCATCATCACGACGGGGCGCACGCTCGGCTCCTCTTCTTCCTCGCGCTCGCCGACGCGCTCCTCCTTTGTCGCCGGACGGACCGATGAAAGCGACACGCACAAGAACACGGCGCACAAAGCCCCCGCCAGGAGGCTCCCCGGCGGCTGCATGCCGGAAACGAGCGCCTGCGGCCCCTCGAACACGGCCTCTACACACACCGCCGCGGCCGACGCGATGGCCGCCAGGCTCCAGCCCGCGAGCCGCCCGCGCGTGACCGCGCGTGAACCCGCTGCCATCTGCGCGAAGGCCAGAAACGAAAAACTCAAATATAAAAACAGCACGCCCACAAGCAGGCTCTGCACGGAGAACGCCTCCACGCACACGCGCACCTGGACGGCGAGGTTCCACAAACACCAGAACACCGGCAAAAGTGAAACCTTCGGGTGCTGCGCGGCAAAATTCTGTCCGTCTGCCGCAAACAGGCATCCCTGCATGAAAAAGACGAGCCCCGCGAGGATCGCGAGCAGCATCGCGAGGGCGTTCCACGTCTGGTACTGCCCGAGGCGGGTAAGCCCCGTGCAGACGACGGAAAGGCCCATGACCCCCAGGCCCAGCACAAGGTATGCCCCGGCCTGCACCCGGCCGTGCAGCGGCAGGCGCATCACGGTTTTCTCCCGCCGCGCGGGCAGAAGCGTCAGAAAGCCGCCCAAAAGCAGCGCCCCCGGCGCCAAAAGCCCGAAGGCGCTTTCGTCCGGCAGGCCCAAAAAGAGCTGCGCTGCCCGGCATCCGGCGCCCGCGAGCAATGTCAGGAAAAAGCCCAAAAATGCCCCTTTTGATTTCATCCGGCAGGCCTCCCCTTCGTCAATTCCTTCCGAATCACCGCTCGGAAAGCGGGATGTAGCGGCGCGGCGCCGAAAGCGAACGGTACGCCGGGCGCATGATGCGCTTCGAGGTCTCCATCTCCTCGATGCGGTGCGCGCACCAGCCCGCGATGCGCGACACGGCAAACAGCGGCGTGTACAGGTCGCTCGGGATATGGAGCATCTCATAGACGAGCCCCGAATAGAAATCGACATTCGCGCTGATGACCTTCGTGTTCCCGCGCACTTCGGCGAAAACCTCCGGCGCCAGGCGCTCGACGCGCTCAAACAGCTCGAATTTCTCCTCCATTCCGTGGGAAGCCGCGAGCTTTTTCGCCTCGCGCTTTAAAAGCACCGCGCGCGGGTCCGAGAGCGTGTAGACGCCGTGGCCCATGCCGTAGATCAGCCCCGACCGGTCGCCCGCCTCGCCCTTTAAAAGCTTCACGAGGTAATCGCGCACTTCGCCGTCGTCCTGCCAATCCTTGACATTTGTCATGAGGCCCTGCATCATCTCCATGACGCGGTGGTTTGCGCCGCCGTGGCGCGGGCCCTTTAAGGAGCCGATGCCCGCGGCGATCGCCGAGTAGATGTCGCTGCCGGTTGAGGAGACCGAGCGCACCGTAAACGTCGAGTTGTTGCCGCCGCCGTGCTCGGCGTGGAGCACCATGCACAAATCGAGCAGATGCGCCTCCTCGGGCGTATACTTGCGGTCGGGGCGGATCGCGTCTAAGATCGATTCGGCGATCGTCTCGTCCGGGTCGACGGGATGGAAGAACATGCTCTCATGGTCATAGCGCCGGCGCTTGACCTGGTAGGCATACGTCATGATTGCCGGCAGGCGCGCGATGAGCTGGAAGCTCTGGCGCAGGCTGTTTTCGAGCGACGTATCGTCGGGGTTGTCGTCATAGGAATAAAGCGCCAAAACGGAGCGCGCGAGCTTATTCATAATATTCGCAGACGGCGCCTTTAAAATCATGTCCTCCGCGAAATTTTCCGGGAGCTCGCGGTAATAGCTCAGCACATTGTGCAGGCTCTCCAGCTGCTTTGCCGTGGGGAGCTCTCCGGTCAGAAGCAGCCAGACGACCTCTTCAAACCCGAAGCGCCCCGACGCGATGCAGCCCTCTACAATCTCCGTGACGTCGATGCCGCGGTACGTCAAAACGCCCTTGTCCGGTACGCGCACGCTGTCGCTGACCACGTAGCCGTGGACGTTTGAAATCTTCGTCAGGCCCGCCAAAACGCCCGTCCCGTCGGGGTTTCGCAGGCCGCGCTTGACGCCGTAAAGCGCGAACGCTTCCGGCTCTATGAAATTATTCCGGCGGAACGCCTCGCACATATGCTGCAGTTCCTCGGAAACCGCTTTCCGTTTCGTGGATGATTCTGTCATAGATTCGCCCGCTTTCTGCCGTGCGATGCACGTCAAAATTTCCGCCGGAAAAAGCGGCGGATACTTTTATTATACCGTGCCCGGGGTGGGAAGTCAAACGGGCCGGCGCCTTTTTTGCATGAAACCGGTCGCATTCCTGCACAGTCGCGCGTTTCTCCGCGAAAAAGGGCGGCCGCCCTGCATAACGGGCGCCGCGGGCCTGTAAACTGAAAGAGATAAAGCCATCCGGCGCGCCGCGCGCTGCAAAAAGGAGGGGTTCCCGATGCGGGTCCGGTTTCGCGCCGTCCCGCCCCGCGCACTCTGGCGGCTGGTGTTTTTCGCGCTGCTGCTTCTGCTGCCGGGGCTTGGGGTGGCCCTGTCGGGGCTGTAAAGGCCCCGGAAAACACGAATGCCGGGCGGCGCCGCTGGAATTTGCGGCGCCGCCCGGCGCATATCCGTATGGTTTGAAAATCCAGAAAAACCGCGCGCAAAGCGCCGTTATAACGAGCCCGTCTCGAAATACGCGAGCGACACGACCCCCGCCGGCGAAACCTGCGCGCCGGTCACGACGGCCGCCAGCAGCGCCGTATGCGGCACCTCAAACAGCGGCGTCACGGGCAGCGCCTCGAGCAGGTACGCCTCCGCCTCGTGCAGCGCCGTATAGCGCGCCTGCGCATCCGTGGCCGTGCGCGCCTGGGAAAGCAGCGCCGTATAGCCCGCATCGTCATAGGAAAGCCGGTTCTGGCCGCTGTGCGGGGCCATCGCCTCTAAAAGCGCCGATGCGTCCCCGTACGTCGCCCGCAGCACGGTAAACGTCACCTGCACGTTCCCCGCGGCGCACGCGGCTTGGTAATCGTCGGGCTGCATCGTGCGCACCGTGCAGGAAATGCCCAGCGCCTGCTGCCACATCTGCACGATCGCATCCGAGGCGACCTGCGCGAAGGACCCCGGCTCGTTGACAATCGTCAGCGAAAGCCGCGCGCGGTCTTCATAGCCCGCCGCATCGAGCAGCGCATTTGCCTGCGCAACATCCGCCGCATAGTCCTCGTCCGGGAGCAGCGCGCCGGCCGTCTGCCGGAAATCGCTGCCCGGCACCGCATCGGAAAAGCCTTCCGGCACGAGGCTCCACGCCGCGGGGAAGCGGAACGCCGTGCCTTCGGCCGCGAGCGTGTCGCGGTCAATCGCCAAAGACAGCGCCTGACGCACGCGCGCGTCCGCCAGGGGCCCGTCCGCCGTGTAAAATTCGAGGCACGCGACGGCGTCCTGGTCCTGCAAAAGCAGGTCCCCGCGCCGGCGCATGTTCGCGTCATCGGCCGGCAGGGGCGTGCAGTAAGAAAGGCCGCTCGCGTCGTAATTCGAAAGCCGCGCGTCGTCGCCCTCCGAAAGCTGGCACGTCAAAGACTGCGTCGTGACCTCGTCCTTCGCGTAATACGTCTCGCTGCGCTGCAGCGTGATCGATTCCTTATGGGACCAGGCAGCGAGCGTCATCGGCCCGTTCGACACGAAGCTGCCGCGGTCCCAGCCGTCGTTGCCCTCCACGACATCGCTGCGCAGCGGGGAAAAGACCGGCCGCAGCAAAAGCGTGTCGAGGAAATCGCACGGCGCCGCGAGCGCCACCTCGAGCGTGCGGTCGTCCACCGCGCGCACACCGAGATTTTCCGCGCCCTGCATCGTGCCATTTAAAAGCGCCTCGCCGTTTTTCAGATACGCAAACAGCTCCCGTTCGCCCGCGTCCTCGAGCAGGCAGTTGCGCCGCCACGCATAGACAAAGTCCTCCGCCGTCACCGGCTTCCCGTCACTCCAGCAGGCGTCCTCCCGCAAAGTAAACGTCCACACCAGCCGGTCTTCCGAAACCGTCGCGCTCTCGGCCTGGCCGAACACGACGTTTCCGTCCGCGTCGCGCTTATAAATCCCTTCAAACAGCGCCGCGCTGTAGGCGTCGGTATCCGCCGAAACGCTTTTGGCCGGGTCCAGCGACGCGGGCTCCGCGCCGAGGGACACCGTCAGGGACGCGTCCTGCGCCTCGGGCAGCGAAACCTGCGGCTTCTCCTCCTGCGCCGCCGCCGACGACACCGGTACGGCGGACGAGGCCGTCTCCTCGCCGCAGCCCGTCAGCAGGCAGCCGCACAGCGCCGCCAAAAGCACAAACGAGATCCACTTTTTCGGGTTTGCCATGGTCACTGCCCTCCGTTCCCTTTGCCGCGAACCTTCAGCCTGCCGATTTCCCGGCGCAGCTCCAGAATATACGGCGGCGGCGCCGACAGATACTGGATGCCGGCGCGCAGAAAGAAGCGCAGCATCGAATAATCCGAAGCCGCCTCGCCGCTGACGCACACGGGGATGCCCGCCTCGTGCGCGGCGCGCGCCGCATAGGCGATCAGGCGCTTGACGGCCGGATGGCTCGGGTTATAAAGCGATTTGAGCTGCCGGTTTTCGCGGTCAACCGCCAGCGTAAACTGCGTTAAGTCGTTCGTGCCGATGTTAAAGAAATCCGCCTCCCGCGCAAGCTCGTGCGCCTGCAGGGCCGCGGCCGGCGTTTCCACCATGACGCCGATGGACACCGCCTCGGAAATCTCCTTGCCTTCGCGCTTTAATTCCTCCGCAAGCGACTGGATCCACATGCGGATCTGCCGGAACATTTCGCCGTCGTTGACAAACGGCACAAGGATCCCCAGCCGCCCGTAAACGGATGCGCGCAGCAGCGCCCGGATCTGCGTGCGGAATAAATCCCGGTGCCGCAGGCACAGCCGCACCGAGCGCAGGCCCATGGCCGGGTTTGCCTCCTGCTCCTGGTCGAGATAGGAATACGACGTGTTCGAGTCGAGGTCGAGCGTGCGCACGATCACGCGCCGGCCGCCCATCTGCGCGAGCATCTGGCTGTACTGCTGATACTGCTCCTCCTCGGTCGGGCAGTGGTCCGGCGAATACAAAAATTCGCTGCGCACGAGCCCCGCGCCCTCGGCGTCGTTTTCGAGCGCCATCTGGATCTCGGCCATGGAATTGATGTTGGCAAGCAGATGGATGCGCACGCCGTCGGCCGACATGGTCTTCATGCCCTTAAACGCGGCCAAATCCGCGCGGCGGCTGCTTTCCGCGCTCATGATGCGCGTGTATTTTTCGAGCGTCTCGGGGGTCGGGTTTACGATGACGACGCCCTTCGTGCCGTCGACAATCACCTGCCCCTCGCCGCGCGGCAGGTCCTTAAAATGCTCGCCTAAGCCCACCACGGCGGGTTTGCCCATGCCGCGGGCGAGGATGGCGCTGTGGGAAGTCGAGCTGCCGTACTGCGTGACGAGCGCCAAGACCTGGCTGTGGTTTGTGCGGATGATCTGGCTTGGCACCGCCTGGGTCAGGCACAAAACGGCCGGCGTCATCAGGTAGTTCCCCTGAAAATCGAGCGACGGCGTCTGGCGGTTTAGGCACATCAAAAGCCGGCGGCTGATGTCGAGCATATCCTCGCTTCTGGCGCGCATGTACTCGTCTTCCATGTTCGAAAACATCTGATATAACTTGCGGCCGGCGCTCCACACCGCATATTCCGCGCTCGCGTGATCCTCGACGATGCTCTTGCGGATCATCTGCTGGAATCCCTCGTCCTGGAGCATCAGGATATGGATCTGGAAAATGACGGAGTCGCCCTCGCCGACTTCCGTACAGGCGCGCTCATAAATCTCCTGGATCTCTTTTTCGGCCTGCTTTTGCGCGGCGCGCAGACGTGCGAGCTCCTGGGCCGGCACACGTTCCCCCGCCGGCAGCGGTTTCGAGCGCTGCTGGGAGGAAAGCACGCGCACCGGTCCGATGGCAATCCCGGGCGACGCCGGGGTCCCCTGCAAAGTCCGCAACACGCTCACCGCCTTTCCTCAATCTGCAATCTGCATTTTCATTTTATTGTACTGGATTCTGCGCCATTTTACAAGCGCTTTCCATTGCGAAAGCGCACACCCCAAACAAAACGGTCTTTTCGCCGGTTTTCCGTGCGCGGGCGCGTCGATTTCGGCCGTTACTCCGAAAGCGCCCGGACAATCTCCGTGGGTTTGCCGTCGGCATAGTGGACGCCGCTGACAAACGCGCCGTCCTTCCACACGCCCGTGCGCACGAGCTCGCCGGAAGCGCTGCGCTGTTCACAGGCGCCGTTGGCGCGCCCGGCACGGAACGCGCCCGTCAGGGTCCCGCCGTCGGGCAGATGCAGGCAGCCGCGCCCGGAATAGCTGCCGTGCTGCCACGCGCCTTCATAAACGACCTTGCCCGCGCGGTATTCGGTGCCCTGGCCGTCCCGCACGCCGTCGAGCCATCCGCCGTAGTACGTCAATTCCCCGCGGGCGTCAAACGCGGCGCCCATGCCGGTCGGGCGGTTGTCCTTCCATTGGCCGACAAACAGGCTGCCGTCGCGCGCGCTGAAACTCACGCCGAAGCCGTCGCGCTGGTTTTGCTTCCAGTGCCCCGCATAGCAGAGCTTGCCGGAGCGGTAGTAATACGTGCCAAAGCCGTCGCGCTTATCCTTCAAAAAGCCGCCCTCATAGGCCGTGTGGCCGTTTTCCATCTGCGTGCGGCCCTGGCCCTGGCGCTGGCCCTCCAAAAGCGGGCCGAAGTAGTCGTAGCGCCCCGAGCTCGTCTGGATGCTCTTCGAGGGCCGCAAAGCCGCGGGCGGCTGCATCGCGGCGGGGTCTTCGTCCGGTTGCGTGCGCGGCGGCAGCGTGCGCGGCGGCGCGGGGGCCGGCTGCGGCACGGGCGGGAACGGCTGCGGCGCCACCGCCGCGGGCTTTTCCTTCGGCGTTTCTTTTAAAGATGATTCCGCGGACGTTTCTTTGGACGATTCCACAGGCTTTTCCGAAAGCGGCCCCTCCCACTCGATCACGGCGGGCTCGTCGGGGACCGCGTTTTCCACCACGGCATCCTCCAGGTCCGGCGGCAGCTGCATCTCTTCGTGGAGCCACTCCAAATCGAGCGGCCCGCTGCCGCTTTCCAGCTCCAAATCCGGCGAAGGCGCGCAGGCGTCGTCGAGCGCGTGGTCGTTGCGGATAAAGGAAAACGGCAGATGTACCCATGTGTCGTCCGGCTCCCACTCCTGCGAAAGCCCATCGGCACCGCCGGCGTCTGCCGCCGCACGCCGCGCATCGGCTTCCCCGGGCATGCAGTAATAAAACCGCCCGGCGTCCGTATAGGCGAGAAACGGCGGCTCCCCCACTTTGGCGTTTAGTACGGCATTTTTCTCCTCATCTTCCTCCACAGAGACGGGCTCGAGCATGTATTCCCGATATTTTCCCTCCACCGTGTCGTATTGCAGGCAGTGGATGCCATCCTCCCCGCGCAATTCCAGCACGCACGCGGGCTTTTGCGGGTCGCTGCGGTAAAAGGCCGTGCGCTTCCACTGCTGGGTTTTGTCAAACTCCGTCTTTTCAAACAGCCGGCCGCCGTCGTCCCAGCGCAAAAGGGCGAAGCCGCCCTGGGTAGGCTCCACACGCTCGCGCACGCGGCCGTTCGAGACGAGGACCCACCGCATCGTGCGGCGGGTGCATTTATAGTGAACCGTATCTTTGGTGCCGAACGCCTGTGCCGGCGCCTTGCCGTGGCAGTGGCCCTTTTCAAAATATTCCCGGCGCACCCGCGCAAAAAGGCTGCGGTCGCCGCCGCTGTATTCGCGGCTGGCGATGGCGTAGAACACGTGCACTTCCAAGGCTTCCACCCTTTCTTCCGCTTTCCTTTTGGTTTTTCGCCGCAATGGCGGTATTGTATCTTTTATTATAGAAAATTCGGCGGCAATTCGCAAGGGGGAAATGGGGGTTTTTGGGGGCAAAGCCCCGCCCCCGGGGCTTTTTGGGGAGCCTGCCGCCCCGGGGCTTTTCTGCCGGGAGGTTTCTTTACCCTTTTTATGTCTTTTGAAAATCTTAAGTTTTTCCTTCGACGCGCTCGGGCCGCGCCGGGCCCCTACTTTCTGGCCAGCAGAAAGTAGGCAAAGACTGGCCAAAGAGGGCTGCGCCCCCTTTGGGATTCCCCCTGCGGTCGCGCTGGCGCGGCCTTCGGCCGCAATTCGCGCGAGGGGAGTGACGGAACTCCTAGCCGCTTACGCGGCAGGAGCTTCCGGGAGATTTGCGAAGGCGTTGCCGCAAAAGCCGTTTCGGACGCGGTACCATGCGCTGGCGCGCATGATCGGCAAACTTTCCCCTTTGGGGAACGCAGGGGGCAAGGGGGCGAAGCCCCCAAACGCGCATGACCGGCAGGCTTTTCCTAACGGGGAACGCAGGGGGCCAGGGGGCGAA
>ERZ1643247.444-NODE-444-length-50338-cov-7.141320_pt1 | contig 50338 bp, 42 predicted proteins | sample MGYA00579264_ERZ1643247 | MGnify/ENA primary metagenome ERZ1643247 (study PRJEB29033, sample SAMEA4952262) | chicken gut metagenome | biome: Broiler Chicken; feature: Gastrointestinal Tract; material: Caecum | place: Ireland | collected 2018 | study: Broiler... | reverse complement strand
CCGTCTTACAAAAACTTCTTTGTCTCTTCCGGTTTGTGTCTGCTATCCGGAAAGTCACTTCGACAAATCCGAAGTATTTAATGATTATCCAGCAGTTCATCTGTCGTAATCCCCAGGATCTGCGCAAATGCTTTCAGTTCTATATCTGTTACAAATCTTTTTCCGCATTCAATTCTCTGTATTGCGTTTTTGTCCAGGTCAATCCCCTGGAGCTGCAGTTTATCTGCAAAGGCTCTCTGAGACATTTTCGGGACCGCCTGTTTCCGGAGGATGGCCAGCTTTTTCCCGCAGATATTATTTGTCCCTTCAATTGATTTATTTTTGTACATAGCAACTCCTTGAATCAAATTTTGACATTTAGTGATTGTCAATAAAATCAGGATATGCTAAAATTAAAAAACAAATGACATTTACTGAATGTCAAAACAAAATATACATCCGGGGAGATGGGACGAGAATGGGCGCAGAAGTCAATTTTCCGGGAGTGATTATTGCAGGGGTACTGGCAGTTCTGCTCCAGTACCTGGACAGCTCCTTCATATTAACGATACATATTATATTGTTTATAATGGGATTCTTTTGATTGTGGGTGGAAAAATGTCCGTCGTGGAGTCCGGATATGGTGCCGGAGAGCACGTTTATGCTCGGGACGCGTCGCAACGGTACATAAGAGCGCAAAAGACGCGCTCTAAGTGCCGGCGCCGCTTTACGGCTCTCCATCATCATACCCGGACTCCACGGCCGCGCTTTCCCACTCACAAATTCAAACAGGAAGAAAAGAAGATAGAACTTTATCGACTGACACGGCGCTGTATCCTGTACTACTGTTCTGAAACTTTCAAAAAGGACAGCTGGAAAGGAGATGCTCATAGTTGAAAAAGTGTTGCCTTCGCGTTTGGTGCTGAATTTGAAATTATCGGTGACAGTGCTGACTGGATGAGCGCAGAAAACAGTGGGATACCTCTGGCTGGATGCGCCTTCTGGGAATGAGGGATGTGAGATGTCACTGACTTTGGAGCGGATGTCAGAAAAACCAGCAACCTGGCGGCAGGCGTTAAAATTTGCAGCAGAACTGTTTGAGTGGAACGCGAGTTTTCTGCTGCAAATTTTGTTTTTAGCCTGTCGTCAGGTTGCTGTTGTTTTTCTTCATACGCGGAACAGAAGTGACGTCTCACATCCCTCATTCCCAGATATGATCATTCAATCCTTCCGGTATCCGGATGTTTTCGTACCTTCTCTAGTTTCATGTCGAAGATAAATTCAAATATTTCCTCAGAAGCGGAAGTCCCTCCTGTTGTCCTGCTCAATCAGACGAAGATTTTCCAGCACAACATTTCTTACCTTTTCATTCGGCACGTTAAGGACTTCTTTCTCAATCAGCCGGTCGCCGATGGCTTTTGTTTCAGGAGAAGCGTAGTCCATCAGGTATTCCTTGAGGGTCATCAGAGCGTTGGGATGGCAGCAGTTCTGAATCTGGCCGCTCTTGCACAGAGACATAAAGCGGTCGCCGGTGCGGCCTTCCCGGTAGCATGCCGTACAGAAGCTGGGAATATAATTCATTTCCATCAGCCATTTTACAACTTCATCCAGGGTACGGTTGTCGCTGACATCGAACTGTTCGGATTTTGCGTCTTCCGGTTCCGGTTCGTAGTAGCCGCCCACACTGGTGCGTGAGGCGCCGCTGATCTGGGAGATGCCAAGATGCAGGACGCGCTCGCGTGTGGCCTGATTTTCTCTTGTGGAAATGATCATGCCGGTATAAGGTACGGCGATGCGGATGCAGGCGACGATCTTGGCAAAGGTATCATCGTCAATACCGTTGTCAAACTGATCCGGATCAATATCGTCCGCATGTTTCAGTCTGGGAACACTGATCGTGTGGGGCCCTACGCCGAAGGCTGCTTCCAGATGCTCGGCATGCATCAGAAGTCCGGCAAATTCATAGCGGTATTTGTCCAGACCGAAGAGAACTCCAAGGCCCACATCGTCAATGCCGCCTTCCATTGCCCGGTCCATAGCCTCGGTGTGGTAATTATAGTCATGTTTCGGTCCGGTGGGGTGGAGCTCCAGATAGCTTTCTTTGTGGTAGGTCTCCTGGAACAGAATGTATGTACCGATTCCGGCCTCTTTCAGAAGCCTGTAATTGTCCACTGTGGTAGCCGCGATATTAATATTTACCCGGCGGATGGCTCCGTTTTTATGTTTGATGCTGTAAACAGTTTCGATGGATTTCAGGTAGTAGTCCATTGTATTGCGGACCGGATCTTCGCCGGCCTCCAGCGCCAGACGTTTATGGCCCATATCCTGAAGAGCGATAACCTCCCGGCGGATTTCCTCCTGGGAGAGCTGCTTGCGGGGAATGTGTTTATTCTTGGAATGATAAGGGCAGTAGGTGCAGCCGTTTATACAGTAGTTGGACAGATAAAGGGGAGCGAATATAACAATCCGGTTGCCGTAGAAATCTTTTTTGATCTGTTCAGCCAGAGCATAGATTTCCTGGTTTTTCTCTTCGATAGGACAGGCGAGCAGAACAGACGCTTCCCGGTGGGAGAGCCCCTTCCTTTTTTTGGCCTTCTCAATCAGTGCGTCAATCAGTTCTACATTCTCTTTGTTTTCATCTGCGTAGGCCAGCGTGTCCAGAATCTCCTGGTGGTTAATAAAATCGTCTGCGCATTTTGAGTTTACATCATACATTTTGGTGATTCCTCCTGTTTCTGAATTATTTTTATTCTTTTATTTTCTGTGTATGCAGTGACTGCGGTGCGGACCGTATCTGCACATTTGTCTTTGCCGTTATCCGGGCGCGGACCGGCGGGGCAGCAGCCGGGGGTGCCGGGCAAAACATCAGGTGTTCAGTGAATCGCCTCTGGCAACAGTCAGCCGGTATCCGATGGCTTCCATGCGGGCATTCAGGCTTTTCAGGCTTTCTGCCGCCTCATCTCCGGTACAGATTTTATTGTCGTAGAGCAGGTATTTTTCCCGCACCTGAGGCGGGGAAAGATTCGGCATTACCACATTGGCGCCTGAGAGAATGCCCTGCTCTCTTCCGTCCGGAGCAATTGTGCCAAGGGCAGTGGTGGCTGGAAGCAGAACCCGCGGAAGCATCAGGCGGATCAGTCCCAGCAGGAACAGGGTGAGTTCCAGCGTCCCGGCAGGTTTCCCGGCAAAAGGAGTGTCATGGTGGGGGATAAAGGGCCCGATTCCTACCATCTGGGGATTAAGATCTTTTAGGAACAGCATATCGTCAGCCAGATTTTCCGGCGTCTGATAAGGCGCTCCCACCATAAATCCTGTTCCGACCTGATAGCCGAGCTTTTTCAGATCCCACAGGCACTGTTTCCGATGAGCTGCGCTCATCTGCAGGGGATGGAGTTTCCGGTAATGTCCTTCGTCATAGGTTTCATGGCGGAGCAGATAGCGGTTTGCTCCGGCCCGGGCAAACCGGCGGTAGCTTTCAAAAGAACGTTCTCCTACAGAAAGCGTGATGGCGCAGTCCGGCCATGCGCTGTGTATGGAAGAAATAATCTCTTCCATCCGTTCATCCGTATACCATCCGTCCTCTCCGCCCTGCAGGACGAAGGTGCGGAATCCCAGCCGGTATCCGTTTTCACAGCAGGCCAGAATTTCTTCTTTGGTCAGACGGTAACGGGCAGCAGCTTTGTTGCTTCTGCGGATACCGCAGTAGTAACAGTCGTTCCGGCAGTAGCTGGTGAATTCGATCAGCCCCCGGATAAAAATGTCTCTGCCATAATGACGGATCCGGATATCCCGCGCTTTCTGAAACAGATATCCGGCCAGCTCCGGCGTGCGGCCGCGGATCAGGCGGGTCCATTCATCCCGGGAAAGTGTGCGGGTCTGTTCCAGCCGGTCGATCAGAGATTTTAAATCAGTATCAGTATGCATGGCTGCGTCTCCTTTGTTTTATTTTGCGGACTGCATATTTTTCCCGTAAATTGTTTTTGTGCTGATGCCGGGAAGCATGCCCAGTTTTCCGGAAAGAGCACTGATAACATTATTCGGGGCATCCAGAGCCACACTGATGACATGGATACCTTTTTCCCGGTAGGGAATGCCCATCCGTCCGATAATATAGTCCCCGAATTCCGTAAGCAGATGGTTCAGGGAATCCACAGATTCCCGGGATTCAAGTATAATTCCGATTAAAGCGATTCTCGTGTCCATCGCGGCCTCCTTAAAAGAACAGTGCATATTCAGAGCAGAAAAGGGATCCCGGGGAATATCGTCTGAAGAAACGGCGGATCCGGAAATCCTGAAAGAATTTCCGGTAAAGAAAAAGCGCCGCCAGGGCGCAGAGACAGGAAAAAGAAGGGCGGCAATTCCCTTCGGATATCTATCTGTATGCGCGCCTTATGACTCAGGAATCCCTTTGCCGTCAGAACGTGTGTCTTGTCAGAAATGAGTGTAACATATCAAAAGAAAATATACAATACGGGAACAGGACATATGCGTGAATTACAGCAGCTGGAAAATTTTTAGCGTAAATTTTAAGAAACTTTACACATATTATCTGTTATACTGGTTTTATTCAGGAAAGAAAAAGTGATATAATAAAGTGAATCAGTTATATACTTTTTTATAAGTTTTCCCGGAAGGGGGTGGATTATGGCAAGACGGAGATGCAGTCTGTGCGGCGGCAGGCTGTCGGAAGGCAGGTGTACGCTCTGCGGGCTGGATAATACAATTTATAACCGGGAATTTTCTTATTCAGAAAGCACTTCGCAGGAGGAAAGCCGGCAGGAACAAAAACAGCAGGTAAAACCACAGCACCAGAAGCAGGCACGCCGGACAGAGCAGTTTGAAAAGAAGAAACCTTCAGATGCACAGAAGCATAATGTGACAATGACCTCCGCCGGCAGATCCGGTTATGGAAGCGGCCAGGCAGGACAAAGAAACACAGCGGCGTCTGTCCGGCAGATGGAACGGCAGAGTTACAGCCCGGGGCATGCAGGTACTTCTGCACAGAAGAAAAAGAAAAAAAGCGGGCGTCTTACAATTCTTGTGATTCTCCTGATCATACTGCTTTCGTTTCTGCCAACAATAATGGAAGCTGTACAATCGGTGCTGCAGGATATTTCTTCGGATTCCGGCTCGGTTTTTGATACATATTTCGGCGGTTCCCATGATGAAGAGGTTGATTATGATCCCTACGAATATGTGACGAGGGAAATTCCGGATACCGGCGAAGCATATGAGGCTATTCTGGGAAATGGAATTTACAAAGTAGGAGTTCATATTCCGGAAGGCGTTTACCGGGCGGAAGTTGAAGAAGGCGCCGGGGCGCTGGGGATTGCGGATGATGAGAACATAATTTATGATTCGGTATACCTTGGAGAGGAAGAGGAGTACGGCCAGGTGACGGCCGCGGATGATCTCAGGCTTTATAACGGAGCAGAAGTACAGATCAACAACGGGGTGATTGTGAAACTAAGCACGGAAAACGCACAGCCCCTGGTGCAGGAGACTTCCGAGAATCCGCTGACAGAACCGGTTTCTCTTCCGGAGGGAACCTGTATATCCGGAGATGATACGGTTCCGCAGGGAATCTATGACCTGACTTTGGATATGTCGGATGAAGGTGGATACGGGTATTCAAGTGTTACCCTGCTGTATCCGGACGGAGAGTCAAAGTACTTCTGGGTGGATGGACCGGACTATGCGGTTACGTCATCCCGGTATACGGATATTTCAGTAAGGAATATCGTAATCCCGGAAGGAACCGAGATAACTGTGGAATACGGAGGCGTGGTCCTGGAACCCAGCGAAGGATATTATGATGCGGATTATTCCGTGTACGAGGGGAAATAAACTTAGAACCTGAAACGATATTTTACGAAAAGGAGAAAATTATGGATGCAGATATTCTGAATATTTCTCCGGCTATGATAAATCTTATCTGGCTGGGGCTGTTTATCCTGCTGCTGGTGATCGAGATCATCACGGTCGGTCTGACTACGATCTGGTTTGCGGCAGGAGCGCTGGCTGCGCTGGCGGCGAATGTTCTGGGCGCGGATTTTTTCGTTCAGGTCATTATTTTTCTGGCGGTATCTGTTGTTCTGCTTATCTTTACCCGGCCGTGGGCGGAGAAGCATCTTAACAGAAACCGCGTCAGAACAAATTATGAAAGAGTAATCGGAAAGGTTATACGGATTACGGAAAAGGTAGACAATCTGAACCAGACCGGAAAAAGTGTGGTTGACGGGCAGGAATGGACAGTCCGTTCCAAAAAGGACAGTGATATCTTTGAAGCGGGCACGCTTGCCAGAGTCGTGGCTGTTTCAGGAGTAAAATTAATCGTGGAAAAATGTGAGGAGGAGACGGTATGAACATTTCATATATAGGTATTGGGGCTATCTTATTTTTGATTCTTGTAATTATTGCGGTACTGATTCTGATTTCATGCGTTAAGATCGTACATCAGGCGCAGGCAGTCGTTGTGGAACGGCTGGGCGCTTATCTTACGACCTGGAATACAGGGCTTCATTTTAAACTGCCTGTCATTGACCGTGTGGCAAGGCGGATTGATTTAAAAGAACAGGTGGTGGACTTCCCACCCCAGCCTGTGATTACAAAAGATAATGTAACCATGCAGATTGATACGGTTGTTTTCTATTCCGTTACGGATCCCAAGATGTTCTGTTATGGTGTGGCAAGCCCGATTATTGCGATTGAAAATCTGACGGCCACTACGCTCAGAAATATTATCGGAGATCTGGAACTGGATCAGACGCTTACATCCCGCGAGACAATTAATACAAAAATGCGCGCAGAACTGGACCGGGCCACAGATGCCTGGGGAATTAAGGTAAACCGGGTGGAACTTAAGAATATTGTTCCGCCGGCAGCGATCCGGGATGCGATGGAGAAGCAGATGAAGGCAGAGCGTGAGAGACGTGAAGCGATTCTCCGGGCGGAAGGCGAGAAGAAATCCACCGTTCTTGTAGCAGAGGGACAGAAGGAGTCCGTGATCCTTGAGGCGGAGGCAGAAAAGCAGGCTGCGATTCTGAAGGCAGAGGCGGAAAAAGAGAAGATGATCCGTGAGGCGGAAGGTGAAGCAGAGGCGATTCTGAAAGTACAGCAGGCAACCGCAGATGGTCTCCGGTTCCTGAAAGAGGCGGGAGCGGATAACGCCGTCCTGACTCTGAAGAGCCTGGAAGCATTTGAAAAAGCTGCGGACGGCAGGGCCACCAAGATTATCGTTCCTTCCCAGATCCAGGAGATTGCAGGACTGGTCAAATCCATTACGGAAGTGGCTGCCGATGATAAAGAAAATCCACAGCAGTAGAACGAAGATGGATTTTTATTTCCGGAGGAAGCAGAAATGGCAGAAGTTCGAAAGCATATTGTATTTTACGGACGTGTACAGGGAGTGGGCTTCCGGTATACAGCAAAATATCTTGCCCGGTCTCTGGAACTGACCGGATGGGTCAGGAACGACTGGGAAGGGACTGTAACCATGGAAGTCCAGGGAAGAGAACAGCTGATCAACAAGCTGCTTACAGGGCTGAATCATTCCCGGTTTATATCCATTGAGTGGATCGATACGAAAGAGATCCCGCTGGAAGAGGAACGAAGTTTTGAGGTAAAGTATTAAACAGATATCCAGACATCATTTTTGGCAGACGAGAGGAGAAAAGACAATGAAATTAGGATTTATCGGAACAGGAAACATGGCGGGAGCGATCATGGGAGGCATTATCAAAAAAGGCCTTATCGCTCCGGAGGAGATAATCGGCGCGGATATTATGCCGCAGAGCAGAGAACGTGTAAAGGAGACTTACGGAATTACAGTGACTGCAGACAACAGGGAGGCGGCAGAAAAGTCAGACGTGCTGATTCTTTCTGTAAAGCCGCAGTTTTATGCGCAGACCATCGAGGAAATCAGAGACTGTATCAGGGAAAACCAGCTGATTATAACGATTGCACCGGGAAAAACCCTGGACTGGCTGGAGGAACAGTTTAAAAAACCGGTAAAAATTATCCGTACCATGCCCAATACACCGGCGCTGGTGGGCGAAGGAATGACAGCCGCCTGCCCCAACTCCTATGTTACGGAAGAAGAGAAGGCATACGCGCTGGAGATACTCGGCTCTTTCGGAAAAGTTGAAGTTGTGCCGGAGCATCTGATCGATGCGGTCGTAGCTGTAAGCGGAAGTTCGCCGGCTTATGTATTCCTGTTTATCGAGGCTATGGCAGACGCTGCAGTGGCAGAAGGCATGCCCAGACAGCAGGCATATCAGTTTGCCGCCCAGGCCGTTTACGGAAGCGCGAAAATGGTGATGGAAACCGGAAAACATCCCGGCGAACTTAAAGACATGGTATGCTCCCCGGCCGGGACAACAATCGAGGCCGTACGGGTCCTGGAAGAAAAAGGCTTCCGCAGCGCAGTAATAGAAGCAATGAAAGCATGCGCTGAAATTTCCAGAAATTTATAGACACTTAGGACAACTTGAACCAAGGGGGTCAGACCCCTTTGGCTCAAGCTGTCAGACAATTATGATAATATCAGCCTAAACCGCCTGATCCTTTAGGAGAGAGACTATGAATATACAGGGACTTCAGAAACTGACTCTTTTAGATTATCCGGGCAGAGTGGCCTGCACGGTTTTCCTTGCGGGCTGCAATTTCCGCTGCCCCTTCTGCCACAATGCTTCTCTTGTGACGCATATTGATCCGGAAAATGATATTCCTCAGGAGGAAGTGCTGGCTTTTCTGAAGAAGCGCCAGGGAATTCTTGACGGTGTGTGCATTACCGGAGGAGAGCCGCTTCTGTCTCCGGACCTGGAGAAGTTTATGGAGAAAGTAAAAGAAATGGGCTATCTGATCAAGCTGGATACCAACGGAAGCAATGTGAACCGTCTGAAATATCTGGCAGACCGGAAGCTGATCGACTATGTGGCTATGGATATCAAGAATGTGCCGGATAAATACGGCATGACAATCGGGATTGAAGGATACAATCCGGAAAATGTTATCCGCAGCGCGGAGTATCTTCTGTCAGGGGCGGTACCCTGCGAGTTCCGCACCACGGTCGTCCGGGAGTTCCACAAAAGGGACGATTTTGAGGGGATCGGCCGCTGGCTGAAAGGAGCGGAAAAATATTACCTGCAGAGTTTTGTGGATTCCGGAGACGTGATACAGCCGGGACTGCGCGCGTATACAAAAGATATTCTGGAACAGGCTCTGGCGATTGTGAGAAAATATATCCCAGGGGCGCAACTGCGGGGGATGGACTGAAGAAAGCAGGTTTTCCGCAGGCGTCTGCGTGAGAATGCGAAGAAATACAAAACACCAATATCTAGTCTTTGTTAAAAAAGAAACACACTAGATATTGGTGTTTTTTGTTGACATAAAATATGCGCGAATGATAGAATGGATTCAGACACCCTTTACAGGTAGAGAGAACGAGACATAAGCAGAAAAAAAGAAAGGAGACAGGCGGGTATGTATCAGGTTAAAAAAAGAGACGGTAAGATCGTGGAATTTAACCTTGTGAAAATAAGTGAAGCAATCCGGAAAGCCTTCGAGGCCCAGGAGAAGAACTATAATCAGGATATTATCGATATGCTGGCCCTGAAGGTAACGGCGGCCTTTGAGCCGAAGATCAGTGATGAGCTGATTGCAGTGGAAGATATTCAGGACAGTGTGGAGTCTGTACTGATTCAGGCCGGGTATGATGACGTAGCGAAGGGCTATATTCTGTACCGGAAGCAGAGAGAAAAAATCCGGAATCTGAATTCCACACTTCTGGACTATAAGGAAATCGTGGACAGTTATGTCAAAGTAACGGACTGGCGGGTGAAGGAAAACTCGACGGTAACTTATTCGGTAGGCGGTCTTATTCTGAGCAATTCCGGCGCCATTACGGCAAATTACTGGCTGTCCGAGATCTATGATGAAGAGATCGGAAAAGCACACAAAAACGCGGATATTCATATTCATGATCTGTCCATGCTCACCGGATACTGCGCAGGATGGTCCTTAAAGCAACTGATTCAGGAGGGCCTGGGCGGAATCCCGGGAAGGATTACATCGGCTCCGGCAAAGCATTTAAGCGTACTCTGCAACCAGATGGTCAATTTCCTGGGAATTATGCAGAACGAGTGGGCCGGCGCTCAGGCGTTTTCCTCGTTTGACACCTATCTTGCACCGTTTGTAAGGGCGGATCACCTGACCTATCCCGAGGTGAAAAAATGCATTGAGTCCTTTATTTACGGTGTGAATATTCCGTCCAGATGGGGGACGCAGGCTCCGTTTTCCAATATTACACTGGACTGGACCGTGCCCAATGATCTGAAAAATCTTCCTGCAATTGTAGGCGGAAAAGAGATGGACTTCACCTATGGCGACTGCAAGAAAGAGATGGACATGATTAACCGGGCGTTTATCGAGACGATGATCGAAGGCGATGCAGAAGGAAGGGGCTTCCAGTATCCCATTCCTACCTATTCAATTACAAAAGATTTTGACTGGTCGGATACGTTGAACAACCGTCTTCTGTTTGAAATGACCGCCAAGTATGGTACGCCTTATTTCTCCAACTATATTAACAGCGACATGGAACCCAGCGACGTGCGGAGTATGTGCTGCCGTCTCCGTCTGGATCTGAGAGAGCTGCGCAAGAAATCCGGCGGTTTCTTCGGAAGCGGAGAGAGTACGGGGTCTGTGGGCGTTGTTACGATAAACATGCCCCGAATTGCATATCTGGCGGAAAATGAGGAAGACTTTTACAGGAGACTTGACAGGCTGATGGATATTTCCGCACGTTCTCTGCACATCAAACGTACAGTAATAACAAAGCTTCTCAACGAAGGCCTTTACCCGTATACGAAGAGATATCTGGGCACGTTTGACAATCATTTCTCAACAATCGGTCTGATCGGTATGAATGAGGCGGGACTGAATGCAAAATGGATCCGGAAAGACCTGACGTCGCCGGAGACCCAGCAGTTTACGAAAGATGTGCTCAATCATATGCGTGAGCGCCTGTCGGATTACCAGGAAATGTACGGAGATCTCTATAATCTGGAAGCTACACCGGCAGAGTCTACTACATATCGTCTGGCGAAACACGATGTGGCTCAGTTCCCGGACATTATTACGGCGGCAGAGAAGAACGGAACTCCTTATTATACAAACAGTTCCCATCTTCCGGTAGGATATACGGATGATGTATTTGAAGCGCTGGATATACAGGATGAACTTCAGACGCTGTATACTTCAGGAACTGTATTCCATACATTCCTGGGCGAGAAACTTCCCGACTGGAAGGCGGCGGCAGCGCTGGTAAGAAAGATTGCGGAAAACTATAAACTTCCATACTATACAATGTCACCCACCTATTCGATCTGTAAAAATCACGGCTATATTACAGGAGAACAGTACAAATGTCCGTACTGCGGGACAGAGACGGAAGTATACAGCCGCATTACAGGATATTACCGTCCGGTGAAAAACTGGAATGACGGAAAGACTCAGGAATTTAAGGAACGCCGCGTATACGACATATCAAACTCTCATATGCGCCCCAGAACTCTGGCGGCGGTGAAGGAAGCAAAGAAATCCGAGACGGGAACAGAAGAAGTAAGAACCCTTCTGTTTACGACCCGGACGTGTCCGAACTGCCGTGTGGCGGCAAATTCACTGGAAAAGGCACACATTCCTTATGAAGTTGTAGATGCGGAAGAAAACCGGGAACTGGTAGAACAGTACGGAGTTATGCAGGCGCCGACTTTGATTGTGGTAAAAGACGGCCGGGTTTCAAAGTTTGCAAATGCGTCAAATATTAAAAGTTATGCAGAAAAGGAAGGCTGATTTATGTACGATATTGGAATTGTAGGAGGCGGAACCGCCGGAATGACAGCTGCCATTTACGGACAGCGGGCAGGAAAGAAAACAATCATTATTGAAGGAGGCAATTTCGGCGGGCAGATTACCTCGTCCCCGAATGTGGAAAATTATCCCGGCATTGCCAGTGTAAGCGGAAGCGAATTCTCTATGAATCTTCTTGACCAGGCAATGAAACTCGGAGCAGAGACGGTGGTTGAAAAAGTAACCGGAATCCGCAGCGAGGACGGAATTAAGGTAATAGAGACAACCGGCGGAGCATATCCGTGCCGCAGTGTTATCCTTGCAACCGGCGTGACCCACCGCCATCTTGGATTGGCTGATGAAGAACGGCTGACCGGTGCCGGAGTTTCCTACTGTGCTACCTGTGACGGCGCGTTTTTCCGCGGAAGAGATGTGGCTGTAATCGGCGGCGGAAGCACAGCTCTTCAGGATGCCGAGTTCCTGTCCAATTACTGCAACAAAGTTTATCTGGTACATCGCAGAGACGAATTCCGGGGAGAGGACAGTATTGTAAAACGTCTTTCTACGAAAGAAAATGTAGAGTTCGTTCTGAGTGCTGTGGTAAAAAAGATTCTGGGTGAAAATGTGGTGGAAGGCCTGATCCTTACCAACAAAAAGACCGGAGAAGATTTCCGGCTTGATGTGGCGGGAGTATTTATCGCCGTGGGCCAGATTCCGCAGAATGAAATTTTTGCCGATGTGGTGAAACTTGATGGAAGCGGATTCATTCTTGCGGCGGAAGACTGCGTAACTTCCGCGCCGGGAATTTTTGCGGCAGGAGACTGCCGTACAAAGGAAGTCCGTCAGCTTACAACAGCCGCCGCCGATGGAGCGGTAGCCGCTCTGGCAGCCTGCAAGTATATCGCCTGAGTGTCAGCCGGAATATTGCAGTCCCTTCTGCACTGCCGTGCCAAGCTTCGGCCCGGCCAGAGCGGCAAGGATGATTTTCACAGTGTCTCCGGGCAGATAGGGGATTACCCCTGCAGCCAGCGCGGCCTGGAAGGTCAGGTGCATCTGGCCGGCCAGCCAGACTGTTCCGAAGAGATAGCATACGGCTGTTCCAAGGATCATGCCGGCTACAGCTGCGGTATTTCTTCCGGAAAAACGGCGCATAAGGGCGCCCTGAATCAGTGCCAGGAAAAGAAATCCGATGAGATATCCTCCGGTAGGCCCGGCCAGTTTTCCGATACCGCCGCTGAAGGCGGAGAAGACAGGAAGTCCGGCGGCGCCCAGACAGAGATAGATCAGGCAGCTTACGGTTCCGGCTTTCAGACCCAGCACATAAACAGCTATGTAAATGGCAAAATTGGTAAGTGTAACAGGAACAGGGCTTGCCGGCAGAGGAAGAGAGAGCGGCCCGACAATGCAGATGACGGCAGTCATCAGACCGGTAAGCGTCAGGAATTTCGTCCGGGAGGATCCGGGGCGTACAGTATTTCTGCGGTCAGACATAGTAATTATCTCCTTTTTATGGATCATCAGAGGCATAGGGGAAACAACTCCGTATATGCCCCGGATGGTCCTGTTTTTCTGTAAGACACTATAAGGGATGAAAGACCTATTGTCAACTAAAAAATAAAAACAGTTAACAAATGGATTATTTTATAAAAATGTTATGAACGGCTCCGGATATGCGTGATATAATAGCAGAAAACAGCGCTCCGGACGAAAGTCTGCAGATTCGGGAAGGAAGAAAAATATCATGTTTGGCTATGTTACTATCTGTGAACCAGAACTGAAGGTAAAGGATTTAAAAAAGTATAAGGCCTATTACTGCGGACTCTGCCGTTCGCTGAAAGAAGACTATGGTTTTATGGGACAGATGACCCTTACCTACGATATGACCTTTGCGGTTATTCTCCTGTCTTCTCTGTACGAAACGGAGACGGAGATGCAGATGCATCGCTGTAAAGTGCACCCCGTAAAAAAACAGAGGATGCTGAGAAACGAGATTACGTCATATGCGGCAGCAATGAACGTGCTGCTGGCATATTATCATATGAAGGATGACTGGGAAGACGACCGGAAGGTCAGCAGTCTGATGACAGAGGGGCTGCTCCGGCGAAAGGCCGGGAAAATTGAGAAAACCTATCCCAGGCAGAGCCAGGCTATCCGGCGGGAGCTGAAAGCCCTGGCAGAGTGCGAAAAGACGGACAGTACAGATATTGACCGCACCGCAGGATGCTTTGGAAGGCTGATGGAAGAACTGTTTGTGTACCGTGAGGACGGATGGGAGCGGAGTCTCAGAAAAATGGGCTTTTTCCTGGGAAAATATATTTATATTATGGATGCATACGAAGATCTGCCGGAGGATATTGAAAAGGGCAGATATAATCCTCTGAAGAAAATTTATGAAAAGGAAGATTATGAGGAGAGGATGCATCAGATTCTCTGCATGATGATTGCGGAGAGTACCGCCGAATTCGAGCGCCTTCCATGTCTTGTAGATGTGGACATTTTAAGAAATATATTGTATGATGGAGTCTGGAATCGCTATAATAAGCTACAGATGAAGAAAAGTGAGGAAAGGAAAAAATGACAAAAAACCCATATGATGTGCTGGGCGTGTCCCCCAGTGCGTCGGATGATGAGATAAAGAAGGCATACCGCGAGCTTACGCGGAAATACCATCCGGATGCCAATGTAGATAATCCTCTGGCTGATCTGGCGGAGGAAAAGTTCAAGGAAGTACAGGAGGCATATGACACGATTATGCATGAGCGCGCTTCCGGCAGCTCCGGCGGTTATTCCTACGGAGGTTCATCGTCCGGCAGTTCGGGCAGTTATTCTTATGGCGGCAGTTCTTCCCAGGGAGGCGCGCCGGATCCCAGGCTTCAGGCAGCGGTAAATTATATTAACAGCAGACGTTTCCGGGAAGCGCTGAATACTCTGGATCAGGTTCCGGACCGCTCCGCACTCTGGTATTACTTAAGCGGATGTGCGAATGCAGGACTGGGCAATAATGTTCTTGCAAGAGATCATGCCGCTCAGGCTGTGAATATGGAACCGAATAATCCTCAGTACAGACAGCTTTTAAATCAGCTTGATTTCAGTACCAGAAGATATCAGAGCAGTCCATACGGTTCCGGCTACGGCTCCGGTTCGTCCTGCGGCACGGGAAATATGTGCTGTGATCTTTTTATTGCGGATCAGCTCTGCGAATGTATGGGAGGAGATCTTTGTTCATGCATGTAAAGGCAAAAACGATGGCGTTCGGCGGTCTGCTTCTGGCTCTGACAGTAGTTTTTATGGCGCTTGGCAGTATTATTGAGACAAGTACCCTGTTTCTGCTTGCTGCGGCCTCTTTTTTTGTGGGAATTGTTGTCAGAGAGTTTGGCCTGCGGGTCGGAGCGGCTTTTTATATAGCAGCTGTACTGCTCGGATTTATTACAGCGCCGAACAAATTTTACGTAATCACATTCGCCGCAATGGGCTTTTATATCTGGGGCATTGAGGCAGTGTGGAAATGGCTGGAAAAACGCCATGAAATGAAGAAAAGAACGATTTTCTTCTGGGTTTCAAAATATGTAATCTTCAATATAATGTACGTGCCGATCGTATTTCTGTTCCGGGATCTTCTTTTTACGCAGGCCATACCGGATATGGCCATGGCAGGAGTGATTGCAGGCGGACAGATCGCCTTGTTGATCTATGACAGGGCATATGATTATGTTCAGGCCCATGTATGGGGGAAGATGCGCGGAAGAGTACTGAAGTGAAAAACGAAAAAGGCGGACAGTTTTTACAGACTGTCCGCCTTTTTTCCTGCATACAGGATGTTTTTATATTGTAATATTTTTCTGCAAAAGGAAAGAGCCACATTTCTGTGACTCAAAGGGGGAAAAAGTTTATGAAAAAGTGTTCTTTTTAAGAACAATTATAGTATATCGATTATATGTGTAAAAAGTGTGATAAAGTTTTGAATGGATTATGAACAAAAGTGAAAAAAAGTGTAAATCGTATTTGGAAAGGTAAGGCTGTATGGCCTTGCTATTTTATTTTATGAAGAGATGAAATCAGGGAGAACGATACGATTAGTAAAGAAATACAGGAACAGGTTCAGAGATAGAATATATCCGGTCTCTGCAATTTCCAGAGAAGGGGGCTTTATTAATGGGGTTAAATATGCTGTTACGCTAATGGCCGAATACTATGCAGATCAAAAGAATATCACTTTAAAGCTCTTATAATTTTAAGAATCTGTTCCTGGGTTTCAGCAGTACAGGAGTGAACTTCCCTGAGAATTTCCTGTTCTATTACAGAGGAGGGATTTTTGTATTCATCAGAAAGAATGTAATCAACAGTAGTATCTAAAGCGTTACATACATTAACTAAGGTAGGGAGGGAAATTTTAACACGGTTATTTTCTATATTGCTGATGTGACTGACATTGACATTCGCAATAGTGGCAACGTATTCCTGCGTAAGATTTTTAGAAATGCGGATTTCCCTTATTTTTCTGCCGATACGGGCAAAGTTGATCGTGTTCATAGATATCAGGCCTCCCACAAAATTAATTGTTCTGATTGTATTATTTTTATAGCTAGAGTATAATTATCTGTAACTATAAAAAAATTAGTCATAAGACAAAAAGGGGCAGTGAAGTATATGGATAAAGAAATAATCTTACAGCAAATTCAGGCATTTCCGGAAAATCCAGATGGATGATTGGATTTAATGAAATGGCAAAAGATCTGTCAGAGGTTATGGAGGATGATGAAATAGTACAGTGTGCGGGACTCCTGCAGATATTTTGAAAACGACAAAATTAATCAATATATTGAGAGGTGCGGAAGATATGTTTTGTGAAAACTGCGGAAAAGAGATAAAGGAAACAGAAAAGTTCTGCAAAAACTGCGGGGCGTTAAATAAGAATTACAGAATGCCGGAACAAAGCGGGATAGCTGAATCCGGTGCAGCAGGAACGAATCCGGTAATACCGGGGACCAAAAAGAAATCAGATAAAAAGAAAGTATGGATTATTGCCGCGGTGATTTTAGTGTGTATTGTTGTGATCGGATTATTTAATACGTGCGGTTCCGGAGATAAAGTGCTTCGATATAATCTTACTGTAATAAATAATACCGGCATAGATATTTATGCGTTTTATGCATCAGAACAGGATGTGGATAACTGGGAGGAAGACGTGCTGGGCAATGACATATTATATGCCGGAGACAGTGTAAATATAAAATTTACTATTACAGAAGATGATCTGGACTGGGATTTTGCGATGGAAGATATGTATGGGAATATGATTGAATTCTATGGACTTAGTTTTGCTGATTGTGATATCAGTGGAGCAACTCTGGTTCTGGAGTATGACGGTTATGAAGGGACGGCAACCTTATACTAGGGGGAATGTAACTGGTTTATCAAAAATGTATATTTAAAGGAGAAAGAAAAATGTATTGTGAGAATTGTGGAAAGGAAATACAGGAAGATGCGGGCTTTTGTCCCGAGTGCGGACACAGGATAAACGGGGGAAATAATGGGGGCAGGGAGGAAACCGTTTCACAGACCGTATTTCCGGATAATCAACCCGATCTGCATAATGGAAAGAAAAAGAAGATGACGGCAGTTCTGATTACTATTGCAGTTGTTGTTCTTCTTCTCGGAGCGGCAGCAGCGGTGTCCTTTTTCGTGAGAAAGGATGATACATCCAGGTCTTCCGGAGAAAGGCAGACAAGTGCGGCGGATGAAACAGCGGATAAGCTGAATCATATGGATATTGAGACGTATCTGGATAAATCAATTGACGAACTGAAAGAACTGGGATTTGAAGAACGGGAAGATCTGTCTTATGAAAATGCTGACGGAACGATCTGGTTTGATGAGATGGACGGAGGGATAGATTCCCTTTTTATGGAAACGGAATGTACTGCACCATTTCATGGCGTAAAGGTGACAGATACTCCGGAGGCAGCAAAAGAAAAATTATCGGATAAATATGAACTGATAACAGAAGCAGACAGTGATCTTCTTTTCGGTAATCGTGATAAAAAAACTGCCGTAGTGATTTCCTGCAGCGGCGAAACGATTGAGACAATCTGCATTATGAGAAACTATGAATTTGAGGAAGATCAGACGGCAGATGATTCGGAGTATATTTTCCCGGACAGCGATAAAAAGTATCTGTCAGAAGATGAGGTTAATGGCACGCAGACGCTGAATTCCGAGCAGCAGGCGGCGATTGACTCGGCTTATGATTTTCTTGTAGGACATTCCTTTAACTATGAAGGATGGCAGCTTGTAATAGAATTTCAGACGGAAGATACAGTGAGGATATGTTATGGAGGGGAAATCCTGGACGATTATTTCGACTATTCCATTACAGCCAGATATGAAGTGTACAAGGATAACCAGAAAGAGTGGCTGACATTTATTACAATTAATGGGACAGAGTATTATCTGCGGTATTTTACAAATGGAAATATTGACTTGTCCGGAGATGGAGAGTTTGACGGCTGGTATAATATGGTTCAGTAGTTTTATATACTGAGTTTGAATAATAATAAACAGAAATTTCACAAATCCTGAAAAATCTCTTGAAATCACGTTTATAAAGAGTTATATTAATACAGGTAAAAGGAAATAAATCTTCGGGGTCGGGTGTGAGTCCCAACCGGCGGTATAGTCCGCGACCCGCCACACAGGCGGCTGAACCGGTGACTTTCTGTGATGAGAGAAGTTCAGAGTAAGAATTCCGGTACCGACAGTATAGTCTGGATGAGAGAAGAGAACATACTTATCGGAAATTTCAAAATTCCGTAAGCAGCGCTGAAAGAAACAGCATGCATTACCCCGGACAGTTCAGTCCGGGGTTTCTTTTTGCAGAAGTTTCCCAAGGCCGGCTCTCCTGAAAGATTTCCTTTTCAGAATATTTTTATCCCGTCAGAAGGGAAGAAAAGGAGAGATTAAAATGAGTACAGAAACAAAAACAGCGGCTCACACAGAACCCAGATTCGGAGTGAAGGCACTGGTTAAGATCGGAATGCTGGCCGCAGTGGCCCTGATTCTGATGCTTTATGAAATTCCACTGCCGTTTGCACCGTCATTTTATGAGATTGATTTCAGTGAAGTGCCGGTTATGGTCGGATGCTTCGCCATGGGACCGCTGGCCGGAGCCGTGATTGAGTTTGTCAAAATTCTGCTGAACTTTGTATTTACCGGGACAGATACGGCAGGAGTAGGAGAACTGGCCAACTTTATCATCGGCTGTTCCCTCTGTGTTCCGGCAGGGCTGATTTACCGCAGGAACAGAACAAGAAAGAATGCTCTGATCGGCATGATCACAGGAACTGTGCTTATGACAGTGATCGGATGTGTGATCAATGCTTTCGTGCTTCTTCCTACTTTTGCGACAGCTTTCCACATGCCTATTGACGAACTGATCGCAATGGGAACTTCTGTAAATCCGAATATTACAAACCTTTTCACATTTGTGATGTTTGCTGTAGCACCCTTTAATCTGCTCAAAGGCGTGCTTGTATCAATTATTGTGTTCCTGATTTACAAAAAGATCAGTCCGATTTTCCGGATGCGTTAAACGGAAACAGGGATCCGGTATCACAGAATTCCTGACAGCATTGGGAGAGAAAACTTATTTAAGAATCTGTAAAACCTGATACTATGGCCGCAGGCGGAAGAGAGACAGATAGTCTCCTTTCCGCCTGCGGCCATAGTCAGTTCTGCAGGTTTTTTCGCCTATGTTATTTGTATGGAAACATAAGCAGAACGGCATCAGAAAGTGGGGAAAATAAAAAATGAAATAAAAAAGTTGACAAGATGAATGCTTTATATTAGAATAGCCTCCGTAACATTTTTGTAATATCTGTAATAAAAATGAAAATAATGCATATATTTAATTAAGAACTACATAAAGATATTGCAATAAGTTAAGAGGAGGAGTATATGAAATATAATAAAAACAGGAGAATTATGCTGTCTTTGTATCTTGCAGCTTCCAGTGCAACACTGCTGACAGGATTTACAAGTCTGGCTGCAGAGACTGACAGTTCCATATTTATGCCGAAAGCAGAGAGCGCCGTTTATGCCGAATGGGATTTTTCAGATATCCCGCAGGAGATTCATACAGAAATACTGGAGAAAACGGAGAATGCCGCCAGGGATGCAAAGGATGCATATCTTGAAAAGAAAGAACAGGAAAGAAAGGCGGCTGAGGAGGCAGAGCGTCTTGCAAAAGAGCAGGCGGCCAGAGAAGCAGCTGCACAGGCAGACAAAGAACTGCTTGCTGCCCTGATTTTCTGCGAGGCCGGCAATCAGCCTTATGAGGGTCAGGTGGCAGTAGGCGCTGTTGTAATGAATCGTGTGAAAAGCGGTTCATATCCGGACACCATCTCTGATGTGATTTACCAGTCCGGACAGTTCACTCCGGCTATGACCGGCTGGCTGGATTCCGTACTTGCCAGCGGCGGTTATACAGATTCTGCCATGCAGGCCGCTGAAGATGCGCTGGCCGGCAGCAATCCGGTAGGAAGCTGCCTGTATTTCAGTACCGGGGGAGGCGGTTACCAGATCGGAGATCATTACTTCCGTTAACTTCGGATTTGCCGAAATGAACTTAGATTAAGAAATCCCGGAGAATATCCACCATCTCCTGTGTATTCTATCCGCGGAAAATCCTGACAATTCCCATTCCCCCAGAGCCAAAAAATCTTTCACAATTCTACAAAAAGCAGAAGGAAAGTCTAATGGCAAAGGCAGCGGTCCCCGGTCAGTTTTTCGCAACAGTGCTCTTTGTTTCAGAATATCAGTACAGAATCCGGCCGGATATCCGCCAATAAAGTTACGGTTCTGTTGCCTTTCCGAAATCCGGAATTGTCTGGAATACTGGTGGCTGAATGCGCGCGGAAAGTATCCGGATACCGCCGGCTGGATGTGTCTTTGGAAAATGAGGGAGGGGTGCTTTTGGTGACTTTGGAGCAGATGTTAGAAAAACAAAAAACCTGGCGGCATGCGTTAAAATTTACAGCAGAATTGTCTGAGCGGATGCGAGTTTTCTGCTGTAAATTTTGTTCTTAGCCTGTCGTCAGGTTTTCTGTTTTACTTCATCTGCGGAACGGAAGCAAAAGCACCCCTCCCTCATTTTCCAAATCCGATTATCCAATCATACGGTATCCTGCTGATTTCGAACGCTTTTCTGCTCACCGTTTCCCGACAAATCCAGATTTCGGAAGGCCTCTGCAAACGCATTATTGATTGGCTGTTCTGCTTCTTTGGCCTGCTTTCTCATATATGCGGCCACATCCCGTTTGTTTCCGCCTTTTCCTTCTTTCTTTTTCCGTTCCTGGAAGGCAGAGAGTTTCTCTTTGTGTCCGCAGGAGCATACGAACCTCTGGGCATCGCCTTTCCCTACAAGCTCCATTTTCTTATGGCATACCGGACAGCGGGCGTTGGTGCGGCGGGAGATGGTTTCCCGATAGCCGCATTCCCGGTCCTGGCATACCAGCAGTCTGCCGTGCTTTCCGTTTACTTCCAGCATCAGCTTGCCGCACTGGGGACATTTGTGACGGGTCAGATTATCGTGGTGGAAAGTGCCGTCCGCGTCTTTGATCTGCTGGATCAGACGGCGGGTGTAATCCTGGATTTCCCCCATGAACTTCCGGTCTGAGTCTTTCCCGCGGGAGATGGCCTGCAGGCGCAGTTCCCACTGGGCTGTCAGTTCAGGGCTTTTCAGATCCGGAGGAACAAGGGAGAGAAGCTGTTTCCCTTTTGAGGTAATGTGGATCTCATTTCCCTTCTTTTCCATAAGAAAACTGTTGAACAGTTTTTCAATAATATCCGCCCGGGTGGCAACCGTTCCAAGGCCTCCGGTTTCTCCCAGTGTGCGGACGATGGTCTTATTCTTATTCTTCAGATATTTTACCGGATTTTCCATTGCGGCTACCAGGGTGCCCTCTGTAAAATATGCCGGCGGTTTTGTGGCTCCTTTGGTCATGGTCAGCGCCGTGACAGGCAGCACAGACCCGGGGCGCAGAGCAGAGACATCCCGGCCCGGGATCTGCGTACTGCCGGAACGGCCGAAGGTATCCTGCCCGGAAAATTCATCCTCTTCTTCGTCCATATCCTGCCAGTCAGAATCATATACCTGGCGCCATCCGGCTTTCCGGATGATACTTCCCTTTGCAGTAAACCGTTCCTGCCCGATGGTGCCGGTAACGGAGATTTCTTCTGTCTCGCAGGCGGGGGAAAGAACGGCCAGGAACCGCCGCACAACCATATCATATATTTTGCGCTCGTCGCTGGAAAGCGTATCCAGCCGTACATATTCTTCTGTAGGAATAATGGCGTGATGATCCGAGACTTTTGCATTGTTTACAAAAGATCCGGAGGGCCGGATCTCCTGCCGCGCAAGGAGAGCGGCGGTCTTCCTCCAGGGCCCGACTGCACATGCCTCCAGACGTTCCTTTAATGTGCCTACAATATCGGTTGTCAGATAGCGGGAATCCGTTCTGGGGTAGGTGAGGATTTTGTGGGTCTCGTACAGACGCTGCATAATATTAAGAGTCTCTTTTGCCGAGAATCCGTATCGCTGGTTGGCCTCCTTCTGAAGCGCGGTGAGATCATAGAGGGCCGGCGGCTGGCTCTTTTTTGTCTTCCTGGCGATGTCTGTGACTTTCAGTTCCTTCCGGGCATTCCGGGAAATAGCTTCGATCCGTGTCTTATCGAAAGTACGGGATGATTTTGAGGCACTGTCGGTCCAAAGAAAGGAAATGCCTCCGGCTGTGGCTCTAAGTCCATAGTAAGGTGTGGGAACGAAGCTGCGGATTTCCTCCTCCCGGGCCGCAATCATGGCAAGAGTGGGAGTCTGAACCCGTCCGCAGGAAAGCTGGGCATTATATTTACAGGTCAGGGCCCGGGTGGCGTTGATGCCTACAACCCAGTCGGCCTGAGCCCGTGCAACTGCCGCGTGGTACAGATTTTCATAGTCTTTTCCGGGTTTCAGATGGGAGAATCCTTCCCGGATTGCCTTGTCGGTAACAGAAGAAATCCACAGACGTTTTACCGGTTTTCTGCATCCTGATTTTTCCAGGATCCAGCGGGCAACCAATTCTCCCTCACGGCCGGCATCTGTGGCGATTATTACGTCCGATACGTCTTTGCGGAAAAGAAGATCCCTGACTGCATGATATTGTTTTGCGGTCTGGCGGATGACAACCAGCTTCCAGTTCTTGGGCAGCATGGGAAGGGTGTCTATGCTCCATGTTTTATATTGTTCGCCGTACTGCTCCGGGTCGGCAAGCGTGACCAGATGTCCCAGAGCCCAGGTGACAATGTAGTCGTTCCCCTCTATATAACTGGCTGATTTCCGGCTGCAGTGAAGTACCCGGGCGATATCCCTTGCGACGGAGGGCTTTTCCGCGATTACAAGATGTTTCATAAATAAAAAAGCTCCTTTCGTAGAACGATAGTCTGTATAATAACGGATTTTTCACAATAATTCCGCAGCAGAGGAAATATCTGCTGCGGAACCTGTCAGATGCTGTGGAATCCTTTCCCGATAATTTCGCTTGTATTTGAGATCAGGATAAACGCTTCCGGATCCTGCCGTTTAATAAAATTTCTCAGCTTTACGGCCTGTACCCGGTTCAGGGCGGTCAGGATCAGGTACTTGTCCTTTCCCGAATATGCGCCTTTGGCGAGACAGACGCTGGCGCTTCTTCCCAGAGTGTGAACAATAAAATCGCAGATCGGCTCCGGATGGTCGCATACTACATTAAAATATTTTGACAGATTGAAACTCTCAATAAAGTTGTCAATCATAAAGGAGCGGATCGCAAGTCCAAGAAATGAATAAAGGCCTGTTTCGATATCAAATACGAAGAAACTGGCAGTTGTAATCACTGCATCCGAGATCATCAGCGCCCGTCCGATATCAAAGCTGGAGTATTTCCTGAGAATCATTGCAATAATATCTGTTCCGCCGCTGGAAGAGCCGATGTTAAAGAGTACCGCGCTCCCCAGCGCCGGCAGGGCGACGGCGAAACACAGCTCCAGCATGGGCTGGCTTGTCAGAGGTTTTGACAAGGGCCACAGCCGTTCCATAACGGAGAGAGCGACGGAAAGAAGAATGCTGCAGTAGGCAGTTCTGGCGGCGAATTCTTTTCCGAGAATAATCAGTCCCGCGATCAGAAGAAGCATACTGGCGATCAGGTTGAAATCTCCTGCCGACATCAGTCCCGTTTTGGCTACAAGTACAGCAAGACCTGTAATTCCGCCGAAAGTAAAGTTATTGGTGAATTTGAAAAAATACGTTCCGAATGCCATAAGAAGAGTGCTGGCAGTCAGAAGGAAAAAATGTTTCAGATTCCATTTCATCTTATGTCCCTCCCCTGCTTTTAAATCCTAATCGAATTGTAATCTCTGGAATATAAAAAGTCAACGCATTAAGCCAATCTGGCGGGGAAATACTATGTGTTACAGCTGGAACATGGACGGCGGACGAGTCTGGCCGGCATGTGCAGACAATAATATTTATGTTTCTGAAAAGGAGGCACATATGGACCGACAATTACCGATTCGGGATATATTTGCAAGAGAAATTCTGGACTCCCGGGGCAATCCCACGCTGGAGGCGGAAGTACTGGCAGGAGAAGAAATTGTAGGCAGAGCGTCAGTTCCCTCCGGCGCTTCCACAGGCAGATACGAAGCTCTGGAACTGAGAGATCAGGAGGAGCGCTATGGAGGCCTGGGCGTAGAGCGGGCAGTGGAGAATGTGAACAGCATACTGGCGCATGCAGTCATCGGAAAGGACGTGTTTGATCAGGAAGGGCTGGACCGGGCCATGATCGAGGCAGACGGCACAAAGGATAAAAGTAATCTGGGCGCAAATGCGATCCTGGGAGTGTCCATGGCAGCCGCACATGCTGCGGCGGAAGCGCTGAAAGTACCTCTGTACCGTTATCTGGGCGGCGTGCGGGCCAGACAGATGCCGGTTCCTATGATGAATATTATAAACGGCGGCGTACATGCAGACAATTCTCTTGATATTCAGGAATTTATGATTGTGCCTGCAGGGAAAGAAGGGTTCCGGGAACAGCTTCGGATCTGTGCGGAGGTTTATCATTCCCTGAAATCTCTGCTGCAGGAAAGAGGCCTCCACACATCTGTGGGAGACGAAGGAGGATTTGCTCCTGATCTCGGAGATGCGCAGGAAGCCCTCCGGACCCTGCGGGATGCGGTGGAAAAGGCAGGTTACAGAATGGGAAGGGACATCCGGATAGCCCTGGATGTTGCCGCCTCGGAACTGTATGATTCTGAGCGGAACGTGTACTGCTTCCCGGGAGAAGGAAGGCGGAGAGGAAAAGAAGTGGTCAGGACTGCAGAGGAAATGACAGCCTATTATGAAGACCTGATTTCTGAATTTCCGATCTGTTCAATAGAAGATCCGCTGGATGAAGAGGACTGGGACGGATGGAAAGCACTGACCGAGAAAATCGGAGACAGAGTTCAGCTTGTGGGAGACGATCTTTTTACTACAAATGCAGAAAGGCTGGAAAAAGGAATCCGGCTGGGGGCGGCCAATGCTGTCCTGATTAAAGTAAACCAGATCGGTACGCTTACCGAGGCTTTTGAGACAGTAAAGCTGGCCCAGGAAGCCGGCTATAACACGGTGATTTCCCACCGGTCGGGGGAGACGGAAGATACCACAATCGCGGATATTGCCGTGGCTTTTAACGCAGGGCAGATCAAGACAGGAGCGCCATGCCGGTCCGAGCGGGTGGCAAAATATAATCGCCTGCTCCGGATCGAGGAAGGCCTTATAAAAGAAGGAATGAAAAAAACGGTAAATTAGCTGTTACGGTTTATCATCTGTTCCCGCGGAACAGGATTGACAAATAAGAGAAGGTTCTGTAATATTGTATTAAATATATAATACAATATTCGCGCTGTTACTTCCGGCGCGGCAGCAGAGCCTTTTTATTTTGTAGGGAAAGACTGCCGGATTGCCCCGGAGTAAGGAATTCTGCGGGATTGGCGGGAACGGACCGCGAAGAGGAGGAAGAGATGAATACAGAACAGAAAATTTCAGAAAAGGACAGTTCCGGGCATGCCGGATACGAAAAGCTGTCAAAAAGGGCGCTGTACTGCATGTATACGTCCGGCATTGTAACGGGAGCAGTGCTGCTTGTAATCATAGGGGCTGTTAACTGGTTCTGGCTTGTGCCGAAGGGGATTGCCGTGGGGCAGTGGATATCGGCGGGGCTTTCCGCGCTGATTCTGCTGGATGTTGCGGTCAGCCCGTATTTCCGGTATCACAGGTACCGGTACAGCATCAATGAGGAATGCATCGATATAGTAGAGGGCTACCTTTTTGTGAAAAGAAACATTGTTCCGATTGAGCGGCTGCATAAGCTTCAGACAGCAAAAGGCCCCTTTGATCAGTTTTTTAAAGTGGCGAAGGTCGTAGTAACAACAGGAGGCGGGGATGTGACGATTTCATTTCTTGAAGAAGAAAAAGCGGAACAGATCGCGGACAGCCTGCGAAGGAGAATTAATGAAATTGTGACGGAACAGAGGACGGAAAATGGAAACAGGTAAAAAATTCAGAAATCATATATCAGTTGTTATTGAAGAGGTGTGGGCCGGTATTCTGGTGCTGCTTGTTTATGTGTTTGCGCAGGTTCTTCCCGAACTGGCAGAAACTTCCGGGGATGATCTGTCGTTCTTTGCAGATAACGGGCTGTGGATTGTGCTGATACTGGCGGTGCTTCTGGCCGCGGTGACCGGCAACCGGCTGCTTGTCTGGGCCAGAACATATATACATATAGAAGACAATGCTATTATTATAGAAAAAAATACCGTGAGCAAAAAGAAAAATACCATTGGAATTAAAAATATTTCCAATATCAATCTGGAACAGAATCTTTTTGAAATGCTGGCGGGCACATGTAAAGTAAAACTGGATACGAACAGCCTGTCTACGGCGGACCGGACCGATGTGAAAATTGTTCTGAAAAAAGCGGATGCAGAAGCATTCCGTCGGGAAATTTTATCCCGGATGCAGGCTGACGGCGCAGATTTTGTTCCGGAGACTTCAGGAAGCAGCATTCCCGGAACCGGCAATCCGGCGGATGCGGGAATACTGTCCGATGCTGCGGGGACGGGTCCGTTTCAGACGGATCAGGATTATGATATCCGGGCAGATTTCGGGGATATCATCCGGCACGGCGTGTTTTCAATTAATGTATTTTCCGTAATTCTTCTGCTGGGAGGAATTGCAGCAACTGTGGGAGCGGTGGTTCAGATTGTGCAGAATCCCGGCTTCGTCCGGTCTCTCCTGGGAGCAGCGGCGGGGATTTTTATGGCGGCTTCCGTCGTGCTTTCCGCCCTGTGGGATACGGTAAAGGATTTTGTGAAATATTATGATTTCCGTGCAAAGCGCAGAGACGACCGCCTGTATATCCGGTACGGACTTCTGAAAAAGATGGAATATACGGTTCCGGTGGATAAAATACAGGCGCTGCAGATTCACCAGTCTCTTGTGGCGCGGATATGCGGACGCTACATGGCGGAGATTGTAAACGTAGGCATGGGAGATGAAAAGGAGGAGAGAAATTCTTTTCTTGTCCTGTATTGTACAAAGGAGAAATTAAGACAGCAGCTGGAACTGCTTCTGCCTGAGATGGCTCCGGCAGTGGATCAGAACGTGAAAAGACAGCCGGGAACCGCATGGGCCGCATGGGCATTTCCTTTTACCGTATATGTGCTGGCGGTGGTTCTGGCAGCGGCGGCAGGCTCAGTGATGACAGACGGCGTGGCATCTTCCGACAGATTCCCGGTGCTGGCCGGCATATGGGGAGGTGCTGCTCTGCTTATCATTTCTGTGATTGCGGGAATGATACTGGAGTACAGAACTGCGGGAATGAGTGCGGGGGAAAATATGCTCAAGCTGCGCAGAGGATATTTTGGCACGCATTCTACAGCGGTGAACTATTCTAATATCCAGTACGCGGAGTTCTCCCAGAGTTTTCTGGCAAAAAGATGCGGGATCAGAAAGGGGCAGATCCATCTCCTGGCTGCCGCAGGAAAAGCCTCTTATGATATCCCCTATTTTGGGGACGGACTGGAAGAAAATATAAAAGCAGGCATGCTTAAAAGAACGGTATGAAAAAGCACCTGGGAACGGGGACAGAAGAAATTTCTGTCCCCTTTTAAAGTCCCCGGATTAGTGATATACTAGGTAAAGCACGGACTGTTCTGTACGGAGGAACATACGGCTGTTCCCCGTAGAAGAGACGGTAGGGAAACAGAAAAGACAACAAAAAATAAGGAGATTTGCACATGAGTATATATGATCTGGAAGCATATCAGGTGATACAGAAAGCAGATTTATCAGACATAAAATCCAGGGGAACGCTTCTGAAGCATAAAAAGAGCGGGGCAAGGGTTCTTCTGATGGAAAATGACGATGAGAATAAGGTGTTTGCTATCGGATTCCGTACGCCTCCGTCAGACAGTACGGGAGTTCCGCATATCATGGAGCATTCCGTACTCTGCGGCTCCAGGGACTTTCCGGTGAAGGATCCTTTCGTTGAGCTGGTAAAGGGATCCCTTAATACGTTTTTAAATGCAATGACTTATCCGGATAAAACGGTTTATCCGGTAGCCAGCTGCAATGATACGGATTTTCAGAATCTGATGCACGTTTACATGGATGCTGTTTTTTATCCGAATATCTATCAGCAGGACAAGACATTCCGACAGGAAGGGTGGAGCTATAAACTGGAGGATCCGGAGGGAGAGCTGACGCTTTCCGGCGTGGTTTACAATGAGATGAAGGGAGCTTTCTCCTCTCCGGAAGGTGTGCTGGACCGGGTGGTTCTGAATTCCCTCTTTCCGGATACGTCCTATGCAAACGAGTCCGGCGGAGATCCGGAGGTGATTCCGGAGCTGACCTATGAACAGTTTCTGGATTTCCACAGAAAATACTACCATCCGTCCAACAGCTATATTTATCTCTACGGAGATATGGACATGGAAGAGAAACTGAGATGGCTGGATGAGAATTATCTTTCGGACTTTGACAATGACCCGGTGGATTCTGCCATCCGTTTTCAGCAGCCATTTGACCAGATGCGGGAGGTGGTGCAGGAATACTCCATCGCCAGCGAGGAAAGTGAGAAAGAGAATACCTATCTTTCCTACAATAAGGTAATCGGCACTTCTCTGGATGAGAAACTGTATCTGGCTTTTCAGATTCTGGATTACGCCCTTTTGTCCGCGCCCGGCGCGCCTCTGAAAAAAGCGCTTCTGGATGCAGGAATCGGCAAGGATATTCTGGGATCTTATGACAACGGCATCTACCAGCCTGTTTTCTCCATCATATCCAAGAATGCGGATCTGGAGCAGAAAGATGAGTTTATCCGTGTGATTGAAGATACCCTACGGGAAATCGCAGATAAGGGAATGGACAAAAAAGCATTGCGAGCCGGCATCAATTACCATGAGTTCCGGTTCCGGGAGGCGGATTTCGGCAATTATCCGCGGGGGCTGATGTACGGACTTCAGCTGTTTGACAGCTGGCTGTATGATGAGGAAAAACCTTTTATCCATATGCAGGCCCTTCCCACCTTTGAATTTCTCAAGGAGAATGTGGAGACCGGATATTTCGAGGAACTGATCCGGAAATATCTGCTGGACAATACCCATGGCTCCATTGTGATTATCCGGCCGGAGAAAGGACGGACCGCCCGCATGGACCGGGAACTGGCGGCACACCTGAAGGCGTACAAGGAAAGCCTTTCCCCGGAGGAGGTGCAGGCCCTTGTACAGGCTACGAAGGAGCTTGAGGCATACCAGGAAGAAGAGTCGTCCCAGGAAGACCTGGCAAAAATACCGGTACTGAAAAGAGAAGACATTTCAAGAGAGACGGCTCCTGTTTTTAATGATGAGATAGATGCAGACGGAGTGAAAGTGGTTCATCACAATGTGGAGACAAACGGGATCGGATATGTGACCCTGATGTTTGATCTGTCCGGCATTGAGGAAGAGCTGCTCCCATATGTGGGAATTCTCCAGAGTGTGCTGGGGATTATTGATACCGCAAACTATGAGTATGGAGAACTGTTCAATGAAATAAACAGAAACACCGGAGGAATCGGTACTTCTCTTGAGCTGTATACGGATGTGACCAGGGTGAAGGAAAAAGAATTCCGGGCAACATTTGAGATAAAAGGAAAGGCGCTTTATCCGAAAATGGACGTGCTCTTCTCTATGATGCGGGAAATCCTGATGGAGTCCCGTCTGGAGGATGAGAAGCGGTTAAAAGAAATTCTGGCCATGCTCAAATCACGGCTCCAGATGTCCTTCCTCTCATCCGGACACACCACTGCTGTGCTCCGGGCGCTGTCTTATACTTCACCTGCCGCAAAGTTCAAAGATGATACGGACGGGATCGGATTTTACGAGAGAGTGAAGGAAATCGAGGAAGACTTTGAGGGCCACAAGGAGGAGCTGATCCGCAGTCTGAAAGAAATTTCCCGGAGAATCTTCCGGGCGGATAATATGATGATGAGCTACACTTCAACGGAAGACGGGCTGGCGCCGGCTATTGACGCCCTTTCTGCTGTGAAAGACAGTCTGAACAAAGGGGAGGAAAAGAAGAATACCGCCTGTGTCATCCACTGCAGAAAACGGAATGAAGGCTTCAAGACTTCATCAAAGGTGCAGTATGTAGCCCGCTGCGGCAACTTTATTGACGGCGGACAGGAGTATACCGGAGCGCTGCAGATTCTGAAAGTTATTTTAAGTTATGACTATCTTTGGCAGAACATCCGTGTAAAAGGCGGAGCATACGGCTGCATGAGCAGCTTCAACAGGGCAGGGGAAGGATATCTTGTATCCTACCGGGATCCGAATCTGGAAAAGACCAACGAAGTATTTGAAGGCGTGGTAGATTATCTCAGGAACTTCACTGTGGATGACAGAGACATGAACAAGTTCATTATTGGAACCATGAGCAATCTGGATCGGCCCATGAATCCTGCCGCAAAAGGAAACCGCTCTATGAACCTGTATATGAATCACATTACAGAAGACATGCTCCGGCAGGAACGCGCCCAGATTCTGGAGGCAGACCAGGAAGACATCCGTGCCCTGGCAGATATCGTCCAGGCTGTGCTGGACGCAGGGCTGATCTGTGTCATTGGAAGCGAAGAAAAAATCGAACAACAGAAACAATTATTTGAAGAAGTCAGAATACTTAGCTAAAAGGGGACGTAGCCTTTTGCAAAAGGCTACGTCCCCCATGGAGGGAAAATGTGCGACAATTTTAAATCAGGATTTGTAACTCTGATCGGCAGGCCGAATGTAGGGAAGTCTACGCTGATGAATCATCTGATCGGTCAGAAGATCGCGATTACGTCAAATAAGCCTCAGACTACAAGGAACCGGATTCAGACGGTTCTGACGACGGAGGAGGGGCAGATCGTATTTGTGGACACGCCCGGCATTCACAAGGCAAAGAACAAGCTGGGCGAGTATATGGTGAATATTGCGGAGCGTTCCCTGAATGAGGTGGACGTGGTGCTGTGGCTTGTGGAACCGTCCACGTTTATCGGGGCCGGCGAGCGCCATATTATTGATCAGCTGAAAAGAGTGAAGACACCGGTGATTCTTGTGATAAACAAGGTGGATATGGTGAAGCGGGAGGAGATTCTTCCGGCGATTGATCTGTACCGGAAGGAGTATGATTTTGCGGATATTGTGCCTGTATCTGCCCGCACGGGGGACAATACGGACGAGCTGGTGAAGGTGATTCTGAACTATCTTCCCTACGGTCCTAAGTTTTATGACGAGGATACCGTCACTGACCAGCCGGAGCGCCAGATTGTGGCGGAACTGATCCGGGAGAAGGCGCTGCACTGTCTGAATGAGGAGATCCCTCACGGAATCGCGGTTGCCATCGACCGTATGAAGATGGAAAAAAAAGTAATGCATATTGATGCTACAATTATCTGCGAAAGGGATTCCCATAAAGGAATTATTATCGGAAAACAGGGCAGCATGCTGAAGAAGATCGGAAGCACGGCCCGTTATGAGATTGAGAAACTGCTGGACTGCCGGGTTAATCTGAAGCTCTGGGTGAAAGTGCAGAAGAACTGGCGGGACAGCGATTATCTGATGAAGAATTTCGGCTACCGGGAAGACGAATAGATCCTGTGCCGGATGCAATGACGGACAGACGGACTGCCATCGGAGGAAGCGTTTATGAAACGGGTCACTCTTGGAGAACTCCTCGGCCAGGCGAAGAGCCGGGAATACAGTGAACAGTATACGGAGATTATGGCTCTTATTGATCAGGGAAAACTGCGGCCCGTAAAAGCCTCCGGCATCAACGGGAAGAAGCCTGCTCTGTACAGAGAGTACTGGATCGCAGAACCGCAGAAAGACTACAGCGAAATAGAAGAGGAACTGAAATACAGCCTGGTTCCTCTTATTTCCGTTGATTATTATCTCGCCCATCCGGAAACTTATGAGGAAGAGCGGGAGTATGTGCTGGCTCTGAACCGGTATCTGAGAAACGAAAGAGAGCTGCTGGAAAAAAGTGAATCTGTCAATGAGCGCAGTTTCGAGATCTGGGGGAAGGAGAAGTTCCTTTCCAGAGGACAGGGGCGCAAAGTACTGAAGCACTGCGGAATCGGGGAAGAGATGCTGAATATGTACGGCACAGCAGAGCCTTTTGCGTATTATGCCCGTACCCGGGAGGTGCCTCAGAACATTCTGATCCTGGAGAACAAGGATACATTTTACAGTATGAGAAGAGCGCTTCTGGGCGGAAAGACAGATATATGCGGGATGAAGACGGGAACCCTGATCTACGGAGCTGGCAAGAGAGTGATCCGGTCCTTTCAGGAGTTTGATCTCTGCGCGGAGCCGTATATGAAGGAGGAAGGAACCCGGATGTATTATTTCGGGGATCTGGACTATGAAGGGATCGGCATCTATGAAAATCTGGCCGGCATGTTTCGCCCGGTAAAGGAAATCCGGCCCTTTCTCCCCGCATATGAGACCATGATTGAGAAGACCGGCGGGGCGGACCGCCTTCCGGAGACGAAAGAGCGGCAGAACCGTCATATCAGCGGGCTGTTTTATTCGTATTTCAGCGAACCATATGTCCGTCGGATGAAGGAGATACTGGAGGCACAGAAATATATTCCCCAGGAAATTCTGAATATTCAGGATTTCTGAACCGGATCAATCTATAAGGAAAAAATCGATGCAGTATGAATTTTTAAAAGATTTTCCACGCCGTATGAAAAATGTGGGTCTGTATGCCGTGCTGATTCAGAACAGTATACAGAAGACCACATGGAAACAGTACGGATTTCTGAAAACAGATGAGCAGATCAACGTGATTTTTGCTCTTCTTCTTTATGTCATGGAGCAGTCCCTGAAAGAAGAGAACTGTACCATGGACGATATCGGAGCCTATCTGGACGCAGTGAATTCCAGATATCTGAAAAAGAATCTTTCCTATGAGGACTGCCGGCAGCTGGCGGACTTTATAGTCAATGTCATTTTATCCAATGAAGGAAAACCTATGTATTTTGACGGATATGATTTTGAGCAGGATGCCTATCATATCATGCATATCAGTTATGTGGAAAACCGGATTGTATATGTAGATCAGGAGATCCGCCGCACCTCCTATTATCTGACGGACGACGGATATAACCTGCTGCTTTCCACTCTTGAGATCGAGAATAATATGAAGCTGTCCATCCACGAGATGATCTTTCAGATGCATCTGGAAAAGCAGAGTTATGACAAGGCTGTGGATGAGATAAAAAATGTGTTTAATCTTATGCGCATCCAGCTCCAGAAGATTCAGGAGGCCATGGGAAAAATCCGGAGAAACGCGCTGAATTATTCGGTAAGGGATTACGAGGAGATCCTTCAGGAGGATCTTGAGACGATACAGGACACGAAAGCGAAATTTCAGCGCTACAGACAAATGGTGCAGAGCCGTGTGAAGGAGCTGGAAGAAGAGAATATTAATGTCCGGAAACTCAGTTCTCAGGAAGAAGAGAAACTCGATAATCTGCGGGTGATCGATACGTATCTGAACCGGACCATTGACGAGCACCAGAAAATTCTGGGAAGTCATTTTGATCTGAAAGCACTTTATACAAGAGAACTGGAGCAGCTTTCCCGGATGTCTCTGATCCGCCGGTTCTCTCTCCGGACGGGACTGTATGACCGGATTCTGGAACATGCTGACGCCCTTGCAGGGCTGGAGTATTTTCTCCGGCCTCTCTTTGTCCGGGACGGAGAAAAAATATACAATCCGGACAAGGCATTCCGGTACCAGCGTCTGTCAAAGAAAAGTGAAGAGGCAGATACAGAGGAAACACTGGACTTTGACGAGAAAGCATGGCAGGCAGAGCAGGAACGCGTCCGGAGGGAGAAGAGGAAGCGCTACAGAAAGAGCCTGTCCTGTCTCATAGAGAAGGCCTCGGAGAAGGGAGAGATTTCTCTGATGGAGCTATGCGGCAGCCTGAACCGGGAGGAGAAAGAGCAGCTGATTCCGAACGTGGAAATATTTAAAGAAGTCATGGTGGAACTGATCAGAAACAGGGAGATCGATATCCGAAGACTCAGAAAAGAGCGCAGCCAGTTTATCCAGGACGGCCCCGGAGAGTTTCAGCTTAATGATATGCTGCTGCAGCTTGCAGATGAGGAACAGGAAGCCGGGACAGAGGAAGGTGGAAAGACCAGGCTCCCTCTTCTCGGGATTGAGACATACAGGATTGAGGACGGCAGTACGGTTGTATTTCGCGGTGTGGAAAATGAGAGGGGCGAACGGAAAGACATCCGCTGCTCCAACGTGCTGATCCGGGTGATACGGGAGGAGTAAAAATGGCATACGAACTGGATGAGATCAGAAAGAGTCAGGAAATTTTTTATTATCTTCTGGAGCATCATGAGCTGCGGGAGGAGGAGGAAAGAACACTTTACCGGGCATATACAGAAGAAGAACCGGTTCAGAACCTTGTAAAGATGCAGGGAGAAACAGCGGACAGCGATATCGAGCGGTACGGGGACGTGATTTACCTGATTCCCAGGGAAGAGAATCATTTTCTCGGTTTTTCGAAAGCACAGCTGAAAAATGTACTCTGCCGTTCCAACGGGACGGACCGGGACTATTATCTGTCTCAGTTCGCCATACTTACACTGCTGGTGGAATTTTACGACGGACAGGGAAGTACCAGCAAGACCCGGGAGTACATCCGGGCCGGTGAACTTCAGAACTGCATTTCCGGGCGCCTGAAGGAAGGCGCAGAGAATGAAAAGGAAAACGGGGACGGTGCAGGAATCATTGCTTTTTCTGCCATGCTTGAAGCATATGAGGCTCTGAAATCCGACGAAAGGGGATCCCGGGCGCGGACAACGAAAGAAGGCTTTCTCCATAACATTCTTATATTCCTGCAGAAGCAGGGACTGGTTGAATATGTCGAGCAGGATGAAATGATCAAAACAACAAAGAAACTGGATCATTTTATGGACTGGAATCTGCTGAACCAGAACAATTATAACCGGGTGCTCAGGGTATTGGGGGTGACAGAGAATGAGTAAGATCAACGCGGTCCGGCTGATCAATGTAAATTATAACAATAATGCCATTCGCGTCAGTGACGAATGCTTTTATTTTAATGGAAAAAGCACACTCATTTCTCTCCGGAACGGAGGCGGAAAGTCTGTTCTGGTGCAGATGATGACGGCGCCTTTCGTTCATAAGCGATTCCGGGACGCCAAGGACCGTCCCTTTGCGGGATATTTTACCACGGCCCGGCCTTCCTTTATTCTGGTGGAGTGGGTTCTGGATCAGGGAGCCGGATACGTACTCACCGGTATGATGGTGCGCCGGAATCAGGAGATCAGTGAAAACAACAGTGAAGAACTGGACATGATCAACTTTATCAGCGAATATACGGAACCCTGTCTTCAGGATATTCATCATCTGCCGGTGGTGGAAAAAGGAAAGAAGGAGATCGTTCTGAAAAGCTTTTCTGCCTGCCGGCAGATTTTTGAAACATTGAAACGGGAGCAGGGACGGAAGTTTTCCTGCTATGATATGACAAACTATGCCCAATCAAGGCAGTATTTTGACAGGCTCAAAGAATACCAGATCGACTGCAGGGAATGGGAGATGATTATCAAAAAGGTCAATCTCAGAGAGTCGGGGCTTTCCGAATTGTTTGCGGACTGCCGGGACGAGAAAGGGCTGGTGGAAAAATGGTTCCTTGAGGCCGTGGAGGGCAAACTGAACCGGGAAAGAAACCGGATCCGGGAGTTTCAGTCTATTGTAAGAAAATATGTGGAACAGTATAAAGACAACCGTTCCAGGATACAGAGACGTGACGTGATCCGGAAGTTCCGGGAGGAAGCTGAGAAAATCCGGGATAAGGCAGAAACGTATCAGAAAGCGGAAGAAGAGGAGACAGTCCGGGAAAACCGGATCGCCTGCTTCCTGCAGACTCTTACAGAACTGCGGCAGCAGAGGCAGGAAGAATATGACGCTGTAACTCAGCGGCTGGATGAGATCAGAAAGGCGGTTCTCCGGACGGAATACGAGCAGATATCTTCGGAGATCCATGAGCTGGAGAAAGAGAAGAAATATCACGCCGGGAACCGGGATATGATTCAGATGGAGCAGGAGACCCTGGAGCGTGAACGGGAAAAGATCAGAAAGAAACTGCATCTGTTTACATGTGCGCGGCAGCAGGAGATTCTGGATGAAGAAGAGAAAGAACACAGTCTGCTCCGGGAGAAACTGGAGGTGGCCCGGCAGAAAGATCAGGATCTGGAGCCGGAGAGAAACCGGCTTGGAGAGACCCTGGGCGTTTATTACAGCACCGCCGTCCGGAAGAACCGGCAGCTGGCCCGGGAGAAGGAAAAACAGGCAGCAGAGCTGGAAACGGCGGAGAAAAAGGAGCAGGAAAGGATAAAAACGCTGGGAAAAGAACTGCTCACATCAGCGTCTGAAAAAGGGATGCTGAAGGCCGGGATCGCTTCCTACAGCGACCGGGAGGAGACGTATAACAGACTTTATCAGGCGGGGCTGGCCCGGAATATTCTGGGCTGGTATGAAGCCGGGACTCTCGAAATTCTGAAAGATGCCTGCAGAAAAGAACAGGAGCGGACCGCCCGGGAGCGGCTGAATCTGAAGAAAGCCCAGGAACGCATGAAAGAAGAAAAGCGCCGTCTGGAGCGGGACCAGGAAGACGGCAGAGAGGAGGCGGTGCGCAGACAGGCGGAACTGGACGGACTGAAGGCTCAGAAAAAGCTGCTTGACGAAGAACTGAAAGAACGGAGCATCATTCTCAGATATCTGGATATGGAGGAAGAAAAACGGTTTGACACAGAGGCGATTCTCAGAGAGTCCGGACGCAGACTCCGGGAGACGGCGGAGTTAAAGCGGCAGCTGGAGAAAGAGGAAGATGGGCTTCAGAAAGAATACAGACAGCTGACCCAGGGAAAAGTGCTGGAGCTTTCTCCGGAACTTGAAAAGGAATTCGCCGGCCTTGGTCTGCACATGGTGTACGGGATGGAGTGGCTCAGAAAGAACGGCTTTACAGAGACGGAGAACAGGGAGCTGGTTCGCAGAAATCCGTTTCTGCCCCATGCTCTGATTCTCCCCCGGAGAGAAGTGGAGATGCTGTCCGGGCAGAACGGCGCAGTCTTTACCTCATCTCCTGTGCCTGTTGTGGCGCGGGAAGATCTGGAGCGGGATGGACGTCCCGGGGGAAGCCCGGTGATTTCCTATGATACAAAGGAAAAACCGGCGGTCAGCTTTTACATCCTGTTTAATGAAAATCTGCTGAATGAAGAAAAACTGGCAGGACTTGTACGGGAAAAGGAACAGCAGATCCGCCGCGTACAGGAAATGATTCATATCCGGGAACAGGAGTACAGCGAATATTTTCAGCGGCAGGAAAAGATCAGAAATCAGAAAGTGACAAAAGAAAGCTGGAAGGCTGCAGAGGATGGGATCTCCACGCTGGAATCGGAAATCAGTCTTGCCCGGCAGCAGATTAGAGAAAGAGCAGAAAAGCTGGCTGCCCTTGACGGGGAAATGGAAAGTACGCGCAGACAGGCGGCAGGAAAAGAGCAGGAACTGGAATGGCAGAAGCGCAGGGAAGAGGATCTTGAGAGGCTGTGTTCCGCATATGAAGTCTACAGGAAGGACCAAAAAGCACTGGAGACACTGCACAGGCAGGAAGATAAATTAAAAGAAAAGCAGAAATTTTCCGAGGATGCTCTGGAGCGGCTGCGCCACCGGATGCGCACGCTGGAGTCGGAACGGGACATGCTGGAACGGGAGAGAGAAGAACTGGAGAGAAACCTCCGCAGATATGAAAGTTATGTTTCCTCCCGGCCGGAGGGAGAAGAAACAGGGAAAACCCCGCCGGATCCGGAACAGGTGCGGCAGATGGAAGCCCGTTATGCCGCCGTCACAGCAGGAGTATCCCAGGAACTTCAGGAACTGGAACAACAGGAACGGCGGGCGTCCGGACGCTGTTCCCAGGCAAAGAGAGAACTGGAACACCTTTGCGGAAAATACGGACTGACTCCGGGGGAATGGGACAGAATCCCCTATAACAGAAAGGAAGAAGCCCACCAGGAAAGTCTTCTGGAGGACCGGAACCGGAAGATTGAGCAGAAACGTGCTTTGTGGAATGAAGAGGATAAACAGACTGCTGTGGCAGACAGCAGAATCCGGGAGAGGAAAGAACGCATGAGACAGGAGTGCGGCCAGGAAGAGCCGCTGCCCCGGCAGGAGATTCCGGACCGGGATTTTGAAGCCCGCAGAAATCAGTTGAAATATGAGGAACAGCAGGAACAGAAAGCAGGGGACCGTCTTCAGAAATTTATCCGCAGCTATGATGAAAATCTTACCGCCCTGTCCGAATATGCGGATTTCCCGGTCCGTGAAGCGGTTGTATGGGAAAATGAACCGGCGGAAATGAACGGAGAGGAACTGCGTGTCATGAAAGGGATGCTTGTAAGAGATTACAGCCAGAGCGTGCGCCGGCGCCGGGAGTGCAGGGAGCAGCTGACACAGCTTCTGAACCGGATTGTGCGTATGGAAGAGTTTCAGGATGAATTTTACAGGAAGCCTCTGGAAGCTATGCTGGAACTGACCGGACAGGCCGGGATGGTGCTGGAACAGCTGCATACTACCGTACGGTCCTATGACAGTCTGATGGAGAAACTGGAAGTGGATATTTCCCTTCTTGAGAAGGAGAAAGAACGTGTGGTTGAACTTCTGGAGGAGTATATCCGCGAAGTACATCTGAATCTGGGCAAGATTGATCACAATTCTACAATTACCATACGGGAACGGCCTGTGAAGATGCTTCGGATCGGGCTGCCTTTGTGGGAAGAAAATGCCGGCATGTACCGGATCCGCCTCCAGGATATGCTAGATGATGTAACGCAGAAGGGAATCGCCATTCTGGATCAGGGAGAAAATGTGGAGGAGTATTTCGGACTTCAGATAACAACCCGGAATCTGTATGATACGGTGATCGGGATCAGCAATGTACAGATCCGTCTGTATAAGATAGAGGAATACCGGGAATATCCGATCACCTGGGCAGAGGTGGCCAGAAATTCCGGCGGAGAGGGATTCCTGTCCGCGTTTGTCATCCTCTCCAGTCTTCTCTATTATATGAGGAAGGATGATACGGACGTATTCGCGGAGCGAAATGAGGGAAAAGTGCTCCTGATGGATAATCCGTTTGCACAGACGAATGCTTCGCATCTTCTCAAACCCCTGATGGATATGGCGGAAAAAACGAATACGCAGCTGATCTGTCTGACCGGGCTGGGAGGAGAATCTATCTATAACCGGTTCGACAATATTTATGTGCTTAATCTTCTGGCGGCAGGGCTGAAAAACGGGATGCAGTATCTGAAAGCCGATCATCTCCGCGGAGATGAACCCCAGATTGTGTCGGCTTCCAGAATTGAAGTGACGCAGCAGGAACTGATTTTCTGACGGAAAGCAGAAAAAACAGAGTGTATTCCAATAAAAACAGAGTTTGCTCTGATTTTTTGTTGACATCTGGAAAATCTGAGTTATAATAAAACAGGATTGAAAAAGCCAATGCGAAGAACAGGACATGACTTCCCGGAAGTCCATGTTTTCAGAGAGTTCCCGTCAGGTGCAAGGGAACATCATGACCGTGGAAGCTATCCCCTGCGAGCAGTCGGGGCGAACAGACAGCCGCAGCCAGACATGCTGTGCTGAACAGAGCAGTAGCCCGGACCGGATTCCTCCGTTATAAGGAAACCTGTTAATCCGCAGGCTGGCGGAAACTGCCGGAGAGGAAGACGGCAGCGGAGAAAGGCAAGCGGACGATGGGACTGAGGGACCGGTAAAAACCGGTAAGTGAAGTGGTAACGCGGAGAAATATACTTCGTCTTCTGACAGAGAAATCTGTCAGAAGACGTTTTTTTATTCCTGTTTCTGGCTTTCATCCGGAGCAGCCTGAGTTTCGGGCGCTTCCTGAAACATTATAGTTTTGCACAATAAAGGAGAGTGGAGAGTTATGAACACTTTAGTAATCGTACTGATCGCCGCTGTATGTCTGATTGCGGCATATGCGCTGTACGGGCGCTGGCTGGCGAAGAAATGGGGGATTGATCCGAAGGCAAAGACACCTGCCGTTCTTCACAATGACGGACAGGATTATGTGCCTACCGATGGCTGGACAGTATTTGCCCATCAGTTTTCGTCCATAGCCGGAGCCGGCCCTGTTACCGGAGCAATCCAGGCGGCTGCCTTCGGATGGCTTCCCGTGCTTCTGTGGATCGTTCTGGGCGGTATCTTTTTCGGAGCTGTCACAGACTTCGGCGCTCTGTATGCCAGTGTGAAAAACGATGGAAAGTCCATGGGGCTTCTGATTGAAAAATATATCGGCAAGGCAGGCCGTAAGCTGTTTCTGGGCTTCTGCTGGCTGTTCTGCCTGATTGTCATCGCTGCGTTTGCCGATATGGTGGCAGGCACATTTGATGCGTATGTAGTAACGGACGGCGTGCGGACTCTTTCAGAAAACGCGACCGTAAACGGAGCGGCAGGAAGTATTTCCCTGTTTTTCATTCTGTTTGCGGTTATATTCGGTGTGGTTCAGCATAAAGTGAAATTTACCGGATGGAAAGAAGTTGTATTCGGCCTGGTTTGCACGGTGCTTGCATTTGTATGTGGTATGAACTGCCCTGTTATCCTTGGAAAAGAAATGTGGGTATATATCGCATTTATCTACATTTTCCTGGCGGCAGTGCTTCCTATGTGGTTTGTAATGCAGCCGAGAGACTACATGTCAACATTTATGTTTGTAGGAATGATCGCCGGTGCGGTACTTGGACTGATCTTTGCCCATCCGGATATGAACCTTCCGGCATTTACAGGATTCCGGAATGAGAATCTGGGAACGCTCTTCCCGATTCTGTTTGTAACAGTTGCCTGCGGTGCGGTATCCGGATTCCACAGTCTGGTATCTTCCGGAACTTCATCCAAGACAATTTCCAATGAGAAAGATATGCTGAAAGTCGGATACGGCGCAATGGTGCTGGAAAGTCTTCTGGCCGTTGTCGCCCTCTGTGTTGCAGGAGCAGCAGCCAGTGCAGACGGAACGGCGGCTGCAGGTACTCCCTTCCAGATCTTTTCCTCAGGAGTGGCAGGATTCCTGGAGATGTTCCATATTCCGGTATTTGTAGCGCAGAGCTTTATGACAATGTGTGTATCAGCCCTGGCGTTTACAACGCTGGATTCTGTTGCCCGTATCGGACGTATGTCCTTCCAGGAACTGTTCAGTGTGGATGATATGGAGCATGCAGAAGGATGGAGAAAAGTACTCTGCAACAAATATTTTTCAACCCTGATCACACTGGTATTCGGATTTATTCTGACACAGGTAGGATACGACAATATCTGGCCGCTGTTCGGAAGCGCAAACCAGCTGCTGAGCGCTCTTGTGCTGATTACGCTTTGCGTATTCCTGAAAGTAACGGGAAGAGAACTGAGAACACTGGTTCCGCCGTTTGTAATCATGCTGATTGTAACGTTTACAGCTCTGGTACAGAGATTTATTTCCCTTGTTCAGGTGCTTTCAGCCGGAGCAGGCACATTCATGGTAGAAGGTCTGCAGCTGATTGTTGCTGTGCTGCTGATGATTCTGGGAGTGACGATTGTGGTCACATCCGGAAAAGAACTGGTGCGCAGCAAAGCGGAGAAATAAACATACGGGGCCTTTTCTGGATACCTGTAAGATACAGTACATAATCAGAACACCGGAGAAAGAAGAAAAGATCTTCTCTCCGGTGTTTTCTGCATGTGAAATCAGGAAATTTAGCGGCTGGCCGGAATGAAGAAGCGATGATATAATGAAGGACAGTTGAAAAATACAACGAAAAAAGATACCATACAGGGAGATTTGCTGATGAGACAGAAACAGAGAACAAGCTGTGAAAGCTGCGCGTTTTATGTATATGATGAAGAATACGGAGCATATCTGTGTGACATGAACATGGACGAAGACGATTACGTGCGGATTATGTCGGAACGGTATTTTCAGTGCCCCTATTACAGAAACGGGGATGACTACGCCGTAGTCAGAAAACAGATGTAGCCTTCGGCTCTGCCCGGGAAATGATCGGACAGGACAGAAGGAAGAAACGGGCGGAAAAGAAGCGGATGCGGTCGGCTCTGCCCGGCAGGAGGAAAGTTATATGCCAGAAGAGTTAAGAAAAAAAGCAGTTTTATTCGACGTAGACGATACGCTGTATGATCAGACCGTTCCGTTTATGGAAGCGTACGCACAGTATTTTGGAGAAAATCCGCCCGTTCCGGCCCGGACGATTTATCCCGTTACGAGGAAATACAGCGATCAGATCTTTTCCAGAGCCATGGCAGGAGAGATAACGATGGATGAATTGTACATCTATCGTGTGAAGAAAGCATTTGAAGATTTCGGAGTATCCTTCTCTGACCAGGAAGCACTTGCCTTTCAGAGACTTTACGCACATAGGCAGGACTATATCCGAATGTCTCCTCTCCTGGAAGAGATTCTGGAGTACTGCTCAGGGAAAGCCAGTCTTGGGATTATCACAAACGGTCCGGCAGGACGTCAGTGGGACAAGGTAAAAAGCCTGCAGGCGGAGCGCTGGATTCCCCATGAAAACATTTTCGTATCGGCAGATGTAGGAGCGGAGAAACCGGACAGAAAGATCTTTGATTATGCAAAGCAGAAAATGGGGCTGGAGGATGCGGAAATCTGGTTTGTCGGGGATGCCTATCCTCTGGATGTGGAAGGCGCGCTGAACGCCGGATGGAATGCGGTGTGGATGAACCGCAGGAACCGGGAGATGCCGCAGCAGGGAGAACAGAGCCCGCAGGAGAAGAGAAGGGTGCTTTGTGTCCGGACGGAAGAAGAACTGGCTGAAGCAATCCGGGGAATCCTGCAGGCAGCCGGAAAATAAAAGATCATGCAAAGCGGCGGATCCGGCCGGCGTCCTGTCAAGGCCTGTCCGCGGAAAAGAGCCTGGTATTTTTTGTGGGGTATAGTGTTTTTTTGAATCGGATAACCTAAGTATATCAGAACGAACAGACACGGAAGAAGAGGTGAGCCGATGAAAGAACCATACTGGGATCAGTTTATGATGACAGGGAAGATTGAGGATTATTTAAGCTATAAAATGAATCAGACCGGGGAAGCGGATTCTTCCCCTTCCCCCGGCGGAAAGGAAAAACGTGAATCAGATTGTACTGACAGGGATGGTACTGTCCACAGCGCCTGTCGGCGAATATGACCGGCGGGTGGTTATACTGACAAAAGAACAGGGGAAAATATCTGCTTTCGCAAAGGGAGCCAGACGGCCCAACAGTCCTCTGGTAGGAGCAGTGAATCCAATGTCGTTCGGAAAATTCACGCTGTATGAAGGCCGTTCTTCCTACACCATTCAGTCGGCGGAGATTACCAATTATTTTGCGGATCTCAGGACTGATATTGAGGGCGCCTACTATGGTTTTTATTTTCTCGAGATTGCCGGATATTATACAAAAGAATTTAATGATGAGCGGGAAATGCTGGGGCTTTTGTATCAGTCGATGAAAGCACTGTTAAATCCCCACATTCCGAATCTGCTCATCCGATACATATTTGAACTGAAAAGTCTTTGCATTAACGGACAGGGCCCCCAGGTATTCCAGTGCGTTCTCTGCGGGGACAAAGAACGGCCGGCCGTATTCAGCGCCCGGAAAGGCGGACTGGTGTGCAGCGACTGCAGCGCAGATGTGAAAGACGGTATGATACTGGATAATTCCACATTATTCTGCATGCAGTTTATTGAGAGCAGCAGGATTGAAAAGCTTTATACGTTTAATGTGACGGAGCAGGTGCTCGAACAGCTGGGAAGGGTAATGAAGCAGCTGATGGACATTTATGTGGATAAAAAATTCAAATCCCTGGAGATACTGGAAACTCTTTTGTGATAAAAGAGCAATTCCGGGACAAAAAGAGTGCATGGCCGGGAAGAGTCTGCTTTACAAATGGGTTTCCAGCCATTATAATAAGTAGCGTCAGTTAAAAAGAATGTGAGGAATTGAGACATGGTTGAAAAAACAATGGATAAAATTGTAGCACTTGCAAAATCAAGAGGATTTGTCTACCCGGGTTCCGAGATCTACGGAGGCCTTGCCAATACATGGGATTACGGCAATCTGGGTGTTGAGCTTAAAAACAATGTAAAAAAAGCATGGTGGAAGAAATTCGTGCAGGAGAATTCGTACAACGTAGGTGTGGACTGCGCCATTCTTATGAATCCCCAGACCTGGGTGGCATCCGGACATCTGGGCGGATTCAGCGATCCGCTGATGGACTGTAAGGAATGTCATGAGCGTTTCCGCGCGGATAAACTGATCGAAGATTTCTGCGAGGAGAACGGCATTACACTTGAAGGATCTGTAGACGGATGGTCGCAGGAGCAGATGAAAGCATTTATTGATGAACACCAGATTCCATGTCCTTCCTGCGGAAAACATAATTTTACAGATATCCGCCAGTTCAACCTGATGTTCAAGACATTTCAGGGAGTGACAGAGGATGCGAAGAATACCGTATATCTCCGACCCGAGACTGCCCAGGGTATCTTTGTAAACTTTAAGAATGTACAGCGTACCTCCAGAAAGAAGCTGCCATTCGGTATCGCTCAGATCGGAAAATCTTTCCGGAATGAGATTACACCCGGAAACTTTACATTCCGTACAAGAGAGTTCGAGCAGATGGAACTGGAATTTTTCTGCAAGCCGGATACGGATCTGGAATGGTTTGACTACTGGAAGAGCTTCTGCCTGAACTGGCTGTCTTCTCTCGGCCTGAAGGATGATGAAGTGCGCTACCGTGATCATGATAAGGAAGAGCTTTCCTTCTACAGCAAGGCAACCACGGATGTGGAATTCCTTTTCCCGTTCGGCTGGGGCGAACTGTGGGGAATTGCTGACCGTACGGATTACGATCTGACGCAGCATCAGAACGTTTCCGGCCAGGATCTTACCTATTTTGATGATGAAGCAAAAGAAAAATATATTCCGTATGTAATCGAGCCGTCTCTTGGCGCGGACCGTATGGTGCTGGCATTCCTGTGCAGCGCATACGACGAGGAAAATATCGGAACAGAAGAAAAGCCGGATATGCGTACAGTTCTCCATTTCCATCCGGCGCTTGCACCGGTGAAGATCGGAGTTCTTCCGCTTTCCAAGAAACTTAACGAAGGCGCAGAAAAGATCTACACAGAGCTGTGCAAATATTATAACTGTGAATTTGATGACCGGGGAAATATCGGGAAACGCTACCGCCGTCAGGATGAAATCGGAACACCGTTCTGTGTGACATATGATTTCGAGTCAGAAGAAGACGGAGCAGTAACGGTCCGTGACCGCGACACAATGGAGCAGGAAAGAATTAAAATCGAAGATCTGAAAGCATATTTTGAGAAAAAATTCGAGTGGTAATAAAAAGAGAGCCGCGGTAAGTCTGATTTACCGCGGCTTTTTTTGCTTATGGAAGAAATGTCTAAAAATATCTTCTTACACCTGTCAGAGTGTTTTTGCTGTCCCAGGTTTCATAATAGTCAACATCCTGTATCAGCGTATTGTATTTGCTGTTTAATGCATGCATTAACTGGTTATTTCCCAGATATAACGCAACATGGTTTACTACTCCGCCGGAACTGTAGACGAGAATGTCTCCTGGTTTCCACTGGGAGCGGTTATGTACGTTTACCGCTTTACCGGATACCGCCTGCTGCTCTGCCAGGCGGGGGATTGAGACGCCCATGGATTTCAGCGCCCACTGGGTAAATCCGCTGCAGTCCCAGCCGGCCGGCGTGGTTCCGCCCCAAGAATATCTTGTACCGTTGTATTTCCTGATAAAATCAATATAATCGGGAACTTTCCCTTCAACGACTTTGTACTTCAGGCCATTCCATGTGATTGTACCGGTGTAATCAAAATCCACCTTGCCGTCTACAATATACCAGGCCCCGTTGGTATTCATCGCGATGCCGGTATAGCCGAAGTTTACTTTGCCGTTCTCGATCCTCCACCAGCCGTTTTTGTTTTTTGCCACGCCTGTATAACTGAAGTCGACTTTGCCGCCTCTGATATACCACCAGCCTTTTGCATTCTTTTCTACGCTGTTGCAATTGAAATTGACTTTGCCGTCTTCAATTCTCCACCAGCCGTTCTTATTTTTGGCAACAGTATTATTGAAGATTACCTTGCCGTCAACCACATGCCACCAGGCTTTTTCGCCATTGACGGTGCCTTTTATTACATCTGTGAGTCCGAACTGAACCTTGCCGCCTTTACAGTACCACCAGCCATTTCTGTTTTCTGCAAAACCGGTATATGAAAAATCAACTTTGCCGTCACGGATTACCCACCAGCCTTTTGCATTCTTTTCTACGCTGTTGCAATCGAAATTGACTTTGCCGTCTTCAATTCTCCACCAGCCGTTCTTATTTTTGGCAACGGTATTATTAAAGGTTACCTTGCCGTCAACCACATGCCACCAGGCTTTTTCGCCATTGACGGTGCCTTTTATTACATCTGTGAGTCCGAACTGAACCTTGCCGTCTTTACAGTACCACCATCCATTTTTATTTTCCGCAAAGCCGGTGTAATCAAAATCAACCTGCCCGTTTGCATCAATATACCACCAGCCGTTTTTGTTTTTTGCAACCGTGCTGCCTGTTACCTTCCCCTTTACCAGGTTATACCAGATACCGCCGATCTTTTTTACATCCGTGATATTCTGTACCACACCATTCTTATAGTAATAGGTGTCCGTTGTTGTTCCGGATGGATCCGGGTACAATCCGTTTAACAGATTTCCAACCCTTACAGTCAGCTTTGCACAGGCTCCCTGGCCGTCTTTTGCAGATACGGTTATGACAGCGGTTCCTTTCCTGTGGGCAGTTAAACAGCCTGTTTCACTGTCCGCTGAAACGATTTCGGGATGATCCGACTCCCAGATCAGTTCCTGTTCCGCTGCATCTTCGTTTACAGACAGGTTCAGTTTATATGGCGAATTTAATGTGGAAATGGAAACTGTATTCCGGGAAAGTGTGATTTTCTTAACCGGAATCAGCGGAGGAATGTCTGCTTCCTCTTCTTTTCCGCAGATTGTGCAGATGCGGATTTCTCTGCCGGCATGATCATACGAAGGTTCTGTGATGATTTTATCCTGTACCCATTCGTGTCCGTCTGCCTGATCCGCTGCGCTGTCTGTCTGTTCTTCCGGTTCTTCTGCCCGCACCGCAGCAGAGGGCAGACTAAGGCCCAGAAACAATGCCGCCGATAAGGCGTAGATTTTCTTTACTCTCATGATTGCTATTACCCCTTTACTATAAAAGCATAACCGCCTCTGATAATAGGACTGATAAAACAAATGCAGAGCAGGGCGTTTATACCGTGACAAGTATAACATATATTGTCAGAAAGGCAAAAGAAATTTTGGGTTTTGTGTCAAATGGCACAATTTTACAGAATACAGAGTATACGAAAACAAAAAAGCAGGATAATAGTTACTGACTGCCGGAGGCTGCAGGCGGGAATGTGAAAAGCAAAGGGCGGATTATTGTAACATAACGAGAAAAGATGTATAATTGAAGGCGGCCGGTAAAGGCCGGAAAGAAAGGTGACTTTTATATGGAAAGAAAAAATATATGGAGCACATATACTCCGGAACAGATAACAGAACTTGATCATATTAGTGAAAAATACAAATCCTGTTTAAATGAGGGAAAGACAGAGCGGGAATGTGTTGAACTCAGTATCCGTATGGCGCAGGAGGCGGGATACCGGGATCTGAAAGAGATAATGGCAAAGGGAGAGACGCTGAAAACGGGAGACAAAGTTTATGCCGTCTGCATGTCCAAGATGCTGGCTCTTTTCCGGATCGGCGAAGAACCGGTTTCTGCCGGAATGAATATTCTCGGCGCACACATCGATTCACCGCGGATTGACGTGAAGCAGAATCCGCTCTATGAAAACGAAGGCCTGGCTTATCTTGACACCCATTATTACGGCGGTATCAAGAAATATCAGTGGGTGGCTCAGCCGCTTGCTCTTCATGGTGTCGTTGTCAGAAAAGACGGCACTGTTACAAAAGTAAGCATTGGAGAAGAAGAGGGGGATCCGGTATTTGTAATTACAGATCTCCTCGTTCATCTGGCGCAGGAACAGATGGAGAAAAAGGCTTCTAAAGTAATCGAAGGAGAAAAACTGGATCTTCTGATCGGAAACCGGCCGGCAGAGAGCGTGCTTCAGGAACTTCAGGGAGCAGATGCAGATCGGACGGATGAAAAGGAGAGCGCCGCAGAAAAGGGCGGTCAGATTAAAGCAAATGTGCTGCGGCTTCTGAAGGAAAAATACGATATGGATGAGGACGACTTTACCTCTGCCGAACTGGAGATTGTGCCTGCAGGCAAAGCCAGAGACTGCGGTCTGGACAGAAGTATGATCCTCTCTTACGGGCAGGACGACAGAGTGTGTGCATTTACCTCGCTTTTTGCTATGCTGGATGTGACAGATGCCAGGAAAACAGGCTGTTGTCTGCTGGTGGATAAAGAAGAGATCGGCAGTGTGGGCGCTACCGGAATGCACTCCAGATTCTTTGAAAATACAGTTGCGGAACTGATTGCTCTGACAGAAGGAGAATCAGAGCTTAAAGTCCGCCGGGCGCTGACAAATTCCAGAATGCTTTCTTCTGATGTAAGCGCAGCTTATGATCCTATGTATGCAGAAGCATTTGAAAAACGCAGCGCCGCATTTTTCGCAAATGGCATTACATTTAATAAATTTACGGGAAGCCGGGGCAAATCCGGCTCCAATGACGCCAATGCGGAGTATATCGCGGCTCTTCGCAAGGTAATGGATGATGCGGACGTGGCCTACCAGTTTGCGGAACTGGGCCGTGTGGATCTGGGCGGCGGCGGAACCATCGCCTACATTATGGCAAATTACGGAATGGAAGTCATTGACAGCGGCGTGGCAGTGCTGAACATGCACGCTCCTTATGAAGTGTCCAGTAAGGCGGATGTGTACGAGGCAGTGAAGGGATACCGGGCATTTCTCAGGATGTAAATCTGTAAGTTGTCCCGGACCGATGGAATCCTTTGCTTCAGCAGAGGGGCGGATATAGAGAAGGGGCCTCCCGGAATCCGGGAGGCCCCTTCTGGCTGCTTGTAAAGCGTTGGATTATGATCTGTCTGTGAAAAGAATAAAACTCTGGCGGATGCATTTCATTACAGCGAGTCTTTTCTGAGCAGGCTGATCCACAGGCAGTCAGGGAAGACATTTTCCAGAATTGTACAGGAATGTAAAATGACGCGCGGAAAAGAACTGCTGGAATCCACCAATATTCCGATCCGTCAGATCTGCGGGATTATCGGATACGGGTCCCCGGAGCATTTCAGCCGGGTTTTTAAAAAGGAGTATCATGTGTCTCCGTCGGATTACCGCAAAAGTATAGATATTTCGTAGGAAATCAGGAAAAGTTTTGAGGAGCCGCGGGATAAAAGGCATAAAGATTGCGTATCTTTCCCTACATAACGCTTGACGCAAGGACACAAAACCATTAAAATATTATATGCGAATTATTGCATAAATATTTGCAAATTTTTTTAGGAGGTCATTGGAACATGGCAACAAAATGGGTTTATATGTTCACAGAAGGTAACGCAACAATGAGAAACCTTCTTGGTGGAAAAGGTGCCAACCTTGCAGAGATGACAGGCCTTGGACTCCCGGTTCCGCAGGGATTCACAGTTACAACAGAGGCTTGTACTCAGTATTATGAGGATGGAAGACAGATTAATGACGAGATCATGGATCAGATCATGACGGCTATGACAAAGCTCGAGGAGATCACAG
>ERZ1643247.443-NODE-443-length-50424-cov-15.696262_pt1 | contig 50424 bp, 43 predicted proteins | sample MGYA00579264_ERZ1643247 | MGnify/ENA primary metagenome ERZ1643247 (study PRJEB29033, sample SAMEA4952262) | chicken gut metagenome | biome: Broiler Chicken; feature: Gastrointestinal Tract; material: Caecum | place: Ireland | collected 2018 | study: Broiler... | reverse complement strand
CCGTCCTGGGCCTTGGTGGTGGACTTGATGTTCCAGATAATCAATTTCTTGCCCAGGGCCTGGGAGATGGCCTCGGCCAGCATGGTCTTGCCGGTGCCCGGCTCCCCCTTGATGAGCAGGGGCTTCTGGAGCACCATGGCGATGTTCACCGCCCGCATCAGCTCCTCCGAGGCCACATAGTTCTGACTTCCGCGAAACTCGCTCATATTCCATTCCTTTCCGGGGCGCCGCGCCCACATCCATACCAGAATAACCGTTGCCATTTTACCCAGTTCCCACACAAAATGCAAGAGTTTTGCGCAAAATACGGCCTCTTTGGCCATTTTGGAAAAAACAGCAGGAGCGCGCGGGTATACGCACTCCTGCCGTTTTTCAGTTCTGTTTTCAAATCTGCCGCTTACAGGTCCGGCCCATTGTACGGCCCGTCATAGGGGGCGTCCCACACGGGGGGAGGGGCGGCGGCCTGCTGGACCCGGGCCTGATAGAATCCGGCGTGGGCGATGGCCACATAGGGGTCCAGCCACAGGGAGAGGGGCACCTGGATCAGGGTGGACAGCAGCGCGGCGGTCCAGGGCAGCTCCAGCCCGTTGACCAGAAGGGCGGGGTCCACCTCCGTGGCCTGGAGCAGCTCCAGCACGGCGGGGAGGATAAACGCCAGCTCCACCCCCAGGGACAGGAGGAAATTCAGCAGGTACCAGCCGAAGAAGGAGAAGTCCAGCTTGAAATACTCCCACTTCCACCCCTGCATCATGGCCACGCTCTCCCGCACCGGGGCGATGGCCCCCGCCTCCGGCCGGTCCATGAGCAGAAAGGGGGCCATGGCGTACCGATAGGAGATCCACAGGGCGATGCCAAATCCCGCCCCATAGATCAGCAGCACCAGCAGAACCGGCGGGAGCCAATTCAGCAGAAGCAGCGCCAGACCGCCCGCAGTCCCAAACGCCAGCGCCCAGCACAGCGTGCAGCCGAATATGTACAGCTCCATCAGCAGCACCCGTCCCGCCATGGAGAAGCCGTCGATGAGGGTGCCGTAACCCGTCTCCTGCCGGCGATAGACCCGCAGGGCCCAGATCTGGTACCCGAAGTTCATCACCGTGGTGTACAGCAGAATCAGCAGATACAGAAACAGGGGCAGCGTGTCCCCGCTCGACGGCGGGAAGGTAAACTGGGCGGCCCCGGTCAGATCGGCCAGCGTGGACACCCCGGTGGTCAGAAGGAGGTAGACCAGTGTGAGCAGCCAGAAGGGCGGTCGGGTCTCCCGCATCCGCTCCCGGGCCTGGGCCTTCAGCTCCCGGCGGTTGAGTTCCATAGGCATAGCATGTTTCTCCCTGTTGTTTTAAGTCTTAAGCCGCGGTCAGTTCTCCCAGTTCTCCATGACCTGTTTGATCTGGTCGGCCAGACGGGCCAGGTCCTTGTTGGGGCGCCCCCGGCTGCGGCTGATGAGGGCCTCCAGCTGTTTGGACACGTCCTGGAGCCGGACAAAGGCGGGGGAGCCGGCTGCCGCGCCGCCGGTGGTCTTCTTGGGCTCCAGCACCACGCCCTTGGCCAGCATGGCGTTGGCGGACAGGTCGTAGACCTCCTCATAGAGGGGGGCGTGGGCGGGGATGTTCCGCCCGTTCAGCTCCTTGGCAAAGAGGTCGGTCACCTCGCTGTCCCCGTGGACCACAAAGACCTGCTGTGGGGCGGGGGCGAAGTGCTCGATCCAGGCAAGCAGGTGGTCCCGGTCCGCGTGGGAGGAGAGCCCCTTGAAGTTGACGATGCGGGCGTTGACGGCGATCTCCTCGCCGAACAGCTTCACCGACTTGGCCCCCTCCAGCAGCCGCCGGCCCAGGGAGCCCTCCGCCTGATAGCCCACGAACACCACGGCGCACTCGGGGCGCCACAGGTTGTGCTTCAGATGGTGGCGGATGCGCCCGGCGTCGCACATGCCGGAGGCGGAGATGATGATCTTGGAGCTGCGGTCCATGTTCAGAGCCTTGGACTCCTCGGTGGACTGGACCAGGGTGAGGCCGGGGAAGGTGAACAGGTCGTCGCCCCCCTGGAGGACCTCAATGGCCTCCTCGTCCAGATAGCCCCGTAAATCCCCGGAGTAGATGCGGGTGGCCTCGGCGGCCAGGGGGCTGTCCACGCACACCTGGAAGTTGGGGGCGCTCTTCACCAGCCCCTCGTCCTTGATCTCCCGCAGGAAGTACAGCAGCTCCTGGGTGCGGCCCACGGCGAAGGAGGGGATGATCACGTTGCCCCCCTGGGCGAAGGTCTCGTCGATGAGCTGGGCCAGGGCCTCGGTGTAGCTCTCCGGCGGCTCGTGGTTCCGGTCGCCGTAGGTGGACTCCATCACCACATAGTCCGCCGTGTCCAGATACTCCGGGTCCCGGATGATGGGCTGGTCTATGTTGCCCAGGTCCCCGGAGAACACCAGCTTCTTGGTGACGCCGTTCTCGGTGGCCCAGATCTCCACCATGGAGGAGCCCAGCAGGTGCCCCGCGTCCCGGAACCGGATCTGCACTCCCTCGCACAGGTCCACCATCTGGCCGTACTCGGCGGAGACCACCTGCTGCATGGCGGCCTCCGCGTCGGCCACGGTGTACAGGGGCTCCACCTCGGGCCGGCCGGCACGCCTGCCCTTCTGGTTCTGCCACTGGGCGTCGCTCTCCTGGATAAAGGCGGAGTCCCGCAGCATAATGGACAGCAGCTGGGCCGTCAGACGGGTGGCATAAATCTCTCCCCCAAAGCCCTCCTTCACCAGCAGGGGGATGCGCCCCGAGTGGTCGATGTGGGCGTGGGTGACGATCACATAATCGATGTAGCTGGGGGCGAAGTCCAGGGCGTTGCCATCGTGCTCGTCCCGGCCCTGCTGCAGTCCGCAGTCGATGAGGATCTTTTTGCCGCCCACTTCCAGACAGTGACAGCTGCCGGTGACCGCGTGGGCCGCGCCGAAGAATGTCAGCTTCATATGGATGCCCTCCTAAATGTAGTAGTTGGGTTCTTATCCACATTGTACCTCATAGGTGGGGGAAATTCCAGAACTATTTGTGAATTTCGACGGCTCTCCTCTCACAGCAGGCCGAAGTGCTCCAGGGCCCGGGCCACCCCGTCCTCGTCCACCGAGGGGGCGGCGTAGTCCGCCCGGGCCTTCACCTCATCGCTGGCGGTGCCCATGGCCACGCCGATACCCGCGTGGACCAGCATGGACAGGTCGTTCTCCCCGTCGCCGAAGGCCATGGACTCCTCCAGGGGGATGCCGAAGTGGTCCAGGATGGCGTCCAGGCCCCGGTCCTTGCCCCCGGTGGGGGGGATCACATCCAGGAAGTTGGGGTGCCACCGGGTGGTCTTCAGGTGGGGAGCCCGGTCCAGCAGCAGGCGCTCATGCTCCTTGTCCAAAAAGGTCACCGCCTGATACACCGTCCGCCCCAGGGCATACCGGGCCGGGCGGACAGGGGGCATGTCGATGGACAGGTCGGAAATGAACCGGCGGGTGTAGTCGTTGATGCAGTTCACATAGATGTCCTCCCCCTCCAGAAAGATGCAGGAGAAGGCGTCGTCCCCGGCGGCCTCCACCAGCTCCTCCACCGCCTCTGGGGGCATGGGGTTGCTGCGGAGCACCTGTCCCCCCGCCGTACAGTACTGGCCGCTGAGGGTGACCGCCCCGTCGAAGGAGAACAGTCCCTCCACACTCCGGAGCATGACCGGGTGCCGCCCGGTGGACAGAAAGAGCTTGATCCCCTTGGCGCGCAGGGTGTGGAGGGCCTCCAGGGCGGAGGCGGGGATGGTGTGGGTGCGGAAGCTCACCAGAGTTCCGTCCACGTCGAAGAAAATGGCCTTGACCATAGCAGAAAACACTCCTTCTTTCCCACCCTCTCTGTCTCTGAGCGGGAAATACTGTGCAAATCAGGATACCATAAATTATTCTTTGGGGCAAGTGCAGAGGGGATTTCGCCGCTTGCGGGCTTCTGATGGCCGCCCCCGCGAAATGCGGGGGAACTCTCCGGGCTTTCCGTAGGGGCCGGACACTGGCCGGCCCGCATTTTGGGCGGCCCGGTGTGCCGCCCCCTACGGAGACATCCGAATGTCCCAGGCGGGCGGGTCTGGGACCCGCCCCTACGGCATATTCGGATGCCATTCTCTCATGGCTTGGGTAGGGGAGGCCCTTAGGCCTCCCGTCAGCAACAGACCATGTCCCGTTGGCTCGGCAAAGCCAGGCGCAGCATTGGAAATGCACCATTTGAAATTTTCGTCCAAGCCAGCCCCCAGTGGGGCGGGAGAAATCGCATAACACCACTCAGATTTTGCGCGCCGGAAATATTTTGTCTGCCTCAAGGGATAACCCCCGTAATGGGGTCCGGGGCCGACTCCCCCTATCAGGGGGAGATGGCCCGAAGGGCCAGAGGGGGTAGGGTGGCAGTCCTATGGACCTAGGCGAAGCGAAGCGGAGCCGTAGTCCATCGGCTGCGTCCCCGGCGGCGTTTTGGTGACTTTGCCGCCGCGGGCAAAGTCACTCGCCGTCCGCAGACGGCGAACCCCCCTGCAAAATTCCCACAAAAAATCCCATCTCCCACAGACATTTCCCCTCGATTGTAGTATAATCAACCCAAACACGCCGGTGAGGCAAAGGAGAGAGGACCATGACGCTGGACCAAAACCAGGTCCGCAAGGTTTTCCTGGAGGGGCTGCGCTTCTGCAAGTGGCTGCTGTACTCCGGGGCCACGGGCCTGCTGGTGGGGGCGGTGGCGGCCGCCTTCCACCTGGGCATCGACTGGGGGGCGGAGCTGCGGGGAGAGCACCCCTGGATCTTGTATTTTCTCCCCTTGGGCGGTATCGCTATTGTGCTGCTGTACCGCCTGAGCGGGATGGAGAAGGACCAGGGCACCAATCTGGTGCTCATCGCGGTGCGGGAGGCCGAGCCCATGCGCCTGCGCACCGCCCCACTGATCTTTGTGGCCACCATCCTCACCCACCTGGTGGGGGGCTCCGCCGGGCGGGAGGGGGCGGCCCTCCAGCTGGGGGGCTCCCTGGGGGCCTGGCTGGGCCGGGTGGTGCATCTGGACGCCAAGGACCGGCGGGTAATGGTCATGTGCGGCATGTCCGCCGCCTTCTCCGCCCTGTTTGGCACCCCCCTCACCGCTATGCTGTTCTCCATGGAGGTGGTCAGCGTGGGGGTAATGTACTACGCGGCTCTGGTGCCCTGCACCGTGTCCGCCCTCGCCGCCTTCCAGGTGGCCCAGGCCATGGGCCTCCACCAGTCCCCCGGGTATGAGATCGGCCTGGAGGCGGCCCTGGGCCCTGTCACCATGGTTCAGGCGGCCGCTCTGGGGATTTTGTGCGCCCTGGTGTCCATTTTGTTCTGCCAGGCGGTACACACCGCCCCCAAGTTGTACGCCCGCTTCCTGCCCAATCCCCTCCTTCGGGCGGCGGCGGGGGGCGCTCTGGTGCTGGTCCTCACCCTGGTGGTGGGCAGCCAGGACTACAACGGGGCGGGGGACGCGGTCATCCGCCGCATGCTGGCGGGGGAGACCATCCCGGCGGCCTTTCTGCTGAAAATCCTGTTCACCGCCCTCACTCTGGGGGCCGGGTTCCGGGGGGGCGAGATCGTCCCCGCCCTGTTCACCGGGGCGGCCTTCGGCACCCTGGCGGGTCCCCTGCTGGGCCTGCCCCACGGCTTCGGCGGGGCGATGGGGATGGCTGCGGTGTTCTGCGGAGCCACCAACTGCCCCCTCACCTCCCTGATGCTGGCCTTCGAGCTCTTCGGCGGCGGGAGCCTCCCCCTGTGCGCCCTGTGCTGCGGGGTGTCCTACATGCTCTCGGGCTACTACGGGCTGTACAGCGAACAGAAGATCGTCTATTCCAAATTCCGCACCCGGTGGATTGACCGGAAGGTGGAGTAATAGAAAACTCCCTTCCGCGGCACAGCGCTGCGGAGGGGAGTTCTTGTTTTGGGATAGAAGGATCAGCCGTCCAGCTGGGCGGCCACGCCCTCCAGATAGTTCACAGGCAGGTTCTCCGCCTGGCCCGCGTCGATGGCGGCGGCCACGGCGGGGTCGATGGGCAGCTGGGCCAGCAGGGGGAGCCCCAGCTGCATGGCCTCCTGCTCCAGGTGGCTCTTGCCGAAGATGGCGTGCTTGGCGCCGCAGTCGGGGCACTGGAAGTAGCTGTAATTCTCAATGAGGCCCAGCACGGGGATGGACATCATCTGGGCCATGTGCACCGCCTTGGTGACGATCATGGACACCAGATCCTGGGGGGAGGTGACCACCAGCAGGCCGTTCACCGGCAGGGACTGGAACACGGTGAGGGGCACGTCCCCGGTTCCGGGGGGCATGTCCACGAACATATAGTCCACCTCGCCCCACTCCACGTCGGTCCAGAACTGCTTCACCACGCCGGCGATGACGGGGCCCCGCCAGATGACCGGGTCGGTCTCGTTGTTGGTCAGCAGGTTCAGGGACATGATCTTGATGCCGCCGGGGGTGACGGCGGGCTGGATGCCGTCGTCGGTGGCCATGGCGTGCTCATGGACGCCGAAGGCTGCGGGGATGGAGGGGCCGGTGATGTCCGCGTCCAGCACGGCCACCTTGTGGCCCCGCTTGGCCATGGCGGCCGCCAGGGAGGCGGTGACGGTGCTCTTGCCCACGCCGCCCTTGCCGCTGATGACGGCGATGACCCGCTTGATGCTGGACTTGGCGTTGGCCGGGGCCATCAGGTCCCGGGAGGAGCAGTCCGCGCTGCAGGAGGAACAATCGTGCGTACAATCTGACATGGTTAGGAAACTCCTTTCTGCCCACACACAAAAAAGGAGGGCATCAAACTCAAGGCTCCGGCGGACGCACTGTCAGGGCGCGTCCGCCGGGCGCAGGGGACAGTATAACCATTATACCGAGATTGGGAACATTTTCAAGGCACAGAGGGGATGAACTTGAGAGAAAATTACGGCATCAGGGTATTCTCAGTCACCACGTCGCTCTGGCTGTCCGGGGTGGTGAAGTAGTAGGCCAGGATCTCCGCCGCCAGGGAGGCCAGCACCGAGCCGCTGCCGCCGTGCTCCACCACCAGGGAGATGGCGATCTCCGGGTCGTCATAGGGGGCGTAGCACACAAAGACGGCGTTGGAGTCGCTGCTGGAGCTCACCTGAGCGGAGCCCGTCTTGGCGCCCACCTCAAAGGGCAGGTTTTGGAAGGCGCTGGCCAGGGAGCCGGTCCCGGTGGTCAGGTCCCGCATGCCCTCGGTCACCGCGTCCAGATTCTCCTGGGCGATGTTGATCTCGTCCTGCACCTGGGGCTCGTACTCATAGACCACCTGGGAGAAGTCGCTGGACTTCACCATCTTCAGCAGGTGGGTGGAGTACCGGGTGCCCCCGTTCACCAGGGTGGAGATATAGTTGGTGAGCTGGATGGGGGTGACCTGGGTGCTCTCCTGGCCGATGGCCACCGAGGTGACGCTTCCCTCGTACCAGGTCTGCCCCAGGGACTCGGTGAACTCCCGGCCGCCCACCACGCCGGCCTCCTCATAGAGCTCCACACCGGTCTTTTGTCCCAGGCCGAACATGGCGGCGTACTCATCCAGGGTATCAATGCCCACCTGCCGGCCCACATCATAGAAGAAGTAGTTGCAGGACACCTCGATGGCCTTGGTCACATTCACCGGGCCGTGGGTCTGCCGGTACTGCCGGTAGATCCAGCACTGGGGCGGGTTGACGTCGGTCCAGAAGGTGTACCGCCCCAGGTCCCGAATAATGGTGTTTGGTTCGATCTTCCCTTCCTCCAGTCCGGCGATGGCGGTGATCATCTTGAAGGTGGAACCGGGGGGATACAGTCCTTGAAACGCCCGGTTCATCAAGGGTTTCAGAGGATCAGTGCTGTTTTCTGCATAGTCCTCCACATAGGTATCCAGATTAAATGTCGGATAGGAGGCGGCAGCCAGGATTTCTCCCGTGTCCACCAGCTGCACGGTGCAGGCGGCCCCCTCCACCTCGTCGCTGAGGCCGGGTACCCGCTCCGCCAGCAGCTCCTCCACCATCTGCTGCAATTCGATGTCGATGGTGAGGAACACGTTGTCTCCCGGCTCCGGGACCTTGGCCTCCCCGGTCTCCTCGTCGGTCAGCCACACGGAGGAGGTGATCTTTCCGTCCTCGTTGCGCTCCACCGCCCGCTCTCCCGGGGTGCCGTGGAGATAGCTCTCAAAGGCCAGCTCGGCCCCCTCCCGGCCCACATAGTCGTTCTGGGTGTAGCCCTCGTCCAGCCCCAGGTAGTAGTCCACCTCATCGGCATTCATGGCGGCCACCCGGCCCAGCAGATGGGCGGCGAACTCGGTCTCATATTTGCGCACGGAGGAGGTCTCGATCTCCACCCCTTTGATCCCCAGCTCCTTCACCCGGGTGATAAAGTCCACGTCCACATCCTCGGCGAAGTAATAGGGGGGCCAGTTGGTGATCCGGCTGCGGTAGTAGAGCTCATAGAGCACCCCCGCCACCGCCCGGGCGTCGGTCTCCGACATGTCCCCGATGTTCAGGGTGGGCACCGTCTCGCCGCTCTCCTTCGCCGCCGCCTCGTCCACCGCGCCCTCGCCTTTCACGCCGAAGCTCTTGCACATCATCCCCAGCAGCTCCTCGGCGGTGGGCAGACGGTAGGGCTCCGGCTCCTCCTGAGGGGCCTCCTCTTGCTGCCCCATACCGAAGAAGTTCATGATCCGGTCCCACAGCCCGGGGTCCGTCCCGCCGGAGGCGTCCGACTGGGGGATCTCCCCCTCCGCCAGCTCTGTGGGGTCCTCGATCCACCCCATATACACCGCCAGCCGGCCCAGCCGGGTCATGTCATAGACCAGCTCGCCGTCCTCGCCGTACTCCGGATTTCCGTTCTCATCGGTGCTCACCGAATAGAAGGGGTCCTCGGTGGTATAGGCGAAGGGCGCCGTGGCGGTGATGGGCAGGGTGTCCGCCCAGGTCACCCCCTCCTCCCGGCACACCTGGATGAGGGTGAGCAGGTTGGCGCACCGCTCCTCCGCCGTCCCCCCCATGAGGGAGAGGCTCAGGGTCACCTGATAGGAGATCTGGTTGGACACCAGCACCTTGCCGTTCCGGTCCAGAATCGGCCCCCGGCTGGCGGGAACGGTCTGGGTCTCATAGGACCGGGCCACCGACTGGTTGGCGTAGTCCTCTCCGTTCACATATTGGATGCTGTACAGGTTGGAGCACAGGAAGGTCATCAAAATGGCCAGGATCAGGATTACCCCGATCAGGCGGCGGTGAAACTGTTTGGAATTCATGGAAAACCTCCTTTCCAGAGGGACAGGCGGGGGAGGGGCCGGTCAGGCCAGCCGGGTCCCTCCCACCCGCCGGAAGATGAAGCGGAAAATCAGATAGACCAGCGGAGTCCAGCACAGGGAGAGCAGCACCTCAGGCACCGCCACCCGGAGCAGCACGTCCAGGGTGTCCAGGCGGATGAACAGGGCCCGGAGCACCCGCAGCCCGTCCAGCGCCCCCAGCACCACCGCGGAGCACAGCAGGCAGCTGAAAAAGTTCTGGCTGAGCACATACTGAGAAGCCGCGCCCACCGCCATCCCCGCCAGGGCCATGCCGAACACCAGCCCGCCGAAGCCCCCGGCGTAGGACAGCTCCCACAGCAGGCCCACCGCCAGTCCGAAGCCCGTCCCGGCGTAGGCCCCCTCCAGCACCGCCACCGCCGCCACCGCCAGGGGCAGCAGCATGGGGATCACCCCGAAGGGGGCGATGCGGTTGAGGACAAAGGCGTCCAGCACCCAGATGGGGATCAGCCCCAGGGCGTAGAAAAACCACTTGTGCACTTGATCCCGGGTGGTCACGGTATCACCTCTTTTTCCCTTCCGGGCGCGATGCGCCCGGAACCTGTTTTATTCCACAATGTCAAACTCCTTGATGACAAAGACCTCCACCAGGGTGTCCAGGTTCACCTCCGGGACGACCACCGCGTAGCGGTTCATGCCGGACACGTCGTTGAACACGCCCTCCACCTGGCCCACCACCAGGCCGGAGGGGTACACGTCCCCCCGTCCGGAGGTGAGCACCTCGTCCCCGGCCACCAGCTGTGCCTCGTCGGGGAGATAGGCCAGTCGGAGCTTTCCCTCCTGCATCAGGCTGAAATCCCCCTCCAGCACGCCCACGGCGTTGGTGCGGGTGATGATGCCCCCCATCTCCATGCCGGGGTCAATGACGGTGTCCAGCTCGCAGTAGTGGCTGCCCACTGTGGACACCACCCCCACCAGCACGCCGGTGGAGGTGACCACGCAGTTCCCCTCCTGGATGCCCGACTCGCTGCCCTTGCTCAGGGTGAGGGTGGAGCGCCAGTTGTCGTTGGACCGGGCGGTGACCTTGGCGGACTCGAAGACAAAGTCCCGCCGCCGCTCCCGCAGGTCCAGCAGGTTCCGGAGCAGCTCGTTCTCCTGCAGCGCCTCCTGGCTCTCCCGGATCTGCTCTTGAAGCTGGGCGTTCTCCTCCTCCAGGTCGCTGATCTGCTGCTCCATCTCCCCATAGTGGAAGACGTAGCGGGACACCCCCTGGAAGAAATCCCCCACCGCCGCCGCCCCATTGCGCACAGGGGTGGTGATGGTGGTCACCAGGTTGGACAGGGGGTCGGCGTTACCCCCCATAAAGGCGGAGGAGACGCCGATGAGGATGCTGAGCAGCAGGGCAATCACCAAAAGCCAGATGCCGTTCCGGCGCAGAAAATCCTTCACGCTCTCCGCTCCTTCTCCGCGGCCAGGCGCAGGGGCTCCACCCCGAACCGGGCCAGAATCTTGCCCAGCCGGCACACCGGCAGGCCCACCACGTTGAAATAGTCCCCGGAGATCCCCTCCACCAGCAGGCAGCCGTAGCCCTGGATGCCGTAGGCCCCGGCCTTGTCCATGGGCTCCCCGGTGGCCACATAGTCCGCGATCTCCTCCCCGGTGAGGGGGCGGAACCGGACGGCGGTGGCCTCGTGCTCGGTGACGGTCTCCCCGCCCCGGCGCACCGTCACCCCGGTGTACACCGTATGCTCCCGGCCGGACAGGGCGGCGAGCATCTCGGCGGCCTCCGCCTCGTCCCCGGGCTTGCCCAGCACCCGGCCGTCCACGGCCACCACCGTGTCCGCCGCGATGACGACGTCCGCCGGCCCGGCGCCGGCGGAAATTTCCTCCGCCTTCTGGCGGGAGAGGGTCTCCACCAGCTGTGCCGGCGTGAGGGACGGGTCAAAGACCTCCTCCCCCTGGGCGGGGCGGATCAAAAAGTCTGAGATCCCCATCCGCTCCAGCAGCTCCCGCCGCCGGGGGGATTGGGATGCTAAAATTACGGCCATGGAGCCGCCTCCTTTCAGTTATATCCTCTGCTTATATTCCAATTCGTAGTCACATTCTTGGGTTTTTATGGAGTTTCGCCGCCTGCCATCATAAGCCTTCCCCCTGGGGGGAAGGTGGCACGGCGAAGCCGTGACGGATGAGGGGGCAGGTTTCGGATTGGGGTTGTTGTACGCAGGGGGTTTCGCCCTGCGGGGCGAGTTTCTTTCCCAGCGATGGGAAAGAAACCAATGGCCCAGGCCACCCTCTCTTGCCCCTTCGGGGCAATTCACCTTGAGGATCGCCGGGGGGACGGCTCAGGATGGACACTGCGTGTCCATATTCGCCTTTCCCCGGACCCCATTACGGGGGTTACCCCTTTAAATGGGCAAAAATTTCCGGCGCGCAAAATCTGAGTGGCTGGTCTGAATCTCCGCCGGGCCACTGGGCCCTGAGTTTGCAAAAATTTCCGCCGGTGCGGTTCCATTCCCGCGCCTGGCTTTGCCGAGCCAACGCTCCTGGTCCAAATCCTGGCGGGCGCATGCTATGCGCCCCTATTGGTTTCCGATGGACTGTATGGGCGGCTATCCGCCGCCCGCCCTGGAGGTTTCCGCCTCCCCGTAGGGGCGGCCCCACGTGGCCGCCCGCAGGCGGCGAAACCTCCCTGCCGCTTACCCCTCCATCTGCGCGCTCTCCGGTCCCTTGTCCAAAGCCCCGGTGACGTGGATGGCGTGGCCCCAGAACAGGTCCCCGTCGTTGAACCAGAACTCGAAGCGCCCGTCGGCGGAGATCTGGACGGCGTCCAGCTCCAGGCGCTCCATGAACTGCTCCCGGGTGATCTCCTCCGGCTCCTCGCCCTCGGCAGCGTCCTGGGCCCAGTCGTTGGCCTGGTCCAGGAGCTCCTGGGCGGCGAAGGCGCGCACCTTCTCGTCCCAGCCCTTCTGGCCGGCCATGAGGGCCTTGGCCTGCTCCACGCAGGCGTCCCAGTCCTCCTCCCGGTCGATGTCCAGCCGGGCGGGCTGGCCCAGCCACTCCACCTCGGCCTCAAACCAGTTGACCAGCCGGTTGAGCGTAAAGGTCCCCAGCTCGGGCACCCAGATGGACACCGACTTCTTCTGCTCCTCCAGGATGGCCTTCATCTCCGGGTCGATCTCCGGCTGGGGCAGCTCGGTCATGAGAAACTGCTTTCCGTCCTCGGAGGGGCGGACCATGATCTGAAAGACGCTGTCCCCCCGCACCCGGCGGCGGAGGTAGTCCATCAGCTTGTCGTCCGCCAGGGCGACCAGCTGGGTCTTCTCCCGGTGGGCGGGCTGGTCGCTGTCCTCCTCCTTCCAGGCGGTCAGCTCCAGCACAGCCAGCCAGGGCCCGTTCTCCTGGGGCCGGCTGCCCCCAAAGCCGCCGGCCCCGGTGACGGCCAGAATGCTGAACTCCTCCGGCAGAAACTTCTGCCCCAGGGCCCGCAGCTCCTCCGGAATTGCCGGCGCCTCCTTCCGCTCCGCCTCTCGGGCGGCCGCCTTCTGGAGCCGCTCCTGTTCCTCGGGGATCTCGCCGCTCTTCTTCTTGAAAAAACCGAACATGACTGAGATGCTCCTCTCTGGATAAATGTTTACTTTCCGGTGGAGCCGAAGCCTCCGGTCCCCCGCTGTGTCTCGTCCAGCTCGTCCACCATCTGGATCTGGGCCTGGACCACCGGCACCACCATCAGCTGGGCGATGCGGTCGGCGGGCTGGACGGTGTACTCCGACTCCCCGGAGTTATAGAGGCCCACCATAATTTCACCCCGGTAATCGCTGTCAATGACCCCCACGCAGTTGGAGGGGACCACCCCGTGCTTGATGCCCAGCCCGCTCCGGGCCAGCACCAGGGCCACATAGTCCGCCGAGGGCAGGGCGATGGCGATGCCCGTGGGGATCACCGTCCGCCCGCCGGGCAGCAGGGTGATGGGCTGGTCCAGACAGGCGTGCAGATCCATGGCCGCCGACCCGGGGGTGGCGTAAAAGGGGGTGGGGATCTCTTTTCCGATTTTGGGGGATACCGCTTTGATCTTCAGTTCCATAAATGCTCCTTGGTGCCTCCGCCCCGTCCGGGCGGGCTGATGTTTACGTTTCGATGTCTGCCAGTCGTATATACCGCCGCAGGGAATACTCCCCGTCGTGGGCCTCTCCGGGGAAGGTGCGGGACATCTCCCCCGCCCGGGTGATCCGGGTCGCCCCCGCCCGGGCCAGGAGGGCGGTCAGCTCCTCCCGCTCCTCCGGCCGGCACAGCAGGCCCGCCGTCTGGAGCCGCCCCTTCTGCCGGCGCAGGACGGGGATCAGCTCCCGCCGGGGCAGGCACTTCACCAGCACGTTTCCATACAGGGGGGAGAGCTCCAGCTCCCGGTCCGGCTTCCAGGTGAGGGAGCAGCCCTCCCCGAACCAGGTCCTGTCCCCGGCCCCCTCCGCCAGGCGCTCCAGACGGTAGGTGTGGGTGTACAGAGCGGCCTGGGCCGCACCGTCCCGGTCCCGCTCCCGGGCGGCCCAGTTCAGAAGGGGGAGAAACGCCTGGCAGAAGGCCTCCGACTCCTCCGGACGGTCCGTGTCCAGGTAGATCACCTGACAGGAGGAGCACAGCAGCCCGCCGGTGCGGACGATGTGCCGGGCCAGAGCGGACCACTCCGCCTCCCGGTCCTCGTATCCCGCCACATAGGCAAAGCTCAGGCGGTGGCCCCACTCCATGAGCTTACAGCCCGGGGGAGCCAGCCTCCGCAGGGCGGACACCGCTTCGTCTCCGCCCCAGGTGACCGCTCCGTCCGCCAGGGCGGCCAGCCGCTCCAGGGTGCCTGTGTCTTTGGAGGACACCTCAAAGGCGTACAGCCAGGGGGCCAGCCGGGGCTCCCGCTGGGTGAGCAGCTTCAGGGCGGCCAGAGTCAGCCCCCGGTCCCCGTGGGGGAGTTTGATGAGGTTGAGATTCCCTGTAAGCAGCCCCTCCAGGGCGCTGAACAGGGGAATGCCGACCTGGTTGCCCGGGGTCACATGGAGGAGCACCCCCAGGGGCTGGACCAGGGTCCGGCCAAAGGGCCGTTCCACCCAGGTGCCCGGCCGCAGGTCCCCCAGCTCCAGCTGGAGGCGGGCCTCCAGGGCCTCCCGGCGGAGCATTCCCCGGACCTCCCGCAGCTCCTCCCGCGCACTCGGGGGCGCGTACTGGGCCAGCAAGGGGTCCAGCTCCCCGGAATCCAGGGTCCGGCCCAGGCTGTCCACCGCGTCCAGCACCACGTCCACGTCCAGGGGCGGGCCGGACCGGGTCTCATTCAGCCGCTCTTCCAAAGAATCCAGCAGGGCGGGCAGCTCCTCCTGGGAGAGCAGTGCTCCGGCGGCAAAGATCACGAGAATCCCTCCCCTCTGCCCAAGAGCTCCGCCGCGCCCGCGGCGCAGGTCTGGATCTCCGGCATGCCCACGCGGCCCAGGATGGTCAGATAGGGGGAACGGATGCCGCAGCCGCAGTCCTCCCCCGGCCGGAGCACCCCCAGGTCGTCGGTGACCACGCTGGTCACGGGGGTGGCCCGGTTCAGGGGGGTGATGAGATTCACCAGCCCCGCCTGCCCCATGGGCAGGGGTTCCAGCGTCCGTACGTCCCGGATGAGCACCCGGGCGTAGATGGGCACATGGAAGTGGTGATGTTTGCAGGTATTGTAGAAAATGGGGTGCTCCACCGCCCCGAACAGCTCGTGGATGTGCTCCTCCCCAATACCCAGCACCGTCCGGGCCAGGTCGTAGAGGACCGACTTGTCCACCTGCTGGGCGGCGTGCTGCTTCCAGCCCCCGGCCAGCAGGATCTGGGAACCGGGTCTCAGCCGGAGGGACACCCCCAGCTCCTCCATCCGCTTCAGGCCGAACCACAAGTAGGAGGGGAAGCCCACGATGCGGGTGGGGAAGGGGGAGCGGGCAAATCGGGCCAGAGCTCTGGCCGCCCCGTCCAGGTCGGGGACATATTGGCCCTTCTCCATCCGCAGGGCGTAGAAGCGCCCCAGGGGCGGGGCGAAGAAGGTCAGCCCGAACATGGTCCGGGTGACCCCGGTGGTATTGTCCCGGTGGGGCTTGTAGCCCAGCACCACATAGTTGGCCGGGCGGGGGGACACCAGTCCGTGCCTCCACCCCAGCTTCAGCACCATGGGGATCTCCGCAAAGCTGGCCCCCCAGTCGAAGCCCACCCGGCTGAACCTGCCGCTGGTCCCCGAGGAGGTGACCTTCATCCCCATCCGCCACTTGGGCATGGAGAACAGGGCGTGGCGCTTAAAGAACAGGGTGGGCACCATGGGGACGGCGGACAGGTCCCCCGTCTCCACCAGGGTCTTGGGGGAGAAGCCCAGCCCCTGGGCGATGGCGCGGTACTCCGGGCACCGGCCCATGTGCCAGGCGCAGTTGTCCGCCACCGCCTGAACGAACCGCTTCTGGGTCCCCTCCAGGTCGTAGGGGTCCCGCGACCAGAACAGTCTCTGCCGGCTGAACATGGACGGATTCCTCCCTCCTCAGCCGCTCCGTCCCTTCCGTTCCCGAGCGGCCCGATCACTCCTATCTTCTATCTCCTAACTCCTATCTGACGAGTTACTCCACGTCCCGGTAATAGAGTCCTCTGGTGAACTCCCCGGGCCGGTACCGGCCGCGGCCCAGGTAGCGCTCCAGCACCCGAACGCACTCCTCGGGGGACTCGGTGGTGAATAGGAGCCGCACCGACGTCAACCCCAGGCGCTGGTAGTCGGCGGCCTTGTCCGCCAGGAACAGGGTCTTGCCGTTCAAGATCTCGTTGCGGCAGCCCCAGGCCTTCACCACCGGGAAGTGCTCCCCCTTCCGGTCCACCAGCCGCTGTCCCTCCTCGCAGGAGTGGCGGCCGGTGTGGTTGTGGATGATGCAGTTCTCGGTGATCATCAGGGGCAGCTGTCCGTAGACGATGGCTTCCAGAGGGATGGCCTTGGACAGGTCCCGGATCTGGGCGAATTTCAACTCGAAGGAGGCGGTGGCCCCCTCCACCCCCAGCTTTTTCAGCTCCTTGAGGGTCTGGCTGTTGTACACCCCGATGCCGAAGTCGCTGCGGACCTGGAAGCCCAGCTCCCTGGCCCGGCGCACCCCGTCCAGGGTACCCGCCAGCGCCTCCGTTACCCCCAGCTCCTTGACAGTATTCAGCTGCTGCTCCAGCCGGGGCATCTCCCGGTCCCAGCAGATGCGGGGGAGCTGGACGGACACGGCCACCCCCGCCTCCTGACAGCGTCGCACCGCGTCGGGGCAGGCCGCCCCCTCGTCGCAGGGGAGGTAGATCCGCTCCGGCTTCAGGGCCAGCAGCTCCGGGGTGATCTGCTCGCAGCGGCGCACCGACGCCGTGAGGGCGGGGGGCGCCTTGGGGTTCTCATACCGCACCCCGGGGTGGTACTCCCCGGTTTTCCGCTCCGGCGGGCGGGCGCGCTCCTGGGAGAGCTTCTCCAGCGCCTGCCTGCGCAGGGCGTTCAGGGCGGACAGGGGGAGAGATAACCCCTCGTCCACCCGGGCGGTGGCCTTCTCACAGTGGAACGGGGTGCCGCCGGTGCGGCCCAGCTGTCCCTCCACCTTCTCCCGGGTGAGGGGGACGTTCACTGCCCGCTCGGGCACCGGGCCCTCCACCTGGACCACCCGGCCCTGGGCGTCCTCCGCCGCCACCTGGGCGGGCTCCCCCGCCTGAATCCAGGCGTACAGCCGCACGGGGGTCTTGCGGTTCTCCCCGCTCTCATAGGTGGTGCGGGCCTGGGCAAAGAGCTCCCTGGGGTCCTCCCCCTCCTGGCGGGTGCCGAACATGTCGGGCCCCTTCTGGTCCAGAAAGTACCCCTGGGTGAAGCCCTGGCGGGAGAAGGCGGCCTCCAGCTGCCGCAGCTCCTCCGCCGTGGGCTCCCGGCCCTCCCGGAGGGCGTCGGCGTACACCCGTGTGACGATGGCCACGTACTCGGGGCGCTTCATGCGGCCCTCCAGCTTCAGGCAGGCCACCCCCATGTCCTCCAGCTCCTTCAGGTAGCCCACCAGGGACATGTCCTTCAGGGAGAGGGGGTACTCGTCCGCCCGCTTGCCCCAGCCGTATTTCAGCCGGCAGGGCTGGGCGCACAGGCCCCGGTTGCCGCTGCGCCCCCCGATCAGGGAGGACAGGTAGCACTGGCCCGAGTAGCACATGCACAGCGCCCCGTGGCCGAACACCTCGATCTCAATGGGGGAATTTTGGCAGATGTACGCGATCTGGTCCCGGCTCAGCTCCCGGGACAGGACCGCCCGGGTCATCCCCAGATCGGCGCATTCCTTCACCCCGTCCAGGGAGTGGACGGTCATCTGGGTGGAGGCGTGGAGGTGGACGTCCGGGGCCACCTGGCGCAGCATCCGGGCCACCCCCAGATCCTGGACGATGACCGCGTCCACCCCCATCTCACTGATCTCGGCGGCCACCTGGGCGGCACGGGGGAGCTCCCGGTCGGTGAGCAGGGTGTTCAGGGTGAGATGTACCTTGGTGTCCCGGAGATGGCAGTAAGAAACCGCCGCCGCAGCCTCCTCCCGGGTGAAGTTCTTCGCGTTGCGGCGGGCGTTAAAATCGCCGTAGCCCAGATAGACGGCGCCGGCGCCGTTCTGGACCGCGGCCTGGACCGACTCCATGGAGCCGGCGGGAGCGAGCAGCTCCAGCATGGGGCAAGCCTTCCTTTCCTGAAATTTCACCGGGCGGAGCGGGAAATTCCGCTCCGCCTGGTCCGGTTATCCTTTGTGATTCTGGAGTTTGAAGATCTCGCGCTTGGACTCGGACAGCTCCATTTTCAGCTTGGCGTTCTCGTCCAGGCCCTCCTTGATCTGGCGGCGCAGATTCTCGCTGGCCTCCTGCTCCTTGAAAAACTGGTCCGCGATGTTCATGGCGGCCAGCACCGCGGCGTCGGACCGGCCCAGACGGGCCCCGTTCATCACGTCCCGCACCTGACTGTCCACCAGGGCGGCACAGCGCTTCACATAGTCCTCGCCCTCCTCGGCCACCATGGTGTACTCCTGACCCGCGATGGAAACGGTGATCTTGTTCTTCATCCGAAATCCCCTCCAACAAGCCTTGTATTTGTCCGGTTTTCCGGCCATCCGGCCGGAATTTCCCGCAGAGACATAGTAATATGGACATTATAGCATAGTTCCCAATGTTTGAGAAATAAATTTACCATGAATTTTTTATGTCGACGGGGATTTTTTGCACGGAAGTGTCAAGGCGGATCGGTCATCTACCGGCAGGAATTTCGCCGCCTGCGGGCGGCGAGTGACTTTGCCCGCGGCGGCAAAGTCACCAAAACGCCGCCGGGGCCGGCTCCAGAGGAGCACCGTTCCGGTGCTCCTAGTCGCCTTACCCCGGACCCCGTTACGGGGGTTACCCCTTGGAGTAGTCATAAAATTTCCGGCGCGCAAAATCTGAGTGAGTGCCTAAATCCCCGCCGGGCCACTGGGCCCTGGGTTTGTGAAAAATTGGGGCCGGCGCGGTTCCACAACTGCGCCTGGGTTTGCCGAACCAACGGTACCGAGCCGTTTTCCGCCGTAGGGGCGGCCCTTGCGGCCGCCCGCGGGCCGGTCTGGGACCGGCCCCTACCAATATCCCGGAACGCTCTCGTCCTTTCGTAGGGGCGGGTCCCAGACCCGCCCGTAAGCCTTCCCCTTTAGGCCGACTCCCCCTGTCAGGGGGAAATGTCCCGAAGGGACAAAAGGGGTCGGGGGGACCCAAAGGCCCGGATGAGGATGACTACTTGATACGCCCCCCTGGCGGGAGGCCCAAGGGCCTCCCCTACCCGAAATGGGAGAGCATTCTTGACTTCCGTAGGGGAGGGGCTTGCCCCTCCCGCAAAGCCTTCCCCTTTAGGGGAAGGTGGCTGGCCGAAGGCCAGACGGATGAGGGGAACGGTCCCAGTTATAAAGGCGGCTCGTTTGAGCCGTAGGGGCGGCCCTTGCGGCCGCCCGCGGGCCGCCGGGGTCGTCGGCCCCTACGGCCTCCCGTATTTCGCAGGGGCGGCACACTGGGCCGCCCGAAATCGAAGCCGCATATAGATAAGGCGGGACAGCCGACAGCCATCCCGCCTTTACGCAATGCTTGTTCTCTCACGCCACGGAAAACGCCCACAAATTGGTGATCTGTCCGGCCAGGGTGTCGTAGTCCCACAGCTTCTCGCTGGTGGAGCGCCGGTTGGGGTCCCGGACCTGGAACTTCCCGTCCTCTAGGCCGGAGAGGACGATGAAGTGGCCGCTGGTGGTGAAGTCCCCGGGGCCCACGCTGCAGATGATGGGCTCCCCCGCCGCCAGGGCGTTCTCCATCACCGGCTGGCTCAGGGGCAGCTCCCGGGCGGTGACGCCGAAATGCGCTCCCCCGGCGGACATGAGCTCCCAGCTGGTGCCCACCCCGTCCACATAGTACCCCATCTCCTGGGCGTACTGGGCCACCGTATAGGGGGTGGCGGTTCCGTCCCCGGTGAGGCCGCAGATCACCATGGACAGGGCGGTGGGGCCGCAGCCGTTGAGGGCCATGGGCCCGTCCCCGTACTGGGCATAGCCCCAGCGGGGGTCCCACTGGAGGAGCAGAGGGATGGTCCCCCGCTCCGCCTCCTCCACGGTCTCCGCCGGGGCCCGGTCCTTCTCCTGGGGATAATCGGCCACAAAGCCCACCGTCTCCGGGTTGCGCACCGCCAGCTCCAGCAGCTCCTGCGGGTAGTCCTCCAGGTGGGAGAGGATGTCCCGGGCCCGGGGCTCCTCCCGGGCCAGCTCCTGGAGCTGGGCCAGGAGGCCGTCTCCCACCGCTTCCGCCTCCCCCTGCTCCGAATGGGAGGCGGGAGGGGGCGTATCGGGGGAGTGGGGCCGGACGAAGCGCCCCCGCAGGAAAAGCGCGCCGCCCGCCAGAAAGAGGATCAGGACAATCCCCGGCACGGGGAGTCTCCGGCGGCGCTTTTTCCGGCGGCGGGGCTGGGCCGGGGCTTGTCCCGCCCGGCGGGGGCCGCGGGGATCAGGATAGGAAGGCATAAGGGACTCCTTTCCAGGTGCAGGCGGCATGAGCCGCCATCATTCTTTCCACATGGGCTCCGGTTTTTGTGGAAAACCGGAGCCCGCTTTCCCTACCTTACTCTGAAATTCTTAAAATCACAGGAAAGAAATCTTAAATTTTCCGAAAACTCTCCGACAGATGCAAAAAGCGCCCAAGGCGGCCTGGCCGCTTTGGGCGCCTGGGCGTTGGGATGTGCGTTCACCCCATGTTGGAGAAGCGCTCCACCGCCTTGGCGAAGTTCTGGATGGTTTTCTCCGCGTCCCCGTGCTCGATGCCGTCCCGGACGCAGTGCTGCAGATGGCCCTCCAGCACCACCTGTCCCGCCTTGTGCAGGGCGGACTTGGCGGCGTTGATCTGAGCCAGGATGTCCTCACAGGGCACGTCCTCGTCCACCATCCGGTCGATGGCCTGCACCTGACCGATGATTTTCCGCAGGCGGCGGTGGAGGTTGTCCGCATCCATACACTGTCTCATAGGCTCGTCCCGTCCTTTCTTCGGCATAATATTTGTCACATGGTATCACAAACAACGGTCTTTGTCAAAAGCGCGGCTCCGGAATTTTGACGCAGAAACTCCCCCGGCGGTGCCGGGGGAGTTTGGTTTTACCGGGGCTCAGGTGCCCAGATAGGCCTTCTTGACCGCCTCGTTGGTGAGCAGCTCCCGACCGGAACCGGCGAGGGTGATGCGCCCGGTCTCCAGCACATAGCCCACGTCGGCGATGCGCAGGGCCATGTTGGCGTTCTGCTCGATGAGCAGGACGGTGACCCCCTGCTTGTTGATCTCCTGAATGATGTCGAAGATGCCCTTCACCACGATGGGGGCCAGGCCCAGGGAGGGCTCATCCATCATGATGATCTTGGGGCGGGACATGAGGGCCCGGCCCACGGCCAGCATCTGCTGCTCGCCGCCGGACAGGGTGCCCGCCGCCTGCCAGGAGCGCTCCTTCAGCCGGGGGAACAGCTCGTACACCCAGTTCAGGTCGTCCTCCAGGCTGTCCTTGCGCAGGTAGGCCCCGATCTTCAGGTTCTCCAGCACGGTCAGGTCGGGGAACACATGCCGGCCCTCGGGCACCAGGGTGATACCCTTGGATACGATGCGGTCGGGGGACAGGGCGGTGATGTCCTCCCCCTGGAGGTGGATGCGCCCGTGGGCGGGCTTCACCAGACCGGCGATGGAGCGCAGGGTGGTGGATTTGCCCGCCCCGTTGGCCCCGATGAGGGTGACGATCTTCCCGTCGGGCACCTCGAAGGTGATGCCCTTCACGGCCTCGATGCCGCCGTAGCTCACCTTCAGTTCGTCAATCTTCAGCATCGTCTGCCACCCCCAAATACGCCTCGATGACCCGAGGATCGTTCTGTACCTCCGACGGCGTGCCCTGGGCAATCAGCTTGCCGAAATCCAGGACGTAGATGCGGTCGGAGATGCGCATGACCAGGTCCATGTGGTGCTCGATCATGAGGATGGACAGGTCGTACTCGTCGCGGATTTTATGGATAAAGTCGGTGAGCTCCTGGGTCTCCTGGGGGTTCATGCCGGCGGCCGGCTCGTCCAGGAGGAGGAGCTTGGGCTGGGTGGCCAGGGCCCGGGCGATCTCCAGACGGCGCTGGAGGCCGTAGGGCAGAGAACCGGCCACCTCGTCCTTCAGATGGGAGAGCCCCTGCTCCTCCAGCAGGGCCATGGCCTCCTCCCGCATGCGCTTCTCCTCGGCGCGGTTCAGGCGGAAGGTGGCGGAGAACACGTTCTGCTTGGCCCGCATGTGCTTGGCGATCAATACGTTGTCAAACACAGACAGGGCGGAGAACAGGCGGATGTTCTGGAAGGTGCGGGCGATGCCCAGCTGGGTGATCTTGTCGGGGGTGGGAGAGAGGACCTTGTCGGAAAAGGCCAGAGGGTCCTTGGCCTGGATGGGGGCCTTGCGCTCCTCCAGCGCCTGGTCGTAGGCCTTCTGGAGGGCGGCCTTCGCCTCCGGATCCTGCTCCGCCTCAATGGCGGCCAGGGCCTCCGGGTCGCTTACATCCAGCCGGGCGGTGTACAGGGTGCCGTTCTCCCCCAGATAGCTCTTGGCCATCTTTCCCTGGGGGTGGTTGCGGACCATGGGCTCCTCACAGAAGGTGACCAGGCCGTTGGTGGGCTCATACACCCCGGTGATGCAGTTGAAGGCGGTGGTCTTGCCGGCGCCGTTGGGACCGATGAGGGCCACGATCTCCCCCTTGTTCACCTCCAGGGACAGGTCGTTCACCGCCACCACGCCGCCGAACTGCATGGTGACGTGCTCCAGGCGGAGGATATTTTCTTTGCTCATTTCGCCGCCTCCTTTGTTGTTTTCTTCCGGCGGAACAGCAAATCGGTAAACTCCTTATCCCCCATCATGCCCCGGCGGAAGAAGAGCACCACGATCATGATGATGACGGAGAAGACCACCATGCGGAAGCCGTTGCGGGCAAAGGGTATGGTCAGCGAGCCGGAGATGATGAACCACACCCACCAGACCATGAGCAGAAGCCCCACGACCCAGACGATCAGTTCCTTCCAGAACGCGTCCCCCGACTTGCGGCGGCGGCGGATCAGCACGGCGGAGGTGCCCACCACGGCCGCGGCAAAGAGGATGATGAACAGGATGCGGCTGGTCTCGGTGGGGGAGGAGAAGGCCTGGGTGTTGTCCAGGAAGCGCAGCCACCACTCGGAGCAGGCCACATACAGGAAGGTGGCCAGGCACGAGCCGGAGATGGAGCCGATGCCGCCGATGACCACGATGAGCAGGATCTCATAGGTCATGGTGGAGGTGTACACCTTGGCCTGGGCGTTGTTGGCGAACATGGCGAACAGGGCCCCGCCCACCCCGGCGAAGAAGGAGGAGATGCAGAAGGCCAGCCGCTTGTGCTTGGCCAGGTTGACCCCCATGGCCTCGGCGGCGATCTCGTCCTCCCGGATGGCCTTGAAGGCCCGGCCGTAGGAGGAGTTGATGAGCATGACAATGACCGCGATGCACAAAATGGCGATGAGGAAGGGGAAGAAGGTGGACAGGCGCAGGATCACCGTCCCGTTGGCGTCGGTGATGTTGAAGTTATTGAAGGTGGGGATCTGGGTGATCATGTTGGCGCCGTTGGTGACCGGGCCCAGGGCCTGCCACTGGAAGACAGCGCGGATGATCTCGGCGAAGCCCAGGGTGGCAATGGCCAGATAGTCGCTCTTCAGGCGCAGCACCGGCAGGCCGATGAGGAAGGCGAAGAAGGCGGCCACGCAGCCCCCCAGCAGGATGGCCAGCACCACGCCCAGGATGAGGCCGGTAGGGGTGTCCAGCCCGCCGAACAGGTCGGGCAGGGAGAAGGGCACCGCCGAGCCCCCGTACAGGTAGTACACCGTGTCCTTGGCGGACATGGGGACGGTGAGGATGGCGTAGGTATAGGCCCCCAGGAGCATGAAGCCCGCCTGGCCCAGGGAAAACAGGCCGGTGAAGCCGTTGAGCAGGTTCATGGACACCGCCACCAGGGAGTAGACCGCCGCCTTTTTCAGCACGGAGAACAGCTGGCTGGTGGGCAGGAAGATGCTGGGCACCGCGCCGGTTCCCAGAAAGGTGCTCAAATTCTCCAGCAGCACCACTAAGAGCAGGACAGCCGCGGCGAAGATCAGGCCGGCCACGGCGCCCTTTCTGCTTTTTCTCTCTTGGATCATAGTTGACGCTCCCTCCCTTAGACCTTGTCGGTGGCCTTTTCCCCGAACAGGCCGGTGGGTTTAAAGACCAGAACAATGATGAGCAGGGCGAAGGTAAAGGCGTCCACAAAGGTGGTGGCCCCCTCGAAGGGGAGGATCTTCACGAAATTCTCGCAGATGCCGATGAGGAAGGCCCCGATCACCGCCCCGGGGATGGAGCCGATGCCCCCGAACACCGCGGCCACGAAGGCCTTCAGGCCGGGCATGGCCCCCGAGGTGGGGACGATGGCCGGGTAGGTGGTGAAGTAGAGCATGGAGCCCACCGCCGCCAGGGCCGAGCCGATGACGAAGGTGGCCGAGATCACCGAGTTGATCTTGATGCCCATGAGCTGGCTGGTCTCAAAGTCCTTGGCCACCGCCCGCATGGCCATGCCGATCTTGGTGTGGTTGATCAGCTGGGTGAGGACGATCACCAGGGCCACCACCAGGAAGGGGGTGAGGATGACCACCCACTTGATGGGGGTGCCGGCGATGGTGACGGTCTCCCCCAGGAAGGGGAGGGTGGGGTAGGTCATGGGCTGGCCGCCGGTGACATAGGTGGCGGTGTTCTGGAGCAGGTAGCTCACCCCGATGGCGGAGATCATCACGCTCATCCGGGGGGCGGAGCGCAGGGGCTTGTAGGCCACCCGCTCGATGCAGAAGCCCAGGGCCACCGTCAGAACCAGCACCAGCACCAGGCTGGCCGGGATCACCGCCGCCGGGGGCAGGTAGGGCGTCAGGCCGGAGGTGAGGTAGATGCCCATGAGGCCGGCCACCATAAACACGTCGCCGTGGGCGAAGTTGATCAGGCGGAGAATGCCGTAGACCATGGTGTAGCCGATGGCGATCAGGGCGTACTGTCCTCCCACCGAGATGCCGAACAGCAGGGTGGAGATAAAGAATTCCATGGAAAGTCCTCCCTATTTGGGTTTTGTTTCCCGGACCGTCTCAACGAGCGGAGGGCCCCTCCGCCCTTTGAGGCAGCCCGGAAACCGGAACATAAGGCTTGGCGGGGACCCGGGGCCCCCGCCAAGCCAGCAGCTGTTTCTAAGGATACCGGGCGGGCGGATTACTGCTCAACCGTCTGGACGGTTTCCAGCTCCCAAGCGCCGTCGTTGGTGGAATGCTTGATGTAGGCGGTGTCCCGGATGGCGTCGCCGTTCACGTCGTCAAAGGCGATGTCGCCGGTGACGCCGGTGTAGGTCACGTCCCACAGGGCGGTCTTGATGGCGGCGGGGTCAGTGGAACCGGCGGCCTTGATGGCCTCCAGCGCCACGTAGTAGGCGTCATAGCCCATGGCGGACACGGCCGCGATGGTGTCGTTGCCGCCGTTGGCGTCCAGGGCGCCCTCAGCGGTGTTGATGTACTCCTTGATGCCCGCGTCGAAGTCGGCGTTGCCGCCCTCCTGATAGAAGGTGGACACGTAGAGCTGAATGTCGGTGCCGCTGATCGCCTCCAGAACCATGTTGTCGTCCAGGGTGTCGGAGCCCAGGAAGGGGGCCTCGATGCCCAGGGAGGCGGCCTGGCTCAGAATCTGAGTGGCGTAGGCGATGGAGACGGGGGTGAAGATGACGTCGGCCCCCTCGCTCTTGGCCTTGTTCAGGTAGGTGTTGAAATCGGAGTTGTTGGTGGGGAAGGAGTCGGTGATGACGGTGCCGCCGGCGGCCTCGAAGGCCTGGGTGAAGTAGGCGATCAGGCCCTGGTCGTACTCGTTGCCCGCCTCGCCCAGGCAGTAGGCCACCTGAGCGTCGAAGTTATCCATGGCGAAGTTGGCCAGGACGGTGCCCTGGAAGGGGTCCAGGAAGCAGATGCGGAAGTAGTAGTCGTTGCCGGCGGTGACGTTGGGGTTGGTGCAGGTCACGCCGATGGCGGGAATGCCGGCGCTGCCGAAGGTGGGGCCGCCGGCGATGGACACGCCGGAGCCGTAGGAGCCCAGCACCAGGGAGACGCCCTCGCTCACCAGCTGGCTGGCGGCGGTGGGGGCCTTGTCGGTGGAGGAGCCGTTGTCCGCGTAGACCAGCTCCACGGTGTACTCAGTGCCGCCCACTTCCACCGTGGGGGTCAGAGAGTTGGCATACTGCATGCCCAGCATCTCCTTCTTGCCGCCGGAGGCGGAGTCGCCGGTGGCGGGCTCAAAGACGCCGATCTTGATGACGTTCTCCCCGGAGCTGGAGCCTCCGGCGGATGCGTTGGAGCCGGAAACGGAACCGGAGCCGGTGTTCCCGCCGCAGCCGGCCAGAGCGCCCATCAGAAGGGCAGCGGACAGAGCAGATGCAAGAATTCGTTTCATGTTCATGACTCCTCTCAGATTTGAGATGGTTGGCGAAAACTGTCTATCGGTGATAAACACTTGTTCGCTTAATAAACACATTATAGCGGAACCACCCTGGAAATGCAAGCGTCGATTTGGAAAAATTTCGGCTTTGTGAAAAAATGCGAGGTATTTTGAGGGGATATGAGGGAATTTGTAGGAATCGGCCAAGAAACTCCGGCTGCCGCGGCCGCCCCTGCGGCGCTCCCGGCGCCCCCCGCCGGAGCGTACCGCCCCCAGCAAACTTCCAGTGTCTGTGAGGCGGAGACAGAGAAAAGCGCCCGCCCCGCTGGTAGCGGGGCGGGCGCTCAGGCTGTCAAAAAAGTCCAAGGACTTTTCCGACAGCCTTCAAAAATGCCGTTACTTTCCCGCCGCTGCGCGGCGGAAAAGTCCTCGCTGCGCTCGCTGAACGCCTTGCTCTGCAAGGCATTCAGGGCATTCGATCCCACTCGAGGCGGGCTGCCGCCCCCTCGAGCTCCCCCGCCAACACTCGGGCGGATTCGTCTAAACAGAGGTTTTTCGACAAGCTGAGCGCCCGCCCCGCTGAATGCGGGGCGGGCGCTTTAGGAACACGGGAAATTTAAGTCCCCTCGGTCTGGGACAGGCGGTAGAGGAGGGAGGGGCGGCCGCCGGTGTCGTAGTTGATGCGGCTGACGGCCTCTCCCCGCCCCACCAGGTAGGTGAGGTAGCGGCGCACGGTGACGGAGGAGAGCCCCACCTGCTCGGACAGGGCCTCACAGGTGCAGCCCTCCCGGGGCGCCTGGGCCAGGCACTCCCGCACCCGGGCCAGGGTGCGCAGCTGCAGCCCCTTGGGGACGGGGGCGGCGCTGCGGCCGCTGGAGAGCATGGCGTCCAGGTCCTCCTGGCTGACGCTGGCGTGGGCGGAGATGGCCTCCCGCTGGCGGCAGAAGGTGTCCAGGGCCTGCTGGAAGCGCCGGGCGGTGAAGGGCTTCACTAGGTAGTCCGCCACCCCCAGCTTCAGCAGGGCGTCCACCGTTTTACTGTCGTTAGCGGCGGTGACCATGATCACGTCCAGGGTGATCTCCTCCGCCCGCAGCTCCCGCAGCAGTTCCAGGCCGGACATACGGGGCATGTACACGTCCAGAATCAGCAGCTCCACCGGGCGCTTCCGCAGCCACTCCAGGGCCTCCTGGCCGCTGTGAAAGACGGCGGCCAGGGAGAAGCGGGGGTCCCGGGACAGAAAGGTCTGGTTGATGGAGGCGATCATGGGGTCGTCCTCCACGATAACAGTGCGATACATATATCATCTTGCTCCTATTCAGGGGCTCCCCGGGGCTCCGCCCTGGGGAGGTGGTGTGGGGTGGGCGGGGAAGGAGAGGAAGAAGGAGGTGCCGGCCTTGGGCTCGCTCTCCACCCGGATCTGGCCGTGGTACAGGTCGGTCAGGTCCTTGATCTGGACCAGCCCCAGGCCGTGCCCCGCCTCCCCCTTGGTGGACACCCCCGGCTCAAAGATGTAGGGGAGCAGCTCGGGCAGAATACCCGGCCCGGTGTCCTCCACGCACAGCAGCAGGCCTTCCGGCTCCTCCAGAATGGATACGTGGATCTCCTTCTGCTTTCGGGTGGATTTGTTCAGGGACTCGGTGGCGTTCTCGATCAGGTTGCCCAGAATGGTCACCATCACCCCGGAGGGCAGCATGTGCTCCTCCCCGGACAGAGAGCTTCTGGGGTCCACCTGGAGCTGGATGCCCAGTTCGGCGGCCCGGCTGGCCTTGCCCACCAGCAGGGCGGCCACCGCCGTGTCCTCGATCTGGTTCATCACCCGGCTCACCGACTGGTGGTGGACCTCCGACACGTCCAGGATATACTGCTCCGCCTGTTCCACCCGGTCCAGCTGAATGAGGCCCAGGATGGTGTGGAGCTTGTTGATGAATTCGTGGGCATAGGCCCGCATGGCCTCCACCAGGTGGCGGCTGCCGGTGAGGGCCTCGGCCAGGTTGGTCACCTCGGTGCGGTCCCGGAACACCGCCACCGCCCCCACGATCTCCCCGTCCTCCCATATGGGCATCCGGTTGGCCAGGACCTCCTGGCTGCCCGGCATCTGCTTTAGATGGACGTTGTACTCCGGCTTTCCGGTGGTGAGCAGGCGGGGCAGCTGGGAGGCGGGGTAGATCTCCCTCAGGGGCCGACCCAGCACATCCTCAGCGGCCTTGGCGCCGAACATCCCCAGGCAGGCGGCGTTCATATAGGTGATCACGCAGTCCCGGTCGATGGCCAGAATGCCCTCGTCCAGGGCCTCCAGAATGTCCTCCCGCTGGTGGAAGAGCTTGCGGAACACGTCGGGCTCATAGCCCATGAGGGAGTCCTTGATGGCCCCCGACAGGTGCCGGGCGAAGATCAGGCCCACCCCGGCGGCCAGGAAGGTGAGGATGGCGAAGCAGGCCACCGTGTCAATGACCGTCTGGTGGACGCTGCGCACCCCGATGCCCACCGAGACAAAGCCCAGCAGCTCTCCCGACTCGTCCATCACCGAGGCCAGGGCCCGGTGCTCCAGCTCGGAGACCCCGGCGCCGGTGTCCACCTGGGTGCTCTCCCCGTTCAAAACGGATAAAGACTGATACTCCGGGTACACTGTCCCTTCATAGGAGGGATCGGGGCTGTAACGAATAATCCCCTCCCGGTCGGCCACCACAATGGCGTCGATGTCCTTGACCCGGGAGATGGTGCTGTCCAGATATGCCGTCAAGGTCTCGTTGCCGCTGCGGCCGGAGAGCACCTCCGCCACCTGGGGTGACTGGGCCAGCACCTGGGCGGAGTTCATCAGGTTCCGGTCCATGGACTGGTACTCCATGCGCAGGGAGAACAGAAGCGTGGTGGTCATCCCCATCAGGGCGGTGCTCAGCACCAGAAACAGGCTGAGGAATTGAATCCGCTGGCTGATGGATCGTTTTGCTGGCCTCTTCATGAAAATCCCCCTTCTCAGACGGCGCGCCGCCGCTGGTTCGATGCGAAATCCTCCCTACTGTAATCGTCTACGAAATATATTATAAAGACAGGATATAGAGCTGTCAAATATGCGCAAGGATTTTGTTAATTTTCCGGCGGCTCCGCTTTTTTTACTTTCAAAAGGGTATACAAACGCGGCCGGCCGCCCTAAGATAGGGCCGGAAATCATCCTGGAGAGGAGGGATGGCTTTTGGAGGAAGTCAAAGCGGAATTGACCGCCCAGCTGGAGAACCCGGTGGCCTTTACCATCCCTGTTTTGGGCGGAATCCCGGTGTCCCAGTCGGTGGTGGTGTCCTGGATCATCATGGCCGCCCTCACTCTGGCCGCCATCCTGCTCACCCGGAACCTGAAGCCGGTCCCCGGGCGGCGGCAGCTGGTGCTGGAGATGTTTGTGGGGCTCATCAACAACTTCAGCCGGGACATCATCGGCAAGGAGTGGAGACGCTTCGCCCCCTGGCTGGGGACGGCGGCCTTGTATATCACCTGCGCCAACCTGATCGGCCTTGTGGGACTGGTTCCCCCCACCAAGAACCTGAACGTGACGGCCGCCCTGGGCCTGAGCAGCATGGTGGTCATCTACACCGCCGCCTTCCGGGTCCACGGGGTGAGAGGGGGCTTCGGCCAGTTCTTGAAGCCGTCGCCAGTGATGCTGCCCATCAACATCATGGAGGTGGCCATCCGGCCCCTGTCCCTGTGCATGCGGCTGTTCGGCAACGTGCTGGCCGCCTTCATCGTCATGGAGCTGGTGAAGATGGTGGCGCCGGCGGTGGTCCCGGTGGCCTTCAGCCTGTACTTCGACATCTTTGACGGTATCATTCAGACCATCGTATTTGTATTTCTCACCGCCATCTTCATAGGGGAAGCCCTGGAAGAGGAATAACATCACAATTTAAGCAAACAGACCTGACAATAGAGGAAATATATTTAGGAGGAGATCATTATGACAAGCGCAATCGCAGCCGCAGTGGCTATCGTCCCCAGCACCCTCGCCGGCGTCGGCATCGCCATCGCCACCGGCAAGGCGGCCGAGTCCATCGCCCGGCAGCCCGAGGCCGCCGGCCAGATCCGCAGCAGTATGCTCATCGGCTGCGCCCTGGCGGAGGCCACCGCCATTTACGCATTCATCACCGCCCTGGCCATCCTGATCCTGGGCTGATCGGCCCTGAGTTGGAAAGGAGGCGTGCGCCGTGCTGAATCTTGATCCCTGGACGGTCCTGTGGACCGGGATCAACCTGGTTGTGCTCTATCTGCTCATGCGCCATTTTCTCTTCAAGCCGGTGACCGCCATGATGGAGCAGCGCACCAAGGCCATCGAGGACGGCCTGTCCCAGGCGGAGGCCGCCAAGCAGGCGGCCGCGGCCCTGGACCAGGAGAACGAGGCCAGGCTGGCCCAGGTCCGCGGCCAGGCCGACCAGATCGTGGCCCAGGCCAAGCTGCAGGGACAGCGGGAGTATGACCAGATCATCTCCTCCGCCCAGGCCGACGCCCAGGCCATCCGCACCGACGCTCAGGCCCAGATGGAGGCCGAGCGCCGTCAGATACTCCAGGACGCCCAGCAGCAGGTGGCCGCTCTGGCCCTGCTGGCGGCGGCCAAGGTGTCCGGACACGCCATGGACCAGGAGGGCGACCGGGACCTGGTGGAGGATTTCTTGCGGGAGGCGGGTGATCTCTGATGGGAGAGCTGGCGGACCGCTATGCCCAGGCCTTTCTGGAGGCCGGGGGCGACGGCGCTGAGCTGGAGCGCTGCGCCCGGCGGCTGGAGAAGGAGTCTGTTTTGTGGGAGGCCCTCTGCAGCCCCGCCGTTTCTCCGGAGGAGAAGGGGCGGGTCCTGGCCCGCCTGCCCGAGGTGGCCCCGCCCGGCCCGGCGGGCAGGCTTCTGACCCTGATGGCGGAGAAGGAGCGGCTGCCCCTGCTGCCCCAGGTGGTCCAGTCCGCCCGGCGGCTGGCTCTGGAGCGGGAGGGCGGGGCCCTGGGAACCGTGACCTGTGCCCGGCCGCTGACGGAAGATCAGCTGGGCCGGCTGAAGGAGACCCTGTGCCGGCTGCACCGCCTCAAAAAGGTGGAGCTGGAGATGCGGGTGGACCCCGCCCTGCTGGGGGGGCTGCGCCTGGAGCTCCAGGGGGTCACCTATGACAAGAGCGTGCGGGGCGGCTTGGACGCCCTGGCCCGGACGCTGGGAGAGGGGAGAGCGCTGTGAACGCGAGACCGGAAGAGATTGTCTCCCTCCTGCGGGAGGAGATTGAAGGATACGACAACAAGACCCGCCGCACCGAGGAGGGCACCGTCCTGGAGGTGGGCGACGGCATCGCCACCATCTACGGCCTGGACCGGGCGGTATACGGCGAACTGGTGGAGTTCGACACCGGGGTCCGGGGGATGGTTATGGATCTGTCCCGGGACACGGTGGGCTGCGTCCTGCTGGGGTCCGAGACCGGCCTGCGGGAGGGCAGCACCGTCCGCCGCACCGGACAGCCCGCCGACGTCCCTGTGGGCGAGGGCATGCTGGGCCGGGTGGTGGACGCCCTGGGCCGCCCCATCGACGGCCTTGGTCCCATTCACACCACCCAGCGGCGCCCCATTGAGCACGAGGCCAGCGGCGTCATCACCCGGGAACCGGTGACCGTCCCCCTGCAGACGGGCATCCTGGCCATCGACGCCATGGTGCCCATCGGCCGGGGCCAGCGGGAACTGCTCATCGGCGACCGTCAGACGGGCAAGACCGCCATCGCGGTGGACACCATTCTGAACCAGAAGGGGCAGGACGTGATCTGCATCTACGTGGCCATCGGCCAGAAGGCCTCCTCGGTGGCCCGGGTGCGGGACACCCTCCAGAAACACGGGGCCATGGACTACTCCATCATCCTGTCCGCCACCGCCAGCGAGCCCGCTCCGTTACAGTACATCGCCCCCTACGCCGGAGCGGCCATGGGGGAGTACTTCATGGAGCAGGGGAAGGACGTGCTCATCGTCTATGACGACCTGAGCAAGCACGCGGTGGCCTACCGGGCATTGTCCCTGCTGCTCAAGCGGTCCCCCGGCCGGGAGGCCTACCCCGGCGACGTGTTCTACCTCCACTCCCGCCTCTTGGAGCGGGCCTGCCGCCTGACGGAGGAGTATGGAGGCGGCTCCATGACCGCCATCCCCATCATCGAGACCCAGGCGGGGGATGTTTCCGCCTATATCCCCACCAATGTCATCTCCATCACCGACGGACAGATCTATCTGGAGACCGACCTGTTCTTCGCCGGACAGCGGCCCGCCGTCAACGTGGGCCTGTCCGTCTCCCGGGTGGGCGGCGCGGCCCAGACCCGGGCCATCAAGCGCACCGCCGGCACCATGCGCATCGACCTGGCCCGGTTCCGGGAGCTGGAGATTTTTACTCAGTTCTCCTCCGACCTGGACCCGGCCACCCAGAAGACCCTGGACCACGGCAAGCGGCTGCTGGAGCTGCTCAAGCAGCCCCTCTACCAGCCCATGCCGGTGAGCCGCCAGGCGGTGCTGCTGTACGTCGGCACCAACGGCCTGCTGGACGAGGTGCCGGCGGAGCAGGTGCGGGACTTCGCGGTCCAGTTCGTGGACCGCATGGAGCACCAGTATGTGGAGCTGATGGAGGAGATCCAGTCCACCGGCAACCTGTCCGGCGTGGCGGCGGAGACCATCCGCGCGGCGCTGGCGGATTATAAGAAGGAGAAGCTGCCGGGGAATTGATTTTTTGCGGGGATGCATTTTCGAAAGCTTGGGGGCAGGGTTTCGCCCTGCGGGGCGAGTTTCTTTCTGGGTGCCCAGAAAGAAACCAAAGAGGCACCAGGGCGCGGCTCAGGATGAGCGCTTCGCGCTCATCCTGAGCCGCCCCTGGACCCCATTTTACGGGGGCCTCCAATGCGGGAGGCCGGCAATCATCGCAAAGGCGCGGGTGGACATGGGATTGGTTTCCGGTCTATCACCGCTGCCGCTGAGAGGCCGGTAACCTTTGGGTGGCACTTCTCCTGGTTGAAAGCGCGCCTTTTACGTGGGTTGGGCTCAAGTGCGGTTCAGAGAATCGGCGGGCGGCCCAGTGTGCCGTCCCCACAGAATACGGGAACTATCCGGTCTTTCCGTAGGGGCCGGTCCCAGACCGGCCCGCGGGCGCACACTGGGCCCCCTGCGGCGGAAAATGGACCCAGGTCGTTGGTTCGGAAATGGCAGGCGCAGGAGCGGGACGGCAGCCGTTAAAATTTTTGCACACTCAGGCCGCCGGTGGAGCCGGACGGAATGGCTCCCAAGCACTCCTGATTTTGCGCGCCGGAAGAGCTGCGCCACAAGCAGGAGAGCGCTCCCGTAATGGGGGACCGGGGGCCGACTCCCCCTGTCAGGGGGAGATGTCGCGAAGCGACAGAGGGGGTAGGGTAGGCGAATATGGACACGAAGTGTCCATCCTGAGCCGTCCCCCGGCGATCCTCAAGGTGAATTGCCCCGAAGGGGCAAGAGAGGGTGGCCTGGGCCATTGGTTTCTTTCCCATCGCTGGGAAAGAAACTCGCCGCCCGCACTGCGCCCGCAGGCGCGACAAGGTGAATTGGTCCGAAGGACCAAGAGAAGGCCCCCTGGGGGGTTCGGAGCGCAACCGCCGCGCAGCGGCGGCTCTTAGCGCGGAGATGGCGGCGAAATCCCCTGCGGAATCAAACTTAAACTCATTTTGGAGAGGAGGAAGTCCCCATGGCCAGTACCAAGGAGATCCGCACCCGCATGAAAAGCGTGGAGCAGACCTTAAAAATCACCAACGCCATGTATCTGATCGCCTCCTCCAACCTGCGCAAGGCCAAGGCACAGCTGGAGCAGGCGGCCCCCTATTTCACCAAGATGCACACCACCATCGCGGACATTCTCCACCGCTCCCCGGAGCTGAGCCACCACTTTCTGGACCGGCGGCCGGAGATCCCGGCGGAGGAGCGGAAGGTGGGCTATGTGGTCCTCAGCGGCGACAAGGGGCTGGCGGGGGCGTACAACCACAACGTGCTCAAGCTGGCGGAGCGCCGTCTCCGGGAGACGACCCGCCCCAAGCTGTTCGTGGTGGGCCTGGTGGGCCGGGCCTACTTCCAGGAGCGGAACATCCCCTTTGAGGAGGACTTCTCCTATGTGGTCCAGACCCCCACCATGTCCCGGGCCCGGGACATCAGCGACGAGCTGGTACAGCAGTTCCTGGACCGGGAGCTGGACGAGGTGCGCATTCTCTACACGGAGATGGTCTCCGCCCTGCGCCTGGAGGTGCGGGAGCAGACCCTCCTCCCTCTGGTGCGGGAGAATTTCCCCTGGGAGCCCCCCAAGGGCGGCCCCCTGCTGCCCCCGGTGACCTATCTCCCCTCCCCGGAGGCGGTACTGGACGCCATCGTGCCCAGCGGCTATGTGCGGGGGATGGTGTTCGGGGCCCTGGTGGAGGCGTTCTCCTCCGAGCAGAGCGCCCGGATGACCGCCATGGAGTCGGCCAGCGACAACGCCCGGGATATGCTCAAAAAGCTGTCCCTCACCTATAACCGGGCCCGCCAGGCGGCCATCACCCAGGAGATCACCGAGATCGCCGGCGGCGCCCAGAACGCCCGGCGCTGAGGAAAGGTGTGGTAACCATGTCAAAGGAATGCAAAGGGACGGTGGCCCAGGTACAGGGCCCCGTCATTGACGTACAGTTCCCCCAGGGGGAGCTCCCCTCCATCCAGGACGCCCTGTGGCTGGAGGCCGGCGGCCAGCGCCGGGTCATGGAGGTGGCCCAGCACGTGGGCCGGGATACGGTGCGCTGCTTCATGCTCTCCCCCAGCGAGGGCATCGGCCGGGGGATGGAAGTCCGCTCCATGGGCGGCCCCATCTCCGTCCCCGTGGGCGAGAAGGTGCTGGGCCGCATGTTCAACGTGCTGGGGGACCCCATTGACGGCAAGGGGAATGTGGACTCCCAGGAGCGGTGGTCCATCCACCGCCAGCCCCCCAGCTTTGCCGACCAGCGCCCCGTGGTGGACCTGTTTGAGACGGGCATCAAGGTCATCGACCTGCTGGCCCCCTACGCCCGGGGCGGCAAGATCGGCCTGTTCGGCGGCGCCGGGGTGGGCAAGACGGTGCTCATCCAGGAGCTCATCCACAACATCGCCACCCAGCACGGCGGCTACTCCATCTTCACCGGCGTGGGGGAGCGCACCCGAGAGGGCAGCGACCTGTGGCGGGAGATGACCGAGTCCGGCGTCATCTCCAAGACCGCCCTGGTGTTCGGCCAGATGAACGAGTCCCCCGGGGCCCGCATGCGGGTGGCCCTCACCGGGCTGACCATGGCCGAGTACTTCCGGGACCAGGAGCACCAGGACGTGCTGCTGTTCATCGACAACATCTTCCGCTATGTCCAGGCGGGCAGCGAGGTGTCCGCCCTCATGGGCCGCATGCCCTCCGCCGTGGGCTATCAGCCCACCCTGGCCAACGAGATGGGCGCCCTCCAGGAGCGCATCACCTCCACCAAGAGCGGGGCCATCACCTCGGTGCAGGCGGTGTACGTCCCCGCCGACGACCTCACCGACCCCGCCCCCGCCACCACCTTCACCCACCTGGACGCCACCACCGTGCTGTCCCGGAAGATCGTGGAGCAGGGCATCTACCCCGCCGTGGACCCCCTGGAGTCCACCTCCCGGATTCTGGAGCCCGACGTGGTGGGGGAGCGCCACTACAAGACCGCCCGGGCGGTGCAGGAGCTCTTGCAGCGCTACCGGGAGCTCCAGGACATCATCGCCATCCTGGGCATGGAGGAGCTCAGCGAGGACGACAAGCAGGCGGTGGAGCGGGCCCGCCGGGTGCAGCAGTTCTTCTCCCAGCCCTTCTCCGTGGCTCAGACCTTCACCGGGCTGGAGGGCCGCTTCGTGAAGCTGGAGGACACCCTGCGCTCCTTCGAGGCCATCCTGGGAGGCGAGCTGGACCACCTGCCCGAGGCCGCCTTCAGCATGACCGGCGACGTGGACGAGGTGCGCAAGAAGGCCCGGGACATGGGGGTGATCTAAGTGGCGGAAGCGGCACAGGCCCAGGGGGCCAAGAAGACCTTCCACCTGGAGATCGTCACCCCGGATAAGCAGTTCTTCATCGGAGAGGCGGAGGCCCTGGTCCTCCCCGCTCTGGACGGCTCTCTGGGGGTGGAGGCGGGCCATGAGCCCATCGCCACCGCCGTGGTCCCGGGGGACCTGCGGTTCCGTCAGAGCGGGGAGTGGACCTACGCGGTGGTGGGCCAGGGGCTCACCGAGATCATGCCCGACCGGGTGATGGTCCTGGTGTCCGCCGCCGAGCGCCCCGAGGACATCGATCTGAAGCGGGCCGAGGCCGCCCGGGAGCGGGCGGAGGAGCGCCTCAAGCAGAAGCTGAGTATACGGGACTATTACAACTCCAAGGCCGCCCTGGCCCGGGCCATGGCCCGGCTGAAAGCGGCCCGGCGGAGAAATCCAAAATAAACAAAACAGCGGCGCGGAACAACAAGTTCCGCGCCGCTCAGTCTGTCGGAAAAGTCTGGGGACTTTTCCGACAGACTGCAAAAATGCCATTACTTTTGCGCCGCACAGCGGCGCAAAAGTCCGCGCTCCGCGTGCCGGAAGCCTTGCACAGCAAGGCTCCCGGGGCATTCGATCCCATTCGAGGCGGGCGGCTGCCCCCTCGAGCTCCCCCGCCCAGACTCAACCAGATTCTGTTCTACGTAGCTGTTGTGTTTATCGAGTTATCGAGATATCCGCTCCAGCTTGTCCAGCACCCCCTGGAACCAGTCGGGGAGGGGGCACTCCAGCTCCACCCGCTCCCCGGTCCTCGGATGCCGGAAAATCAGTCTTCGGGCGTGTAAACACTGGCCGGCCAGGCCGGGGTAGGGCTTTTTGCTGCCGTACACCGTGTCCCCCAGGAGGGGGTGGCCGATGGAGGCCAGATGGACCCGGATCTGGTGGGTGCGGCCGGTCTCCAGGCGGCACTCCACATGGGTGCAGCCCGAGTATCGGGCCAAAACCCTCCAGTGGGTCACCGCCGGCCGCCCGTTCCGGGGCTCCACGGCCATCTTCTTCCGGTCCACCGGGTGGCGGCCGATGGGGGCGTCCACCGTGCCCGAGTCCTCCCGGAAGCTGCCCACCGCCACCGCCTCGTACACCCGGGCCAGGGAGTGGTCCTGGAGCTGCTCCGCCAGGGCCAGGTGGGCCCTGTCGTTTTTCGCCGCGATGATGAGGCCGGAGGTGTCCCGGTCGATGCGGTGGACGATGCCCGGCCGCAGCTCCCCGTTGATTCCGGAGAGTGTATTGCCGCAGTGGTAGAGTAGGGCGTTGACCAGGGTCCCGTCCGGGTGGCCGGGGGCGGGGTGGACCACCATGCCCACCGGTTTGTTCACCACGATCACATCGCTGTCCTCGTACACCACGTCCAGAGGGATGTTCTGGGGGAGGACGTCCACCGGCTCCGGCTCCGGGAGGACCACCTCAACGACCTGCCCGGGGGCGGTCTTTTCGCTCTTTTTCAGGGGACGGCCTCCGCTGGTCACCGCCCCCTCCTCCAGCAGCCGCTGGGCGGCGGAGCGGGTGAGCCCCTCCACACTGCGGGCCAGAAAGGCGTCCAGCCGCTCGCCCCCCGCCTCCGGGGTGAGGATGAGGGGGGTCACGCCTGCTCCCCCTGGGCGGCGCCGGAATCCTTGGGCCTGCCCTCCAGCTTCTCATAGAAGAACAGGTAGTAGATCACCGCGGCGAAGCCCCCCACCACCACGCAGATGTCGGCCACGTTGAACACGGCGAACTCCATGAACAGCACGTGGAACATGTCCACCACATAGCCCTGGAGGGCCCGGTCGATGAGGTTGCCCACCGCCCCCGCCAGCAGCAGGGCCAGGGCCGTCCGGCCGAAGGGGTGGCGGAACAGGGGCTTCCACACCGCGATGGCCAGCAGCACCGACATCACCAGGGAAATGAGGGCGAGAATCCAGGTGTGGTCGGAGAACAGGGAGAAGGCGGCCCCGGTGTTCTGGACGTAGGTCAGGTCCAGAATGCAGGGCAGAAAGGGCACGTGCTCTCCCAGGGGGATATTCTGGACCACCAGATACTTCACCAGCTGGTCCAGGGCCACCAGAACGGCCGCAAGAATGGCATATAACATGGAACGGTCTCCTTTGTGTCCGTGGAAAATGTATGTTTTATTTTACCATGTCCCGCCGCCGGGAACAACGGGGAAATTTCATGGATTTTCATGTCTCCCTTCCCGCTCCCGTTGACAGCCGGCCTCCCCGCTTCTACAATGGGAGAAAAACGCCGATCATAGGAGGAGAGAGCCATGGACATCCAGGGCCTGCAAAAAATGACCCTGCTGGACTATCCCGGCAGGGTGGCGTGTACCGTGTTTCTGGGGGGATGCGACCTGCGCTGTCCCTTCTGCCACAACGGGGGACTGGTGCTGGGGCCCATGCCGGCCGAGCTGGACAGCGAGGAGCTGCTGGCCTTTTTGAAGAAGCGCCGGGGCCTGCTGGACGGGGTGTGCGTCACGGGCGGGGAGCCCCTGCTCCGACCGGACCTGCCGGAGCTGCTCTCCCAGATCAAAGAGCTGGGCTATCCGGTGAAGCTGGACACCAACGGCGGCCGCCCCGCCCGGCTGCGGGCCCTGGCGGAGCGGGGGCTGGTGGACTATGTGGCCATGGACGTGAAGAACAGTCCCGGGCGGTACGGGGAGACGGCGGGGACGCCCGGCCTGGACCTGGCCCCCTTCCGAGAGAGCGTGTCCTTTCTCCTCCAGGGGACGGTGGACTATGAATTCCGCACCACGGTGGTGCGGGAGTTCCACGACGCGGACAGTTTCAAGGCCATCGGCCCCTGGATCGCCGGGGCGAAGCGGTACTTCCTCCAGAGCTTTGTGGACCGGGACACGGTGCTCCAAGAGGGCCTCCACCCCTGGGACGGGGAGACGCTGGAGGGCTTCGCGGACCTGGTCCGGCCCTATGTGCAGCAGGTGGATCTGCGGGGGGTGTAGCTCACAAAAACAGGGAGACGGCGCAGTACACCAGCAGCAGGGCCATGACCGTGTTCACCGCCCGGGCGTGCCGGGAGAACAGAAGGCGGAACACCGACCCGAAGGCCGCCCAGGCCAGGGTGAATACAAACCCGATGAAGGCCAGCAGCAGGGCAAAGAACAGCAATACGGCCGGCTGTCCGCCATAGTAGGGGAGGATATAGGCCTCCATGGACATGACGCCGTAGAGGTAAATTTTGGGGTTGATGAACTGGAGGAGCAGGCCGGACCGGAACCCCTCCCGGGCGTGTGCCTCCTGGATCGCGCCGGAGCTGCGGAAGGTGCCCCAGGCCAGATAGAGCATATAGGCCGCCCCCAGCACCAGCATGGGCAGCCGGATGGCGGGGATCAGGGCGGACAGAGCAGTGCAGAACAGGGTGCACAGCGCCATCACAATGGTAAATCCCACCCAGATGCCCAGGTTGAAGGGCAGGGCCCGCCGGAAGCCCAGCCGCCCGGCGTTGGACATGGACATAATGTTGTTGGGACCCGGGGTAGCGGCGGTGATCACCGCGTAGGTGAGGAAGGAGTACCAGGGAAACATGTCGCTTGACCTCCTGTTCCGGGAATGATACAATATAGCAGATGAAAAATCCAATATCTCGGATTTCTTTTATATTGTACTCTTGTGATATTATATTGTCAATAGGAGGGACTGCATCTCTTGAATGTCAACGACGTCATCGCCCAAAACGTCCGGGCCGCCCGGGAGCGGAAGAAGCTGACCCTGGACGGGGCGGCGGAGCTCACCGGGGTGTCCCGGAGCATGCTGGCCCAGATTGAGAAGGGGGAGGTCAACCCCACCATCTCCGTGGTGTGGAAAATCGCCAACGGCTTCAAGGTCTCCTTCACCTCCCTGGTGGAGCCCCAGAGCGAGGGGGTGTCCGTCCTCCGGTGCGGCGCGCCTCTGGAGGAGGACGGGGGGCGCTACCGCAACTACCCCGCCTTTCCCTTTGACGAGCGGCGGCTGTTTGAGACCTACCGCATCGTCATCGAGCCCCAGGGGCATCTGGAGGCCCAGCCCCACATGCGTGGGACGGAGGAGTATATCACCGTCTTTCAGGGTACGGCGGAGATCGGCGCGGGGGAGGAGGTCCACCGCCTGAACGCCGGGGACTCCATCCGCTTCCCGGCGGACCAGCCCCACCGCTACGCCAACGCCGGGGAGGAGCCGGTCCAGCTGAGCATGCTCATCTACTACGATCCCGTGTGACAAAACGGGGACAGGTCCATGACCTGTCCCCGTCAGCTTGTCGAAAAACCTCTGTTCAGACGAATCCGCCCGAGTGTTGGCGGGGGAGCTCGAGGGGGCGGCAGCCCGCCTCGAGTGGGATCGAATGCCCTGAATGCCTTGCGTGGCAAGGCGTTCAGCGAGCGCAGCGAGGACTTTTGCGCCGAACACCGGCGCAAAAGTAACGGCATTTTTGCAGGCTGTCGGAAAAGTCCTTGGCCTTTTCCGACAGCCTGCGGGGACAGGTCCATGACCTGTCCCCGTTTTTCTCGTTCTGAGGCCGTGTCCCGCCGGGCGCTACCCCGCCCGGGGCAGCCGGACGGTAAAGGTGCTCCCCTGGTCCTCCACGCTGTCCACCTGGATCTGGCCTCCGCACAGCTCCACGATCCGCTGGACGATGGACAGGCCCAGACCCAGTCCCCGCCCGCTGCCGTTGGGATTTCCCTGGTAATATTTGTCGAAGATATGGGCCCGGACCTCCTCCGACATGCCGATGCCGGTGTCGGCCACCGAGACCGTCAGCTCCTCCGGCCGGGCCTGGAGAGTGACGGTGATCTCCCCCCCCTCGGGGGTGTATTTTACCGCGTTGTTCAGCAGGTTGATCCACACATGGCGCATCAGCTCCTCATTGCCCGCGTACTCCGCCGGCTCCAGGTTGGCGGTGAAAGATATCCGCTTTTTCTCCCAGGCGGGGGAGAGGAGGATGGCGCACCGCTTGATCTGCTCGTCCAGAGAGTAGGGGCGCTTCTCCGCGATGCACTGCTGGGACTCCAGCTTGGTGAGCAGCAGGGTGCTGTTGGCCAGGTCGGCCAGGCGGGAGGACTCGTCCAGAATGATCTGGAGGTACTGCTCCCGCTCCTCGGGGGTGGTGTCCGGCTCCCGGAGCAGCTCGGCAAAGCCCTTGATGGCGGTGATGGGGGTCTTGAACTCGTGGGAGAAGTGGTTGATGAAGTCGGCGCGCAGAGTCTGGATGCTCTGGAGCTCCATGGACATCTTATTGAAATGCTCATAGGCGGGCTGAAGCGGGCCGCCCTCCTCCGGCTCCAGCCGCTGGGAGAAATCCCCGTCGGCCACCGCCCGCAGCCCCCGGGTCAGGCCGGAGACCATCTGGTTGAACCGGCGGCTGAACAGGGTGGCGGTAATGCCCACCACGCTGCCCATGATGACCAACATCCCCAGGGCCAGCACCGTGGAGGCCCGGAGCCAGTAAAAGCGGTTCACCAGGTGGAGCAGGGCAAAGGGGGCCACGGCGGCCAGAGTCACCACGATGGACTCCAGCGCCAGCCAGAATCCCAGCGTGCGGTTATGTCCCCGTTTTCTCTTGTTCATGCGCCTTCCTCCTTGGTGATTTCCGCCTTATACCCCAGGCCCTTGATGGTGACGATACGGAACTCCGGGACGTCCCGCAGCTTGTTGCGCAGGCGGCTGATGTGGGTTTTCACTGTGTCCTCCCCGCTCTCCGAATCATAGCCCCAGACGCCGTCCAGCAGCTGATTGCGGGTGAAGATCTGTCCCGGGTAGGACAGCAGCTTGTAGAGCAGCTCAAACTCCTTCCTGGGCAGTTCCAGGATCTTCTCTTCCCGGCGCACTGTGTAGGTGCTGGAGTCCAGCACCACACGCCCTACCACGATTTTCTGCTCGCTGGCAATGTGGGCCCGGCGCAGGAGGGCGTCCAGGCGCCAGATAAGCTCCTCATAATTTACCGGCTTGGTCATGTAGTCGTCAATTCCCGAAGAAAACCCCTCCCGCTTGTCCTCGAAGGACTGCTTTGCGGTGAGGAGCAGGACTGGGATCTGATTGCCCCGCTCCCGCAGCGTTTTCACCAGGGTATAGCCGTCCATCCGGGGCATCATCACATCTGAAATGATCAGATCCACCATGCGGTGCTCCAACACCTCCAGAGCCTCCACCCCGTCCCGGGCGCAGACCATGGTAAACCGGTGTTTCAGCTTGGCGGTGGTGAGCAGCCGCATGGAGGCGTCGTCCTCCACCAGCAAAATAGTCGCCATGCCGCTCCTCCTTTCTCCCGGCCAGGGCGGCGCATTCAAATCCCTTCTGGGCACATTCCCCGGGCCGGAGTTATTGTATACAGGCAACGTCGTGAGTATTATACCGCCGCAAGCGCTCCCCCGTCAAAGGAGCGTATCCCTTTTGATTTAGAATAGCCTCGCCGGGTAAACCCAGCGTAAACTTCCCTGCCGCCGCCCTCTGTAATCTTCTCCAAAATCAGAGGCCGAGCGCCGGGAAATTCCGGCGTTCTCTCCGAATCGGGGCGGGGGGTCAGTTTACATTCAGTTTACCTTCCCAAGCTATGATACTGACGATTGAAAATCTGCATGCGGAAGCATGCGTTGATGGAGGAATCTTCCATGAAACGAAGTATCGCCCTGCTGCTGGCCGTTCTGACGCTGACCGGCACGCTGACCCTCCCCGCGCTGGCCGCCGGGCCGGATGGGGAGGAAGGGGCCGCCCAAGGGGCGGCCCAGGAGGAGACATCCGCCCAGGAGGGCGGAGCCGGACAGGAGACGTCCCAGCCGGAGCCCGACCCGGATGGGACGGTGAGCTGGGCCAACCTGGACAGCCGTATCCGGGAGGGCAGCCTGAGCGCTCTGATTCTGTCCGAGAGCATTACCAGTCTGGAGAATCTGGATTACGACCAGATGTATGAAAATCTGCGCAAGCAGATCAACAGCATCGCCACCGCCCAGTGGTACATCACCATGATGGGCGGAGATTCCAGCTCCCTGGACCAGGCGTACGACTCCCTGCGGGACACCTTTGAGGATCTGAAGGACGGGGTGACGCAGGAGGACAACGCCGACCTGATCTGGCAGCTGGAGGACACGGTGAACCAGGTGGTGGCCGGCGGCGAGACGGTGTACCTCACCCTGCTGGATCTGGAGCAGCAGGCGGAGGACGGACAGCGGGGTCTGGAGACCATCGACCGCAATCTGGAGCAGCTGCGCCTGCGGCAGCAGCTGGGGCAGGTGTCCCGGCAGACGGTGGCGGAACTGGAGCAGACCCGTTCCCAGACAGCCAGCCAGCTCTCCGTGCTGGACGCCAGCATCCGGCAGCTGAAGCGGCAGCTGGAGACCATGCTGGGCGTGACCCCCACCGGGGAGATCGCGCTGGCCCCCCTGCCCCAGATGGATGAGTCCCAGTGGGAGAACCGGGACTACGAGGCGGATCTGGCCGCCGCCAAAGCGGCCAGCTGGACCCTCCGGGACGCCCAGAACACCCTGGACGACGCCAAGGAGACCTGGGACGACGCGCAGAAGGATTACCGGGGCCCGGACGAGGGGTATCTGCTCCAGATGGCGGAGCACACCTGGAACGCGGCTCAGCTCACCTACAATTCCACTGTGGAGACCTTTGAGACCTCCTTCCGCACCCTGTACGACGCGCTGGCCACCAGCGAAGTGACTCTGGCCAGCGCGCAGTCCGCTCTGGCCTGGCAGCAGACCCTGCTGAGCACCGCCGAGCAGAAGTATGCGCTGGGGCTGAGTTCTCAGTCCGCGGTGCTGGACGCCCAGGACGATGTAGCCTCCGCCCAGTCCACTTTGGACAGCGCCTGGCGGGACCTGTTCTCCGCCCGGAACAGCTACCGCTGGGCGGTGGAATACGGCTTGATCCAAGGCTCCTGACGGAACATAGAAAGGATGGAACATAACTTGATGAATCGAACGATTTCCGCTCTGCTGTGCTGCGCTCTGACGCTGGCCCTGGCCGGCTGTCAGGAGCAGGTGGAGGAGCCCCTCCTGGACACCGCGGTGACCGTGGAGACCGCCGCCGCCCAGACGGGGGACCTGAGCACCCAGAGCACTTACATCGGGACCATCTCCGCCGAGGGAACCGCCAGCGTGGTGGCCCTGGTGTCCGGAAACGTGGAGCAGGTGGCCGTCTCCGTGGGCGACGCCGTCTCCGCCGGAGATTTCCTGTGCCGCATCGACGACGAGAGCGCCCGCCTGAGCCTCCAGAACGCCCAGGCGGCGGTCAACAGCGCCCAGGAGAGCTACAACAGCGCTCTGGCCAATTACGGCGGGGCGAACCTGCCCGTGCTTCAGGAGCAGCTGCGGCTGGCCCAGGACAACTATGACGACACCCAGGCCCTGATGGAGATCGGCGCCGCCTCTCAGGCGGAGGTGGACCAGGCCTATCAGGCCCTTCTGTCCGCCCAGGCCGGGCTGGACGCCGCCCGGGCTTCCCTGAATTCCGCTCAGGCGGGCATTCAGTCCGCTCAGGTGGGGGTGGAGTCGGCCCAGTACCAACTCTCCCTCTACAACCTGACCTCCCCCATCTCCGGAGTGGTGGAGGCGGTAAACGTCACCGAGAACAATTTTACCGCCTCAGGCACCGCCGCCTTTGTCATCTCCAACGGCAGCAACAAGACGGTCACCTTTTATGTCACCGACTCGGTGCGCCAGACCCTCACCCCCGGTCAGGCGGTGACCGTCAATTACAACGGCCAGACCTATGAGGGGGCCGTCACCGAGATTGGCGGCGTGGTGGACGCCCAGGTGGGTCAGTTCCAGGTAAAGGCCGTCATCGACGGGGCCCAGGACCTGCCCGACGGACTGTCGGTAGAGCTGACCACCACCGCCCACCGGACCGCCGGCGCCGTGCTGGTCCCCAGCGACGCCATGTTTTTTGAGGACGGCGTGGCCTACGTGTATGTGGTCCAGGACGGAAAGGCCGTCCGCACCGATGTGACCATCGGTTTGTACACCGCCGACCAGATCGCGGTCACCGCCGGACTGACCCCGGGGAATGAAGTGATCACCACCTGGTCCTCCAGCCTGCGGGACGGCGTGGACGTGCGTCTGGCCAGCGAGACAGAGGCGTCCTCCGGCCAGGCGCCCGCCGGGGACGGCAGCAGCTCCGCCCCCGCCCAGAACAGCGGCGCGGCCTCCTCTTCGGAGACAGCCGGCACAGAGGCGGAGGGATAATACGGAATGAAGTTTATTCAATTGGTCCTGCGCCGCCCCATGTCCGTCATCATGCTGATTTTGGGCGTGGTGGTATTCGGCACGGCCTCCCTCACCCAGATGCCTCTGGAATACATGCCGGACATGGAGATGCCCATGGAACTGGTGATGGTCACCTGGCCCGGGGCGGACGCGGACAGCGTGGACCGTCTGCTCACCCAGCCCCTGGAGGACGAGTGCGAGTCCCTGTCCGATCTGGACACCATCAACTCCTACTCCTCGGAAAACTATACCATGCTTCAGCTGACCTACAACTATGGCACGGACATGAACGAAGCTTACTCCGATTTAAAGAGCACCATCGACAACCTGATGCCCTCCCTCCCGGACGAGTGTCAGGACCCCTTGATCATGGAGATCAGCGCCGACGCCCTGGGCACCATGATGATTTCCGCCACCGCGCCCCAGGGCATTGACGTGGCCGACTATCTGGACAGCGATGTGGTACCCGCCCTGGAGAACATCGGCGGCGTGGCCCAGGTGGAGCTGTCCGGCGCACAGGACGAGTATCTGCGCATCGTACTGGACGAGGCGGCCATGCGGCAGTACGGCCTGTCCATCTCCACGGTGGGGTCCGCCATCGCGGCGGCCGACTTCGACATGCCGGTGGGCAGCGTCTCCCTGGGCTCTCAGGACATCGCCCTGGGGGTGTACGGCAATGTGGAGATCAATCCCAGATTCCGGGACCTCCCCATCCAGACCCCCTCCGGCCAGACCGTCAAGCTGGACGACATCTGCACCTTCTTCAACCTCTATGAGGAGGAGGCCAGCACAGTCAGCCGTTACAACGGCGGAGAGAGCGTCATGCTCACCGTCACCAAGCAGAACTCCGCCTCCACCATGGAGGTGTGCAACGCCGTCCAGGACGTGCTGGACCAGTACAGCGTGGACGGGGTGAGCTTCCAGATCACATACAGCGAGGGCGAGAGCATCATGGAGACCATGGGCGAGATCCTCAACACCCTCATCACCGGCGTTATCCTCACCATGATCGTCCTGTTCATCTTCTTCGGCGACCTGAAGGCCAGTCTGATCGTCGGTATCAGCATGCCCCTGTCTATCCTGCTGGCGGTCATCCTGCTGAATTTCGCCGGCTATAATATCGACCTGATGACGGGCTCGGCCCTCATCATCGCCATCGGTATGATCGTGGATAACTCCATCGTAATCCTCGAAAGCTGCATGCGCGCCAAGGAGGATGGCCTGGAGCCCAAGGAGGCCGCCGCCGTGGGCACCAGCACCATGCTCATGTCCATTCTGGCGGGCACGCTCACCACCGTGGTGGTGTACATCCCCATGGCCATGGCCGGCGGCCTGGTGGGCATGATGACCGCCCCTCTGAGCTGGACCATCTTCCTGACCCTGATCTGTTCCTTCCTGTCCGCCGTGGTGGTGGTTCCCCTGGCCTTTGTGTGGCTCAAGCCCCGTTCCAAAGAGGAGCTCATCACCAACCGCATCCTGGGCCGCTTCAAAAACTTTTACCGCCGGACCCTGCCCCGGCTGCTGCGCCACCCCGGCCGGGTGGTGTCGGTGGGCGCGGTCTGTTTTGTGGCCGCCATTCTGCTCATGAGCCAGATGGAGTTTGTGCTGATGGCCAGCAATTACGACGGCAGTATCATGGTGGACGTCTCCTTCCGCTCAGGCACCAAGGTGGAGGTCATGAATGAGCGCATCCAGACCCTGGAGGACGCCCTTCTTTCGGACGAGAACTTTGAGAGCGTCACCTTAAGCATCTCGGGGGACTCCGCCTCCTTCACCGCCTATGCGGCGGACAACTGCGGCCGCTCCAGCGAGGCGGCGGTAGAGGAGTACACCAACCGCTTCGGCAATGTCCCGGATATGGACGTGTCCGTTTCCCCCAGCGGCGCCATGGACATGAGCGCCATGATGAGCAGCAACAGCAAGGACGTGGTCCTTCTGGGGGATAACCTGGACTCCCTGCGGGAGGCCGCCGGGCAGGTGGAGGGAGTCATGACCCAGGTCCCCGGCGTTATCCGCATCGAAAACCCCTTCGACTCCAGCCAGTCCAAGGGCCGGATTGTCATTGACTCCCAGAAGGCCCTTGCCATGGGCACCTCCGAGTCGGCGGTGGCCATGCAGATCTATTATCTGCTGGACGGTCTCACCGCCACCACGGTGGACTATGGAGACACGGAGTACGACGTGATTCTGGAGTACCCTGAGGGGAAATACGACGACATCACGACCCTGATGGACTACCCCATCACCACCCAGACCGGCCAGCAGGTCACCCTGCGGGACATCTCCACCGTGGAGTACATCACCACCCTGCCCACGATTACCCGGCAGGACGGCCAGTACAGCGTCACCCTTACCGCCACCACCACCGACACAGCCAAATACAGCGCCCCGGAGGCCATCGACGCTCAGGTGGCCGGGCTGACCCTTCCCACAGACGTGACGGTGGGCGTCGGCATGATGGACCAGAGCACCGCCGACGGTCTGTCGAGTATGACCACCGCCATTCTGGCGGGCGCCTTCCTGGTGTTCCTGGTGATGGCCATCCAGTTCAACTCCCCCCGTCTGTCCATCATGGTCATGATGTGTATCCCCCTGAGCCTGATCGGCTCTGTGGGACTGGTGTTCCTGACCGGCCGCCCCATGAGCATTGTGGGCCTGATGGGCTTCCTGATGCTCATCGGCACAGCGGTGAACAACGGCATCTATCTGGTGGACGGCACCAACCAGCTGCGGCAGACCATGCCTCTGGGCGAGGCGCTGGTGGAGGCGGGCACCACCCGTCTGCGCCCCATTCTCATGACTACCCTCACCACGGTCATCTCCATGGTGCCCATGATGTTCTCCTCCGACAGCGGCATGAGCATGATGAAGGATATGGCGTACGTCATGGTGGGCGGCCTGATCGCATCCACCATCCTGGCCATGTTCCTGATGCCCGCCTTCTACCTGCTCATCCGGCGTGAAAACCTGGACGGCACCAAAAAGGGGCGCAGGCACAAACAGCAGAAGATCGAGGCCGGCTCCGCCCAGTCCTGACGGGCTGTTCCGGTTCCTTTCCCCAAAATTAAAACGCGCCCGCGCTGGTCATTCAAAGCCAGTGCGGGCGCGTTTTTTGTTTTTCGGGGGAGAGTTTCGCCGCCTGCGGGCGGCGAGTGACTTTGCCCCCGGCGGCAAAGTCACCAAAACGCCGCCGGGGACGGCTCAGGATGGACACTCCGTGTCCATATTCGCCTTTCCCCGGACCCCATTACGGGGGACGCATACCTGTGAGAGGAAGCAAAATTTCCGGCGCGCAAAATCTGAGTGGCGGTCCGCGTGTTCTCCCGGGCCCCGGGTTTGCAAAAATTGCAGGCGCAACGTTTCCACAGCCGCGCCTACCTTTGCCGAGCCAACGCTCCCGGTCAATTCTGGCGGGAGCCCCAAGGGGCTCCCTGCGAAAGGGAGCCCCCTGGAAATCAATTCTATGGATGCCGTTTTGTGATCAAAATGCTCCCCAGCCCTCTCCGGCGCGCCGCGCCGGAGAGGACGGGGAGCAGGCAGCTCTTATCTGCCAAAATATTCCGCGATCTCCTTCATGCGGTCCGACTGGGCCACATGGAAGGGACAGCGGCGGTCGCAGTGGCCGCAGGAGACGCAGTCGGAGGCGTGCTTGGTCAGCTTCCCATAGTGGTCCGCCGCCATGGCGTCGCCGATCTTTGCCAGATCGTAATACTTGTTGATGAGGCCGATGTTCAGCCCCGCCGGGCAGGGGGCGCAGTGGTTGCAGTACACACAGGTTCCGGTGACGTCCTTGGGAGTGAAGGTCCCCAGGACGGAGTAGTCCCGCTCCTCCGGGGAGGCGTCCAGCCATGCCAGGGCCTCCTTCATGTCCTCCAGGTTCCGGATGCCGGGCAGCACCGTCAGTACCCCCGGCTTGTCCAGGGCGTACTGGAGACACTGGACCTTGGTGAGAGCCCTGCCGAAGGGGGAGGTCTGAGCGCTGAGCAGCTGTCCGGCGGAGTAGGGCTTCATGACGGAGATGCCGGTCCCCTCCGCCTCACAGCGCTGGTAGAGCTTCATCCGCTCCGAGGCGCTGCCGATGGCGAACTCCCCGTGCTGGTAGTCGTAGGCCGGGTTGATGGAGAACATCAGCTGCTCCACCAGGCCGGTGTCCAGGATCTTCTGGATCAGCTCCGGCGTGTGGGAGCTCAGGCCGATGTGCCGCACCACGCCGGACTTCTTCATCTCCAGCAGGTAGTCCAGCACGCCGTTTTTCTGGTATGCCCTCCAGTCCCGCTCCTCGTCCAGGCAGTGGATCATGCCGAAGTCGATGTAGTCGGTCCTCAGCTCCTTCAGCTGCCAGTCCACCTGGCGTTTGATGGTGTCCAGGTTCGTGGTCCAGCCGTACTCCCCGCTCTCATAGTTGGCGCCGAAGTGGATCTGATAGAACAGCTCCCTCCGCACGGAGCCGAGGGCCGCCCCCACATAGGGGAAGGTCCCGGCTCCGGCGGTGGCGAAATCCAGGTAGTTGACCCCGTGCTCATAGGCGTAGGTCAGCGCGGCTGCCGCCTCCTGTTCCGTGGTATCAAAAATGGGGCCGGTGCCGATGCCAACGACACCGATCTTGTCCCCGGTCTTGGGGTGAATTCTGTATTCCATCGAACTTCTCCATTCTCTGTTTTCATAAACGGCGGCCCAGCTCATAGGCCTCCTTGGGGTAGCGGGACCGCTTTGTCATGGACAGGGTCCCGCAGCCCCTGCCCAGCACCGTGCCCTGATCGTCCAGATCCAGATAGCGCACCAGGGTGCGGTAGTGTGCCTCCAGGGCCTCAAAGGTCCAGCTGTCCGCGTTCCAGGCGGCACAGAGCAGGGCGGACTTCATGTGCTTCCGGGTGATGCTGCTGTTGATGGCGCAGAACCGGTCCACCAGGATCTTCAGCTGGGCGGACATCCCGTAGTAGTA